>VTLG01000907.1_pt1 | contig 25499 bp, 40 predicted proteins | sample 4694571 | NCBI WGS metagenome assembly VTLG01 (sample SAMN12604809, study PRJNA352737) | marine metagenome | biome: ENVO:00000447; feature: ENVO:00000209|ENVO:00000569|ENVO:01000036; material: ENVO:00002151; isolation source: viral sequences binned using virsorter ...
ACCTGCGGTAGGATTTAATGTAATTGCAACTGCTAACACAAAGGGTAAAGGATCCGACGATGGTAGATTCATTGGTACTAATGTACTTAATGAAGCATTCCTTGAGAGATTCCCTGTAACCTTTGAGCAAGACTATCCAGCACCTTCTGTTGAGAAGAGAATTCTTGGTGGAGTGGCTGCTAATCTTGGCATTACTGATACCGACTTTATTGCACGACTCGTAGATTGGGGTGACATAATCCGTAAAACATTCTATGATGGTGGTATCGAAGAGATCATTAGCACTCGTCGTTTAGTTCACATTGTTCGTGCTTATAGCATCTTTAATGATAAGATGAAAGCAATTCAAGTTTGTGTTAATCGTTTCGATGATGAGACAAAGCAAGCATTCCTTGAACTATATGATAAAGTAGATGCTGATGTAGATCTTGACAAATTAGAAGATAAAATGTATGATTAATGCATCGAGTCTTCTATAAGAAGAAATAAATGAAACAATGAACACAACTTACCCTGTTCAAAATATGACACCTTGTAACCTGAATGATCCTATCTATACGGTAGGATCAGGAAATACTGCCTCCGCAGATGATATAACATCATATTGTGTTGATACTACTCAATATGATTCTATTAAGATTGATACTAGTATGTTAGATGATACTTTGGTAATTGATGGGGGTGCTGCTATTACTAATTTTGATGATATAACATTTTATGATGATACATGGCCTCATGGGAGTAAAGTGTATGTTGATCCTGCTGTTGCACATGGAGAATTGCCACCACCTGGAATAAAAAACCCTTGTGCTAGAAAGTATAAAGAAGATGAGTCAATCGAAGCTCTTAAGAATTATATTTCTACCACTTATGGTGGACACTATACTTCTGATACTAATGATGTCCAAACACTTGACCTTATAGAATCTGTTGGTGATGCAGAATCATTCTGTCGCTCTAACGCAATCAAGTATCTAAGTCGTTACGATAAGAAGGGACAAGCAAAACGTGATATACTAAAAGCACTACATTATTCACTCCTACTTTATCACTTCAGTGGGCAACTAAATGAAACTACGACCCGTGGCTATGAAACTTTCTGATAAGACACTTTCTGTTCTTAAAAACTTTTCGACTATTAATCAGTCAATCCTTTTTAAACAAGGAAATAAACTTCGCACCATTAGTGTGATGAAGAATATTCTTGCTGAAGCAAATATCTCAGAAGAGATACCTAAAGATTTTGGTATCTATGATCTAAGTCAATTTTTAAATGGATTGTCTTTACATCAAAGTCCTGAGTTAGATTTTGAGAATGCGGGACATGTTGTTATCAAAGAAGGTAGAATGCGTTCTAAGTATTTCTTTGCTGATCCTAATGTAATTATTACTCCTCCAGAAAAAGCAATTGATCTTCCTAGTGAAGATGTTTCATTTGAATTAAGAACTGAGCAGTTAGATAAACTGTTGAAAGCTGCAGGTATCTATCAATTACCAGATCTTGCCGTTGTAGGTGGTGAAGGGGTTGTAAAGATTGTTGTACGTGATAAGAAGAATGATACTTCTAATGAATTTGCTGTTGTAGTGGGAGAAACTGATAAAGAGTTTTCTTTTAACTTTAAGGTAGAAAATATTAAGATCCTTCCTGGAACTTATGATGTTATTGTATCTCAAAAACTTTTATCACGATTCGTCAGTAAGAATCATGACTTGACTTATTACATTGCTCTAGAACCAGATTCTACATTTGGATAATGAGTAAGAAGCATAGTTACAAGAATCCTTCTAAGGTACAAGACCTTGGACACGTAGAGGCACAAGTAACTGAGGGTAAGAAGTATTATGATGACCAAGGGTGGGAAATATCACCACCCATAAGTGATAGAGAATGTATCTATCGTTGCTTAGAAAACTGTGAACAATTAGCAGGACTTGATAGAAAACAAGTTAGGCGATTGATGGAGGACTTTGCAACAAAGAAAACTGAATTTGTACGCAACGAAGAGTATCCTGTATTATGAAGGAAGAAATTCCTACAAGTGAATATATGGTAGATGGTTGGGATCGTGGGCCAACTGGTTGCCATCACTATAAGCGTGGCTCATTCCATAATAAATTTGGAATGTGGATTATGTGGCTTTTCTACGGTATTGTTATTGTACAAGTAATTCATGCAATGACAGTAATACCATTTTTCCCGATCACCTTTACAATCCTATCAGGGTTGTTTTTTATTTGGTATGTAGCTTGGAGGGCAACATGAGACTAACGCAAGATGTGATTGATAAGATCCAAGAAGCAATGTTACACACTAAAATGAATGGTGATGTGAACTGGCAAGATGGTGATGAGATTGATGTGTGTCTTGGAGGAACCTTTGCAGGAGACAAATTTATTAGTATAATAAACAGGACAAGAAGTAACACTACTAAGAGATGAACATCTTTGTAACTAATCCTGATCCCCATGTATCAGCAAAAGTATTACCTGATAAGCATGTGGTCAAGATGCCATTGGAGACATGTCAGATGCTCTCTATTGTCTTTTCACATTGGTATTATGACTGGGGTGATGATTTAGTTAAGAAGAAAGATGGAACCCCTTATTCAGTTGCAAAGGGTGCATTCAGGAACCATCCATGCACCCAATGGGCAGCAGATAGCATATACAATACTGCATGGTTAATTCAACATGGTTGTGCTTTATCTGATGAGTATTCGCATCGTTATGGTAAATTGCATGGATGTCATAAAGCATTGTTTGAAGCAAAGAAAACATTTCACAAATTTGCAGGAGAAGTAATTACATGTTATTGTATGGTAGAATCATTCACTCGTGCAATGCCAGATGAGTTTAAATATAACACAAGCATTGACACTTTTACTGCTTACAAAAATTACATTAGCAGCAAACCTTGGGCTGCATCTAATTATCTACGTGACCCATCCAGAAAACCAGATTGGATCTAAATTATGAGAGATGAATTCCTGTGGGTTGAGAAGTATCGACCCCAGACAATTGAAGATTGTATTTTACCAGAACAGACTAAGAAAACCTTCTTAGAATTTCTAAATAAAGGTGAGATACCAAATATGCTTCTTGCTGGGCCTGCAGGATGCGGAAAAACTACAGTAGCAAAGGCTTTATGTAAACAATTAGGAGTTGATGTTTATGTCATTAATGGATCGGATGAGGGAAGGTTTCTTGATACAGTTCGGAATAACGCCAAGAACTTTGCGTCTACAGTCTCTCTTAGCAGCGAGTCAAAGCATAAAGTCATCATCATTGATGAAGCAGACAATACCACTCCCGACGTACAACTCCTTCTTAGAGCGAGTATTGAGGAGTTCTCCAACAACTGCAGATTCATTTTTACCTGCAATTACAAAAACAAAATCATCGAACCCCTCCACAGTCGATGTGCTGTTATCGAATTTGGAATCAAAGGAAAGCAAAAAGCAGATCTCGCAACATGCTTTTTCAAACGTCTTAACTCAATTCTGGAACAAGAGAAGATTGAATCAGATAAGAAGGTCATTGCCGAGTTAATTAATAAACACTTCCCTGATTGGAGAAGGGTATTGAATGAGTGTCAGAGATACTCTGTGAGTGGTAAAATAGATAGTGGTATACTTGCACATTTTAGTGACGTAAAAGTAAATGATCTCATTAAAAACCTCAAAGAAAAGAACTTTCCAGAAGTACGTAAATGGTGTGTCAATAACTTGGACAATGATCCTAGTGTATTATTGCGTCGCATTTACGATAGTTTATACGAATCCCTTGTCCCTAGCACTATTCCTGCTGCCGTTCTTGTTATTGCGAAGTACCAATATCAAATAGCATTCGTAGCCGATCAAGAGATAAATATGCTTGCATGTCTCACTGAGATTATGGTAGAATGTAAATTCAAATGAACTTAAAGGAAAAAATTAAAACAGCTGAGGAACGTATTAAAGAACTTCAGCGTCTTATCGAACACTGGAAAAAAGCACAATGATTTTAGTATTCATTATCGTAGGATTATTATTTTTTATCATGGGGTATGGTTTGTACCTCACCATAGGACCAGGTAAGAAAGACTTACGTGATCCTATTGATGAACATGCCAAGATGCATGAACTAGGAATAGCACATGGTCATGGTGGAAATAAAGGGGCATATGAAATGTCTGGAAAATTGAATCATAGTCATGAGGATTGAGACCAGAGAAGCAATGGAGATGTTGTTTTCGGCAAAATGGAATTTGCCAAAGGCAGCAAAACATTGTAGACTAACACATAAGGAAATGAAGATTACCTTTAGTGAGTACTGTGCTTTGCATGGTCCAGATTATAAAGCACCTGATGCTGCTATACAATTGCATTTAGATTATGATCATCAGTGAGGCAGATGCTACATGGGCTGCCGATAAATTTATTGATTATTTTAAAAACTTTAAAACTATTGAAGATTATTTGCGTCATGCAAAGAATGAAGCAATAGGAAAGAGGACAGTTATGCTGCCTGGATTTTCTCATAAAGATGAGTTTTTAAATGAAGACATTCATCCTGATGAGATGGAATTTGAAGTAAAGGCAGTAGGTGATAGATTTGATGATCATATTACTCAAAAACAATTTATTGAATATCTAACAGCAACTTCTTCTCATGTGATAGAACATAATATTCCTGGTAGGGAATTGCGTTGGATGGTATTTGAAAAAAGAACCCAAAAGATAATGGGATTCATTCGTTTTGGATCCCCTGTAATTAATTCTAAACCTAGAAATATATGGTTTGGTAAACAACCAGATCTTTCTATGTTTAATCGTCATGCAGTGATGGGATTTGCTATTGTTCCATCTCAACCATTTGGATATAACTATCTTGGTGGTAAACTTCTTGCTTTAATGTGTATCTCTCATTTTGCAAGAGAAGAAGTAAGTAGAGTATTTAAAAAAGATATTGCATTATTTGAAACAACTTCTTTATATGGTTCTACAACTTCTGCATCTCAATATGATGGACTTAAGCCTTTCATAAGGTATAAAGGTTTAACAGAGAGTAAGTTTCTTCCATTACTTCATTCAGAATCTTTTCATGAACTTCATAATCATTTTACTCATTTGAATAATGGTAATCCTTTGACTGAGAATAGAGCATCTTCTAAAAAGTTAAAAAGGCAGACAAAGATGATTGCTTGGATTAGAAATTCTTTAAAGGAACATGGTAAGGATGAAAAACTTAAAGAGTTTAATTCTATTATTGAACAAGCATTTAATCTTACTCAAAAGAAAAGATTTTATGTTTCTGATTATGGATATGGAAATGTGAGGGAAGTAATACGTGGGGATGAAGATAAGTTAATACGTGGCCAAAACTGGGATAAATTTCACCTAGATAACATTATATCTTGGTGGAAGCGTAAAGCAGGTAAACGTTATGAAAGACTTAAACAAGAAGGTCGTTTCAGAGATAAGGTCGAACTCTGGACAGAAGACGACAATATTCAAATCATAAGATAATGGAAGAAGATCATTTACCAGAACATATTAATAATCTTTGGGAGGATATGGATCGTCTCAATGCTTTATATGAAGAACTAATGTGGCCACATGATGTGGAATTGGAGTTTAAGGCTGACTATGAAAATAATAGAATTATCATCTCAGTAAAGGATGAAAAATTAAAAAAACCTGCTTTATAAAAGATGTCGAATAATATTGTTTTTTATTCTTATAAAATAAATAGAAATTCTCATATCAATGATCATGAGTTAAAACGTCTTGATCATAGTATTAGTTCCCTTAGGAGGTTTAATAATGAAATACCTGTTTATCTGTTTTGCGATGACCCTGAGTTTATTCCCCCTTATTTCTCTTTGGAATATGATGTAAGAGTTTTACCTTTTGAGAAAGCCCATAATCATGGGATGTTATTCATTCATAAATGGTATAATCTTAAGTTTTTTGATAAGAGAAGTGGAGAGTTTGATAGTTCTAATATCCTTTATGTAGATTCAGATACTCTCTTCTATGGAGATGTTCAATATCTTTTTGATCATTATAACTATGCGGAGGTATTTGGTAGAGAGGAATTTGGTTTCAGACATGATCCTAATACTGGTGGAGGAAAGGATATAAGAAAAGCACTTGATTATGTGGATCAGTGTATTGTAGATGCGGGTGGGAAAACTCAGGTATACAAATATTGTTTGGGTGTGATGCTATTTAATAATGGTCTTCATTTAGATATAATAGATCGTTTAGGTGAGTTAGTTGAGTTGATGTTAAAGATAAAGGATAGAAAGATTCCTTATCCTGTTCCTAATCCTCGTATAATTGATGAATATGCTATGTGGGTCATATTGAGTAGGATAGGGGTTATAGGAGGTCTCTTCGGGGTTCAGGACGTGACTCAGGGATATGTAGAGCAGAAGCATGAAGAGTTCTTTAATCCTATTGTTTTGCACTATACAACTAAAGGTGAGCAAAAACTAGCAGAGGAGGATGAAAGATATAGTAATCTCTTAAGAGATGTTGATGAATTTAGTGAACAGATTGATCCTTTTCATATATTATGACTGAACTAAAAGATTGGCTTAATTCTATTAATTTTACTAAGGAGAATCTTATGGAAGATCCTTCTGTGATAAAGGATTATGCTCCTTATATTATTAATCGTTGTTTATCAGGACATCTTGATTGCGTGTTGTTTGCAAACGAGATGAATAAATATTCTTTCCTTGATAAGGACATGCAATATTCTTTTTATCTAAATACACTTAGGAAAAAGAAGAGATTCAGTCCCTGGCTCCGAAAGGAAAAAGTCACAGACCTTGAAATCATTAAACAATACTATGGTTATAGTAACGAAAAAGCATCTAATGCTTTGAAAATATTAACCCCTGAACAAATTAAATTTATTAAACAACGACTTGATACTGGAGGAATGAAATGACTACTACTGAACCTACTGTACAATGGTCGCAAGACCAGATGGTAGAGGTAACTTTAAATGAACCTGATGATTTTTTAAAGGTTAGAGAAACTCTTACAAGAATTGGTGTAGCTTCAAGAAAGGAAAAGAAATTATATCAAAGTTGTCATATATTGCACAAGCAAGGAAGATATTATATAGTACATTTTAAAGAGTTATTTGCACTTGATGGAAAACACGCTAACCTTACTCCTAATGACGTTCAGCGTCGGAATCGTATCGCTCGGTTGCTTTCTGATTGGGGTCTCATATCTGTAGTAAAGTCTGAGGCAGTGGTAGATATCGCCCCTCTTAATCAAATTAAAGTTCTTGCTTTTAAAGATAAGGGAGATTGGATATTAGAGCAGAAATACAATATCGGTAAAAAAACTAAACCCTCAGAAGATACTTAACTTTACTAAAGTCATTTAAAAAAGTGCTTTACATATAAATAGTTTTGTGTTAGAATGAAAACAAATGATCCTAAACTAAATTGGTTATGGATACTATTAGAAGTACACTGGAGGTAAAATGCACAATTTAATCTCGTATAATAATCTCAAAGCATGGCCCTCATATGAAGATGCCACTGATACAGATCAAGTAGCAGAATACTTTGAGTGTATTACTGACTGTGCGATAGATGACAAAAGTTGTATGAGTGAATGTAGATTAGTTTTAGACTAGAAAACCGAATAGAATTGGGAGGGGTTTCACACCCCTCTTTTTAATGCTTGCTTGTATAATTAGTAGTGTACGCTTCGGGTACACAATTCACACTCGCTTTTAAAGGAGAACCATGAACACACTAGCAAGGTATCACTCTGCAAATCTTCCTGATTTATTTGATAGGATAACTAAGAACAGTATAGGAATGGATGATTATCTGAATAGTTTCTTTAATTCAGATGTTCCACAATCCAACTATCCACCATACAATTTAATACAGTTGAATAATCATGAGTCGAAACTCGAAATCGCACTTGCGGGCTTTAAGAAAGATGAACTTAAAGTCTATACGGAGTTTGGAAAACTACATGTCGAAGGCAAGAAAGAAGAATCTGAAATTGATGGAGAATTTGTCCACAAAGGATTGGCCCAACGTAGTTTTAAACGAGTTTGGACGGTCACCGACGATACGAAGGTTGGATCCGTCAAGTTTGAAGATGGACTTTTAACAGTGGACTTAAATAAGATAGTCCCAGAACATCATAGTCGAAAAGATTTTTTATAAAAAGAAAAGGGGATCTTGACGATCCCCTTTTTTATTGTTACAATATAGAAAGGTAAATATGTATCATGACACTTAAACTTATACTCTTAAAATCTGGAGAAGATCTTATTGCTGATGTTACTGAAATGGCTGTCGGAGAAGAAGAATCTATAGAAACTCCTAAAAGAGTAATAGGATATTTTTTTGATAAAGCATGTGTAGTAAAACTTAAAGAAGGTCAAGAGCATTCAGAAAACAAGTCTGCTTTTCAGGTTTCTATGTTTCCTTGGATGCCTCTATCAGAAGATACTAAAATTCCAGTTCCTGCCGATTGGGTAGTTACAATGGTAGAACCAAAACAAAAATTAAAAACAATGTACTTGGAGGACATAGTAGGACATGGACAAAATAGTAAAGATAGTTCATCTGACAACGAATCAGATTTTGATTAGTGAGATTGAAGAATCTCCTGCATCAGTTCCTGGAGAACCTGATTGTAAGCTAGTTAATCCATTTACAATAAATGAAGATCAAACTTTAGAACCTTGGTTGCTTTCTGTGACTAAGGATGATATATTCATGATTAGTTCTGATAAGATACTTACTCTTGCAGATCCCACTCCAACTCTACTTGAAAAATACCTAGATCTTACTAAATGAAATTTTATACCAACGTTCAACTAATCGGTAATCAATTCTTGGTCCGAGGAGTTGACAATGGAAAGAGGTATGAACATCGTGATGAATTCTTCCCTACCCTATTTGTTAAGTCTAAGAAGAAGACTAAATATAAAACGTTGAATGGAGAAAAGGTTGAAGCAATTAATCCAGGTACGGTTAGGGATTGTCGTGAGTTCTATAAGAAGTATGAAGATGTTGAGGGATTTGAGATATACGGGAATGACAGGTATATTTACCAATATATTTCGGAGAAATACCCAGAGGATGAAATCAAGTTTGACATATCTAAGATTAAACTTGTTACTTTGGATATTGAAACTACGTCTGAGCAAGGCTTCCCTGATGTGGAATCGTGCTCAGAAGAGATTCTGGCAATCACAATACAAGACTATACAACTAAGCAAATCACTACTTGGGGAAGTAAACCCTTTAAGAATACTAGGAATGATGTAATCTATCATCATTGCCCAACAGAGTATGAATTACTTACATCATTCATAAATTATTGGATGCAAGATGTTCCAGATGTGATTACTGGTTGGAACATCCAGTTATTTGATATACCTTATATTTGCAAGAGACTTGATAGAGTTCTTGGTGAGAAGTTGATGAAGAGATTCTCCCCGTGGGGACTTGTATCGGAGAGTGAGATCCATATCATGGGTAGAACTCATACTGTATTTGATGTCGGTGGTGTCACCCAGTTAGATTATATTGATCTCTATAAGAAGTTTACCTATAAAGCACAGGAATCTTATCGGTTGGATTATATTGCTCAAGTAGAGTTGGGTCAGAAAAAGTTAGATCACTCTGAGTATGATACTTTTAAGGATTTCTATACAAAAGGATGGCAGAAATTTATTGAGTATAATATAATTGACGTGGAACTTGTTGACCGTTTGGAAGACAAGATGAAACTGATCGAACTTGCATTGACTATGGCTTATGATGCTAAGGTTAACTATAATGATGTGTTCTATCAGGTAAGAATGTGGGACACTATAATCTATAACTATTTGAAGAAGAGGAACATAGTTATTCCTCCTAAGAATAGATCCCAAAAGAACGAAAAGTATGCGGGGGCGTATGTCAAGGAACCGAAACCAGGAAAGTATGATTGGGTTGTTAGTTTTGACCTCAACAGTCTGTATCCTCATCTTATTATGCAGTACAATATTTCCCCAGAGACCCTCAGGGAAACTCGACATCCCAGTTCGAGCGTTGAAAGGATCCTAAACGAAGAGGTAACAGACTTTAATCCTGAGTATGCAACATGTGCCAATGGAGCACAGTATAGGAAGGATGTGCGTGGATTTCTACCAGAGTTGATGGATAAGATGTATGGGGATAGAGTTGTATTTAAGAAACGAATGCTTGCTGCAAAACAAGAGTATGAAAAGAAACCATCGGTGGCACTCACAAAAGAAATTGCTAGATGTAACAACATCCAAATGGCGAAGAAGATATCACTTAACAGTGCTTATGGTGCTATTGGCAATCAGTATTTTCGATATTACAAATTGGCTAACGCTGAAGCCATTACCTTGAGTGGACAAGTATCTATTCGTTGGATAGAAAACAAGATGAACCAAAAGATCAATAAGATCTTAAAAACTGAGGATGTTGATTATGTTATTGCTTCAGATACTGATTCCATTTATCTTAATTTGGGCCCTTTGGTTGAACGTGTATACGAGGGCAGAGAGAAAACTACTGAGGGCGTTGTCACGTTCCTTAATAAGGTGTGTGAAAATGAATTTGAACCTTATATTGAGAGTTCTTACCAAGCGTTGGCCGATTACGTGAGTGCATATGATCAAAAGATGCAAATGAAGCGAGAGAACATCGCTGAGAGGGGTATATGGACTGCTAAGAAGCGTTATATTCTTAATGTATGGGACAGTGAGGGTGTCCGATATGAAGAACCCAAACTTAAGATGATGGGTATTGAGGCAGTCAAATCCTCCACACCAGCACCTTGTAGAGCAATGATTAAGGATGCTCTTAAACTTATGATGAATGGGACGGAAGAAGAAGTAATTAATTTTATTGATAAGTCTAGAAAGAAATTTAAGTCACTTCCACCTGAAGAGATTGCCTTTCCTCGAACTGCTTCTAATGTAACAAAGTATCAAGCTCATTCCACAATATATGCAAAAGGAACTCCTATACATATACGTGGTGCATTATTGTTCAATCATTATGTCAAAAAACATAAGTTGGATAATAAGTACTCTCTCATCCAGAATGGTGAAAAGATTAAATTTTGTTACTTGAAGAAACCGAATATTATTCATGAGAATATTATTTCTTTTATTCAGGATTTTCCTCATGAAATTGGTCTTGACAAGTACATTGATTATGATCTACAATTTGAGAAATCTTTCCTTGAACCCCTTAAGATTATTCTTGATTCAATTGGATGGAATGTAGAGAAAACTGTAAACCTAGAACTTTTCTTTTCCTAATGCAACTACCTATCGACGAAAAAGATTTGGATACGATTATTAATGCACTTTCTTTGGGTGGAGATACTAGACTCTATTTTCTACTAAAGAATATTCGTGATAATAACAATCTCCAGAGAGATAAATTTGATGTAGCTGAGTGCGATATCTAGTGGAAATATTGTACTTATCTGAGTATAATCTTCTTTCTATTAAAGATTTTTGTCATGTGAGAGTAGAAGATAGGATAAAAATTAATAATTCAATTGAAGAGAATCTTTCCATCTTTATTAGGGCTGGGGGTAAATTTTGGGATGGATCGCAAGGTATAGGAAATTTTCCTTTAGATAAAGATGAGACTTTATTTTTTTCTCATATATATGAAAATTTTAAAGATCTGTGCTATAAACTTTTTGGAAACTTTCATATTTCTTCTCACAATCAAACCACATGTTGGTGTTGTAGGAGTAATATAAAGGAGTCAATATGTGAATGGCATAATCATCTTTACACTTCTACTATAAATGGTGTATACTATTATCAAGTAGAAGGAGATGGGATTTTTTTTAAACGTTATGGAAAAGAATTTCATTATATACCTCAACAAGGAGAATTACTTATTTTTCCCAATGATTTAGATCATAAACCTGCTGTAGCTACTTCTGAAACTCAGAGATACTCTCTTAATATGGAATTAATTACTCAGGAATCTGCATCAACATTATTTAAAAACTTATATGGACTTTCTTAAAGATATAGTAAAGGAGATTGGAGATGACTTCACCCAACTCGCATCCGATATTGATGAAGTTGAAGAATTTGTGGACACAGGTTCGTACATTTTTAACGGACTCGTTTCAGGTTCTATATTTGGTGGCGTATCTGGGAACAAGATTACTGCTATTGCTGGTGAGTCTAGCACTGGAAAAACTTTTTTCAGTCTCGCTGTCGTTAAAAACTTCCTTGATAGTAATCCTGATGGTTACTGCTTATATTTTGACACTGAAGCCGCTGTTAACAAGTCTCTTTTGGCAGATAGGGGAATTGACTTAAAGAGATTAGTTGTAATTAATGTAGTTACTATTGAAGAGTTTAGGGGTAAGGCACTTAAGGCAGTTGATAAATATATGAAAATGCCCATAGAAGATCGCAAACCATGTATGTTTGTGTTAGACTCCTTGGGTATGCTATCCACAGAAAAAGAAATTAGGGACGCACTGGACGATAAACAAGTCCGTGATATGACCAAATCTCAATTGGTTAAAGGTGCATTCAGAATGCTTACTTTAAAATTGGGTCAAGCAAACATTCCACTTATAGTCACAAACCACACTTACGATGTCATTGGTTCTTACGTACCTACAAAAGAAATGGGAGGCGGTAGCGGTCTCAAGTACGCAGCGAGTACAATCATATATCTCAGCAAGAAAAAAGAGAAAGATGGAAAAGAAGTCATTGGAAACATTATCAAAGCAAAGACTCACAAATCACGTTTAAGTAAGGAGAACAAGACGGTTGAGATACGTTTATTTTATGATGATCGTGGCCTTGACCGTTACTATGGTCTACTGGAACTGGGTGAGATTGGGGGACTCTGGAAGAATGTCGCAGGAAGATATGAGATTGGAGGCAAAAAGATATACGCAAAACAGATCCTTTCTGAACCAGACACCTACTTTACTCCAGATGTAATGCAAGCCCTTGATGAGATAGCACAACAGGAATTTAGTTATGGAGAAGGTTGAGTTTCTAATTCTTAGAAACCTTTTATATAATGAGGAGTATGTTCGTAAAGTAATTCCTTTTCTTAAAGCAGAATACTTTGAGGACTTTAATCAAAAGGTTGTATTTGAAGAAATTCTTAATTTTGTTCAAGAGTATAATACTCCTGCTACAAAAGAAGTTCTTTGTATTGAGACTGAAAAACGTCAAGATATAAATGATTCTTCTTTTAAAGAGATTACTGATCTAATAGGATCTTTAGAGGATCAACCATCTGAGTTTGAATGGTTAGTTAATACAACTGAAAAATGGTGTCGAGATCGTGCTATATATTTGGCACTGATGGAATCGATACAGTTAGCAGATGGAAAGGATGATGCTAAAGGAAGGGATGCTATTCCTTCTATTCTGTCTGATGCTCTAGCAGTATCCTTTGATAATAATATAGGTCATGATTACTTAACAGATTATGAGGAAAGATACGAATCGTACCATAGGAAGGAAGATAAGATCCCGTTCGACCTCGAATACTTCGACAAGATTACGAAAGGAGGTCTTCCGAATAAAACTCTCAACGTTGCTCTTGCTGGTACAGGGGTTGGAAAGAGTTTATTTATGTGCCACATGGCTAGCAGTGTCCTCCTCCAAGGGAAGAACGTCCTCTATATCACTCTCGAAATGGCAGAGGAAAAGATTGCGGAGAGGATCGATGCTAATCTACTTAATGTCAATATACAGGACATAACAGATTTACCTAAACCTATGTTTGATAGTAAGGTCACAAACCTTGCTCAAAAGACACAAGGTACTCTTATCATTAAAGAATATCCTACTGCATCTGCTCATTCAGGACATTTTAAAGGATTACTTAATGAACTTGCGTTGAAAAAATCATTCAGACCTGATATAATATTCATAGATTATCTTAATATCTGTGCTTCATCACGATACAGAGCAGGAAGTAATGTCAACTCCTATTCGTACATCAAAGCCATCGCAGAAGAATTACGGGGTCTCGCAGTTGAGGCGAACCTTCCGATTGTATCTGCCACTCAAACTACTCGTAGCGGGTTTGCTAGTAGCGATGTGGACCTTACTGACACCTCTGAGTCTTTTGGACTCCCTGCTACTGCTGACCTTATGTTTGCCCTTATTTCTACAGAAGAGTTGGAAGCGTTAAACCAAATAATGGTGAAACAATTGAAGAATAGGTATAATGATCCTACAATGAATAAAAGATTTGTTGTAGGTATTGACCGTGCAAAGATGAGATTATATGATTGCGAACAGAAAGCCCAAGAAGATATTGTTGATAGTGGACAAGAAGAATATGTACATGAAGATAAACCTAAAAAATCTTTTAATGACTTTAAATTCTAATGACTATTTGGCAAAACTATATTAGTACTTATAGATCCATGTTGCCTATGAAGATAGAAGGTCTATGGGCAGGTTGGGAAGGTAAAGGAACTTATTTGAATGCTATCACTCATTCGCATCCACACTTTCTTAAATCAAGACAGGTGGATATAACTGATGGGAAGAATGTTGATATCTTTAACTGTATAGCATATCCCAAGACTGGAAGTAACCTTCCCTGTTTTGGGATGGATTTAATGAAGTTTTCTGAAAAGAAAATCATTATAGTATTTGACTTCCAACATCCCACGGAAAACTATTTGTTCTCTGTGGATGGGTTACCAAAACATGAAGGTGAGTATCGGTTCTTTGAACCAGGTAATCATTTCTCTGAAAATATTTACATTCGCTATTGTACACCTGAAGATGTTGATGATCATCTTGATATGTTTAAAAAGTATTTACAATGTTATGTTGATATGATAGAATTGGAAAAACCAACTGGAACTGATACCAGTGTATATAAAGATTTTGATGCTTATATGACTAAACTAGATCCAGTGGGAGGATTTCTGACTGGTAAGTTTGGTAAAGAAAAAGCAGATAGTCTTGTAAATGATTTTTTATTTTCTTATCAATGACTGTTGACACCAATAAATATCTAGATTTTGTTACTGAAGTTACTAGTCTTCCTAGTACAGATCTAGCAGCATTACTTTCTCGTATCACTGAACTGGATATTGAGAATGATGCAGATGTTCCTAGATTGTTAACTGCTGCACTTGGATTGACTGCTGAGTCAGGTGAGTTTACTGAAGTAGTAAAGAAAATCATTCTCCAAGGTAAACCCTATAATGAAGAGAATATCTTCCATATGAAGAGAGAGTTGGGAGATATATGCTGGTATTTGGCACAAGCTTGTATGGCACTAGATACTACATTCGATGAAATTATTGAGATGAATGTAGATAAACTTAAAGCAAGATATCCTGGTGGAGAATTTGATGTCCATCAATCAGAAAACCGTGCAGAGGGAGACCTATGAGTTATTACGCATTACTAAGTGTTTCGGATAAAACAGGTATTGTAGATTTGGCAGAAGGATTAGTTCGTGCTGGATATCAGATTATATCTAGTGGTGGAACTCATGCTGTTCTTCAGGCAGCAGGTATTCCTGTAATGAAAGTATCCGAGTATACTGGTTCACCAGAGATTTTGAATGGAAGAGTAAAGACATTACATCCAAAGATTCATGGTGGCATTCTTGCTCAACGTGGTAATCCTCAACATGATATAGATCGTAATGCAAATGATATTAAATTAATTGATATTGTGGTAGTAAACTTATATCCATTCAAAGAAACAGTTCGTAGACCAGATGTAACTATTGATGAAGCTATAGAAAATATTGATATTGGTGGTCCTAGTATGATAAGGTCAGCAGCAAAAAATTACAAGTATGTTTCTCTACTAACTAATCCTAATCAGTATGAAAGGTTTTTAGATGCATTGAATGATAATAGAGAAGTAGAACTAAAAACTGAGTTTGCAATGGAAGCATTCAAACATAGTGCTGAATATGATGCAGCAATTTACGAATGGATGCGGGACTTACCAACCGCACCTCCAGAGATCTTCAATCTCATTGAAAGGGAGACTAATGCCTAGACAACAAACACTTAAGTTTACTATCCGACAAGATGGTAGAGTAACCGAAGAAGTTATGGGAGCAACATCTAATGAGTGTGTAGAACTCACTAGAGAAATAGATAATAAACTTGGAGAATTAGAAACTCGTCAATTTAAACCAGAATTTTACTCTAACAATGTCGCACTTCAGCACAATCAAGACCAAACTGAGGAACAAACCACAACTAATTGAGGCTTTAGAACTTTTACAATATGATGTTCAAGAGGATCAAGAGTTAGTTAATCCTATTGATCATCAACATGAAAAGGTAAAGGTAGATGTTTCTATAGGGAACGATATTGGATTTCGTTTGAATAGTAATGGAGAGTATGAATTAGTTGCTGATATACAAACTTGGAAAGATCCAGTTCCTCCAAAGAGGTTTGTTGAGAAGGTTACTCAACAATATGCAAGAATGACAGTGTATAATACTGTTAAGGAAATGGGATTTCAAGTAGAAGAAGAGTGGGAGATGGAGGATAATAGTATTGAACTCACAGTTACTAGGTGGGTATAATAAATAACTAGAAAGTGTGAAGGATGGCCGATTCCCCCAAACAAGCAGAAGCAGCACAGGCCCTCTTTAGTGCAATTGTGGATTATAGAGGTGCTCCTTTACCTTATACTATAGATAATTATATTCAATTTCAAGAACAATATAAAAGAGAAATAAGAGCAGTCTCTAGAAAGGTAGTCACTCCAGGTGTGTCCCTTCAGTCTATAGAGACTTTTTTAATTAAAGATAATGATTGGTATAAATCATCAATCAATATAGCCAATAAACTTTTATCTGCTACGAAAACTCTATCAAAGAAAACTTATAATAAAATAAAACCTAAAGGTATAGATTTATATTATGTAAGAGGAGATGTTAATGTTTTTGGAAGTCTTGATAAACTTTGGAAGCATACTAATAATGCTACAAAGAAAGCAAATTTATTAGAAGGAAAAAATTCTTTAGTATTTAATAATATTAATAAATGGAGTCCTGCAGATATCTATCTTGCTTCCGTATATGCACAAAGATTGTTAAAGACTGCAGCCGCAGGAAAGAATTTTAAATATAAATTAGGAAGTAATGGAACCACACTTACATCCATAGAAAATTTTCAAGATTTTTCAGTGTTAAATGCTTTTATAAAAGATTTGATTAATAAAGGAGAATTGCTTCCATTATCGCTTAAGAAATCTCCTGATAGGAAAACTACAATTATAAAAACCATTAATTTTATTGAAGGGGATGTGGCAAAGGCATTAAAGAGTCAGCAGATTGGATATCATGGATATATTTTTAGTAAAACAAAGGATGTGTTTAGTTCAAAAGATGTTTATATAAAGTTTACAAATAAAGGAAATATTATGTTGCAGTTTAGAGATAAAGGTTCTTCGGGAGAAAGTAAAGGAAAAGCACCAACGTATTCCTATCAAGGTATAATTACTGGTGGTACAAAAGCTCTTGATGGTGGTTTAGCAGGAAAATCTATTGGAGATGTTTTGGGTGAAGTAAATTCATCAGCAGGGACTATTTTTTCTCTTACTAATCAAAAAGCAGTTATTGATAAAGCAGTAAGAATTTCTGAGGAAATGGATGATGATATGGATGAGGCAATTAAGGATCCTATCTGTAATAAAGTTTTTCAATTTGTAAATAGATATACTAATCAATCTTTTGAATCAAAGGAAGAATTATTTAATGCTTTATATGATCATCCTAATTTTTCTACTAAATTAGACTCACGTAATCTAAAAGTAAGAGCAAGAGCACAATTTATTTTTGGAAAATATTTGGGAGGATCTATGATTGATATATTTGAAAAAAATAAAACTAAGGCCAATGAAATGGTTACTAATATGATATTGTATGCAGGTTCTAGGTCAGCGAGTTCTTCTCCTCATTGGAAGGCTGCTGATATTACATCTTTCTAAAATGCTAAATATAGTATAACAGTAAATTATATGAAGAGTTTTTTCCAATTTTTAACTGAAACTGAGTCTAAGGCAGGAACACAGGCACGGAAATTAGGACTCAAGAGCGATGGCCATGGTGGTTGGTTGGATCGTAGTGGAGAATTTGTAGCAAAAACAGAAGGAGATAAGTTAAGATTTTTCAATAAGAATCAGAGACCAGGTAGAGATCCAGATCAAACTCCAGGTCGTCCATCCCATCTTCCTGTGAATGGGAAGAAGCAACCTAAAGGTCCAGTTCAACAAATGTTGAAACGTCGGAAGGATGATGACCTTGCAGGAGCACCTTTACAGAAAAAACCAGAGGAAGAAGGGGATAAAAAGGAAGGTAAGACTCTTACAACTGCATTTGGTAGGTTTAATCCACCAACTGTAGGTCATGAAAAGTTATTAGGAGCAGCAAGAAAGGCAGCCGCAGGTGGTCCATTGAAGATTTATCCTTCTAGATCGCATGATCCAAAGAAAAATCCTCTTGATCCTGATATGAAGATCTCTTATATGAAGAAGATGTTCCCTGATTATGAGGAAGAGATTGTTAATGATGCAGAGATGAAATCTATCTTTGATGTACTTAAAACTGCGGATGCAGATGGGTTTGATAGTGTGAATATTATTGTTGGAGCAGACAGACAAGCAGAATTTGAGAATTTAGCGGTCAAATACAACGGTGAACTCTATGATTTTGACCAAATTAGGGTTATTTCAGCTGGTGTAAGGGACTCTGATGCAGAAGGAGTGGAAGGAATGTCTGCATCTAAGATGAGAAAAGCAGTTCAAGACGATGATTTTGACTCATTTAGACGTGGAACCCCTAAAGGATTGAAAGATGCGGATGCACAAGCAGTTTTTGATGCTGTTCGTACTGGAATGAAAGGTAAGAAGAAAAAAGTAAAAGAGTCTTATGAGTTATGGGAAATTGCACCAAGAGATGATCAAAAAGGACTCAGAGAGAACTATGTAAAGGGATTAATTTATAAGATTGGTGACATTGTAGAGAATTTAAACACAGGATTAATAGGTGAAATCATTCGGAGAGGTACAAATCACCTTATATGTGTGACAAAAGAGGACTATATGTTCAAATCATGGGTAAAAGATGTGATGGAAGCAGTAAAACCAGGTCAAAATAACTCAGATCAACGCTTAGTAGGTACAAATGCGTATCTTAATTTTGCTAAATCGATGGTTCCTGGTCAGTCTTACGGAAGACAGTTTATAAATAAATATAAGAAAAAGAAGAGTTAGGGCTTACCATGTCATCTTTAAATCCATTGAATGATATATCTAGAATATATTTGGATCATGTTGCTAATGCTAATCAGAAAGAAGAAGAGAAGGATATAAAGAGATGGGAGCAGGGTAACAGTGCTCTTGACAAGCAGATGGAGACATCAACTAAGGAATTAGCAACTTTGGGAGCTCCGTTATCTAAGGAAGAAGTAGAACTCGATGAAGCAGAAAGAAGTATTGATGATAGATTGGATAGAAAGAATAAACTTATGAAGAAAACAACCCGCAAGGCAATGGATTTTGCCAGAGACGAGGGTGAGGCATCTGGTCATGCAAGATTTAATATGAGTAGACTTGGTAGAGAAAGAGAAAAACTTATTGCAAAAAAGAACGTGAAAAAAGAATCCTTCTCTAATTGGAGACATGATCTCATTGAAATTGCTGATGATGTTCCAATGACTGATGTGGAAGCAGCGAAAGTAGTTAAGGAGAAAAAGGTTAAAAATAAGGTTGTTATTAATCCTAAGATGACTGAAGCAGTTGCATCAATTGGTGGTCGAGTAATTTCTGAGAGAGAAGTAGATCTTCAAGAGAAGCAAAAAGACACTCCTGATCAGGTAAAGGCAGTTATTGCTTTTGATAAGGCAAGAAAAGGTACTAGAGATGCTACTTATGACAGTATGCATGGTAAGAAGAAGCAAGCTAAGAAAGAACGTGACTATGCTAAGTGGCAACGTGACAAGGGAGCAGAAGATGCACAGAAATCAGGTCATCGTTGGAAACATGCTAAGGGATCTACTAGGGAGAAAGAAGGTAAGAAGAGTGAAACACATGCTTACATAAAGGATTCTTATGCAGTAGAAGGGGTACTTGGTACAAAAGCTAAGGGTATAGTCGGTAAAGAAGTTAAGGAACTTGAAAAAGCAAATTATACCATGAAGGATACTCCAGTAGTAAATGCAGACAAGACTGACACTCCTAATTACAAAGGTAATAAGTTTGGAGTAAAGAAAGCTCCTGCTTCACAAGTAGCAGCAGTTGAAGAAAAGGATTGGATTCAGAAAGCAGTGAAGAGACCAGGTGCATTTACTAGAAAAGCCAAGGCAGCAGGTCAGAGTGTTCAACAATTTGCAAAAACTGTTGATGATAATCCTAATAAGTACAGTACAAGGACTAAGAAGCAAGCAAATCTTGCTCAGACCTTTGCTTCAATGAAGAAGGAAGATGTTGAAGAACTCTTTTACACTCTGATAGCAGATTAATGAAAAATCTTAATCAATTTTTAAATGAAAGGTCTTTCACTTTTATCGGTAAAAAGAAACCAGAGAAGAAAGCTGAGAAGGCAATGGATGCTGGTGCAAGAGCAAAGAGAAAATTAGCAAGAAAGGCACATGCAAAGTATGTTTCTGGTAGTGAAGACTTAGTACCTGATGATATTAGAGAAAGTGATGTGCATTCAGGACAAGGGGAAAAGATCCAGAAGAGAACTAAGAAGTGGATGGATAAGAAAGGTATGAAAGGTGCTCCTGGTTTAGATGCAATGAAAGCAAGAACTGCAGAGCATCAAGCAAAGAGAGGTGTAAGGGAAGACAAAGCCTTTGATTACGTTGTTGCTAAACTTAAAAAGCAACATGGTGATGGGGTCTTGACAAAACGTGATAAAATTAAACCACAAAGTCCTGCAGAAAAAGCAAAGGTCCGTGCTCATCAAGCAAAAGTTGACCAAGAAAATGCTGCAGAACGTGCTAAAGACCCATCACAGGGTCGCTATCCCAAAGGATAATGCTTTTACATAGACTCCCACTTGATGAATGGTTTGATGATATCCCTCATCCCCATGATGATATGCCCATAGCTACTAATGATAGATTTGATATGTATGGATCATCCGATGCAGATGATGCATACAATCCCCAATACTCTAAAGAAGAAGTAATTGAAGAGGTAGTTGAGGATAATATACATGAAAAAATGTATGAAATTGCTACAGCAAAGTATAATCCTTTTGCTGTAGGGGGATCTGAAAGTATTCATGACTTCCAAGGAGGATCTGAAAATGCCAGCCGTCTCTAAGAAGCAACAAAGATATTTTGGATATCTCTTGTCTAATCCAGAGGAGAGAAAGAAAAAGGGTATTAGTAAAAAAGCAGCAAAGGATTTCGCTCAGGATATTCAGGAAGTCTCACCTCCTGGTTGGGGTCATACGAAGGCAGAGAAAGAAAAGACAAAACCTTGGAAACCTAAGTCAAAGATTGGGGGAACTGCTGCTGCCTTTAAGAGAGCATTAGATGATGGTAGATTCAAAGGACTTCCTGGTAGTAAAACCAAGAAGGAAAAGACTGCTGATATGTTTAAGTTAATGTGGTCTATGAAAAAGAAAGGGGATAAACCACATTACAAACCTGGTACTGATAAGAAATATAAAAAATATCAAAAAGAAGACACGACTATGCAGGATAACAATCTTTTTGGTGATGCTTATGCCACTTTAAAGAAGAAGATTGGTAGTAAAAAGAAGCATAATAAACCTGCTTTTAAAGAGGGAATTTCCTTTCAAAATTTTATGAGTAAAGTTTAGGGATATATAGTTGAGATCTAATTAAAAAGATGACTGATTTGGGACTTGATGCCTCTCAGGAGACACGTATCACTGTAATGCAATTAAAAATTGAGAGATTGGAAGAGAAGCAAGATGAGCTTCGTGAGCGATTAAAAGTAGTAGAAAAATGGGTAGTAGGAGCAGCCGCAGTATTGGCAGCAGCTACTACAGTCATAGGATTTGCTACTAATATATCTAAAGCATACTTGTAAATCAGAGGCAAATCTTGGGTCTCTAGTTTTTATAAATAATTTTACGAAAAAATTTTCAGAAGGATAAAAGAATGGCACTTTGGGGTATTTCAACGAACTCGGAGAACTGGGCTAATAATTATGCCATACCTAAGTTCTTAAATGATACAGATAGGAATAACACTCCTTGGAACTGTTTTGCTGATGATCGTGGATGGATATACAGACGTTATGCAACAACTGAACATTCAGGTTTAGGTACGATCTATACCGATGAAGTGTTAGTTCCAATTGCTGGTCTTAACACTGTTCCTAATCTATCAATTAATTTTGATGGTACTACTGTTGCAGCAGCAAATGCAACACACCATACAGGTATTGCTCCTGCAACTCCAGTCGCAGTATTCTTTGAAGATCCTAATCAAGCAAGTAATATTACTGTTTCTGCTGGTGGTACAACTAAAGTTGCACCTGCCGCTACTGCATATGTCCATCTAGTTTACAACGAAAATGTTTTCGTTTCTACTGGAACAACAATTGGTGTCACTCCATTTAATATTAATAATGGAGATGAGGGTAGTGTTCTTACTGGATATGCTGTTTCTGCCGTTGGTGATATAAACGCTTATACTAATGTTGGTATTGCATCTACTGGTGGTCCTGGTGGATATGCTAGTGGTAGTGCAGGAGGTATACAAGAAGTTTATAGTTTGACTGGACTTGCTGGTGCTGACTTTGCTGGACAAATTACTAACAGAGTAGCATTTGCGTTTACTGCTCCTGCAGCTACTGCGTTAAAAACTGCGAATAATGTATTTGCACAAGTTAGTGCAGCATTTACATCAGCAACTAAGGTTGCCGATGGTGGTGTTGGTGTAGGTACTACAACCTTCTTTGTTGCCGAATCTGATCTAACAGGAGTCGTTGCAGGTGTAAGTTCTGTTACTATTAACACTAATCAGGGAATAGGTAAGACCAACGCACCAATTGCTTCTGTAGGAAGTACTTCCTTCACTGTTGGTAGACCAGGTGTTACAACTGCTGGATTCTCTACTATCCGTGATCAAATTCCAGTAGGTGTGGGTGCTACAATTACGTTCAGTAATTTAACTGCGGCTACCAAACTTAAAGTCAATATGGATTATGGTATAGTGGGAACAGTTACTTCATTCTATGATGGAACTGCTGCTATTAAGACATTTATAAATCCTGGTGTTGGTACTGCTGCTGGTGCTGCTTTACCGCTAGGTATTGATAGACAGGTTGGTGGTGCTGGTACATACATGAGTGGATCCTTTGAACCCAATGAATCTACAGGATCTGTAGATGGTTCAGGTATCGTTGGACTTGGAACTACTGCACTCTTAGTTGGTTTTGCTGATACAACCTTCTAAATTTTCTTTAAACTGCATAATATGATATGATTTTCAATGAATTGAATGCTCAAAATTTTCCATTATTTGCTATAAAAAATTATGAAAATCCTCAGGCAGTAACTAAAGAAGATTTTGAAAAAGACTTAAATCATTTTAAATATATTAAAAGATTATTGAAAAGGTATAAGAATACAGGTGAGCTTAAAACTCACCTTCTTCTTAATCACTTTATTATTCTTTATAATATATTTGGTGAAGCAACTACTCCAATGCTGTTCTTTAAAATAGAGGAAGAGTTATGGAGTGTTATGAAAACATTTGTTATTTTCTTAGATAAATTGCCTGAATATCCTCATTGTTTTATACATGATGTAGAAATTGATGAGTATTGTCTCTCTCAATTGGATGGGATCCAAGATGGAAAAGAAAAAACTTGATCGCATAATCGATATCATCAGGGAAGAGATGATGACCACAGGTAGTACTCCTACTGCTGCTGGTTTTAGTAGCAAGGCAAATGCTAAAGGCCCTACTGCAGGATTTGATCCTATTATGGGTAAGATGATGAAGAGAAGGAAGAAGTATGTATCGTTAGGAGTGGGATCTAGAAAGCGTTGGATGAAGAAAAAATGAGAACCAGTGATGCCATAGTAGAAAGATTAGAACGTGTAATAGAAACGCTAAGTGATAATTCAATTAAGATGGGCCAGATGCTTGCTGTCCATGATGAAAAATTAGATAAGCAGGATAGAATAGATGCAGTATTATTTGAGAAAGTGGAATCGCTTCACAGGGAAGTTAACCGTCAAAGTGCGGAGATTAAAGCAGGATGTGAGAGAGATATTCGCTTGGTAGATCAACGTCTTCGAGTTATGGAGAAGAAGATGTGGAGTATTTTTGGTGCGTTAAGTATAATAAGTTTTGTAGTTAGTCCAGTTGGTCAGAGAGTTATAGGAGCATCCTTGACACCAACACCTACAACGAGTATGATGGTTGCAGAATAATCCTTCTGAATGAATCTCATTGATTCCAAATATATTGGATTAATATCTTCTAGGTTAGTAAAATTCAAAAGGGTTAAGTCGGATTTATATAATTTTCGATGCCCTATTTGTGGTGATTCTAAGAAAAATAAGACCAAGACTAGAGGATATCTTTATACTGTAAAGGCAGATGTAAATTATAGATGTCACAACTGTGGTGCTTCTATGACCTTTAGTAATTTTCTAAAGGAGATAGATCCTGTTGTTCATAAACAATACGTTTTTGAAAGATTTAAACAAGGTAGCACAGGCAGAGGAAGTGTAGTAGAAGAACCTGTCTTTAAGTTTGAAACACCTAAGTTCAAACCAAAATTAGATCTTCCAAAGGCTTCAACAAATTCACGAGCAAGTGATTATCTTAAAAAGAGAAAATTAAATCCAACTGAATTTTATTATGCGGATAAATTTAAGTCATGGACTAACTCACAGAAGAAAACATTTGACAATATTGATAAGGATCATGCTAGAATTGTAATTCCTCTTTTTTATGAGGATACCCTTATTGGATTTCAAGGAAGAAGTTTAGACCCTTGGATCCAACCTAAATATCTCACCGTAATGTTTAATGATGACTCACCAAAGATCTACGGACTGGATAACATCAGAAGAGATGCTCCAGTCTTCGTTACAGAAGGACCGTTCGACAGTACGTTCCTTTGCAATAGCATCGCTATGTGCGGTGCAGACGGTGATGTTGGGAAGTGGGGTGTTAGCAATCCTGTTTGGGTTTATGATAACGAACCAAGGTCTAAAGAAATTACGACAAGAATCTCCAACACCATCTCAAGTGGAGGATCCGTGGTCATCTGGCCAAAAAATATCCCCGAAAAAGATATAAATGACATGGTTCTTGCTGGACATGATGTTCAAAGCATAGTAGAATCAAATGTATATGATGGACTTAAAGCAAAACTTCAATTTAACACTTGGAAACGAATATGAGTAACGGCATTAAAGTCAAAAAAAGAAATGGAAGAGGGACTGAGGCCCTTAACCTTGAAAAGATGCATAAGATGGTTGAGG
>VTLG01004320.1_pt1 | contig 25496 bp, 49 predicted proteins | sample 4694571 | NCBI WGS metagenome assembly VTLG01 (sample SAMN12604809, study PRJNA352737) | marine metagenome | biome: ENVO:00000447; feature: ENVO:00000209|ENVO:00000569|ENVO:01000036; material: ENVO:00002151; isolation source: viral sequences binned using virsorter ...
TCTTGAAACAAATCAATCCTAGTATCTTGTATGTATAGTTGTACCTCACGCCTCATTATAATACATTATTGATAATATCGTTAGCATCTTCTACTTCTAAAGTATATTGTATTAATTTATCGTTTACTGATGTCTTTTTTAATAGAGAGCTTGTTGCTACTGTAACAGGATGCCATCTTGAACTAACATATATCCATACATACTCACTTAACATTATATCTTCTATAACTGCATTGTATGCTTCAATTAAATAATTAGTGTTTAATGTAAAACGCTTTCTACCTGTTTTATTAAATGTTTTTGTTTGATGACTTTTTGCATCATAGTTTGATGAGGATTGTACAAATATGTTTCTTTTAAATGTTTCGCTTTTTGTGTTTACATTTTCTACTGACTTTAAGAAAAAGTAAAAGTCCTGAGGTGCGCCATTCTTATTTATAAACCTCATTTGTATAGGTGAGTATTTAGCACTACATATTCTTTCTATAGTCCAAGTGTAGTTTCCAGATGTCGCAGCTTTACTTGTATCACTTGTACCTATAGCTACTCTTGTTGCAGTACCTGAGTTCATATCCCAAGCAAACCCTGCTGTATTGTCTGGTAAATATATTACTTGAGTATTACCTGTGTTTGTTAATTCGTAGTCATCAGGATCAAAGTCTTGATTTACACCATCCCAGAACTCAGAATAACCGAAAAAGCCTGTGTGTGTTACTGCACCCTGAGCTGTGCCTGTACCTCCTCCATCTACTGCTGTATAAGTAGTAACAACATAAGATATAGCAACAGTATCAAAAGTAGCACCTGTACTACCACCATAATCATCTATATAATAATCTTTAGCTAAAGTAGCAATCTCAAATACTGTTCTATTGCTTACTGAATTTTTAAGTATCGTATAACGTAAAGTACCATCAATCGTTAATGCTAATTGAGCAGACAAATGACTTGCTGTAGTGATTGTAACAAAGTAAGGACTTCTTAGTAGTATATTAGCCATTATTCAAATATTAAATTTTCTATATCTATACCAAATTTTTCTTGTAGCTCTTTAGGTAGTTTGTCAAACGCTTGATTAAAAGGTTTAGTAAAAAACATACTTGCTCTAATTCCTTTTTCAAATACGCTTCTTGCTATTAAAAATTGTAAAGTTTCGTTAGTTATAAATCTTCCTGTTTTTGCATCTCTACCTTTTATCCCTTTTTTCTTTATAAAGTCCTTAAATGCTTTTGGAGGAGGCATACCTTTTAAACCTCTTTTACCACCTTTACTTTTAAACTTGTATGGACTTCCACTTGTGTTTTCATCAGCATAATAAGATTTAGCACCTCTTACTCCCTCATCTTGAAACTTACCATAATCTTCCATTTCAAATATTACACCTATGTAATCTTTAGACGTAATAGGTTTATACTTTATACTTTTGTATAGTTTCTTATTTACATTTTTACCACCTTTAGTAAGCCTTGATCTAGCTTGTTGAACAACAAACTTTCCAAAGTTATTTAACGCTTCTCTAGTTTCTTTTAACTGCATACGTTTATATCATTTTCTATTAATACATTAAACGTACAAGCTACTCCTGCCATTCTGTTTTCAAACCTTTCATAAAAGAACTCACAAGAAGCATCACCAGATAATTGATATTTGTCTTGGTATAATGTTCCTTTGCTTAACAATCCTACTAATTTATTAGCTACTGCTAATTGTGTGTTTAGTATGTCTTGCTCGTTGTTGTTGCCTCTAAATATGTCTGTTGTTTCTTCTTTAGATTCGTCTACTATATCCATACACATAATAGTAATGTTAAAGTTGAGGACTTGTTCTTGTATGGTTACGTTGTTTACTATGATATGTGATAAAGGAAAGATGGTTTGCTTAGATAAGTCAATATCAAATATATCACCTGTGGTTACTGTGTTGACATTCTCATCTGTTAAGAGATTAGTCTTAATAGTTTGTGTTATTTGATAATATCCTCTTACTCCTTGATTGCTCATCTTTTAAATTTACTTTTCATTTGTTTTGCTTCTGTATCTGCTTTGTCTTTCATAAAACTTAAAGCATACAAACACTCGTGTACGTTTAATTTAGTGATATCTTTAAATCGTGTAATATCTCCTTGAGAGAGTCCGAAAAGTGATTGATACCATCCCCATTTTCTCCCAAAATTTGCTGATGCAGTAAGACTATCTCCTCCTCCTCCAAAGAGTTCATCATAGCTTGAGACAAGTCCATCCCTAAATGATAAAAAAAAATAATAGAACTTAATACTGCATCCATAGGCATAGATTTCATTAGTTCGGTTTCTTCACCTTTGTAATCTTCTATTAAATATTTATCCTCGTATTTTTGTTTGATAGGACGATACAAAACACTCATAGCTCTATGTAAGTTTTCCATATCACCTATGTAAGTGTCAAGATCAATATATTCACCAAAGCTCATATCTTCTAGTTTAGGTATAAAGCCATAACTTTTTTTACCCATCTTAAATTCTTTTACTAGCTGAGGTTTCTCATTAAACATATTTGTAAGAATAGCTGTTATGTCTTTAATGCTTTTAGCTTTCATTGCTAATATTGTGTCGCCTCTTAGTCCACAAAAGATTTCTATCATTTTCATAGCTAAGAAGTTCTCGTCATCGTTTTCAGATTGTATCTTTAAATACTTTTGATATTGCCCTAAGGTTATCTCGCTTAGAGTGTCTGGAATATATACCTCTACTTTCATATATATATAACGAAGAAATAAAAAGTTTTAGAAACTAACTTATTGTATATCTACCTCTATTAGGATTCTTTAGTTGCATCATTAATGCATATCGAGCTGCATCAATACAATCAGGATGTGTACCTGTAGGTTTTTGTAGATTGTTTCCCTCTTTGTCTTTATCCCATACATAACCTTGTAGTTCTCTTATTAAGTTCTTAGAATGGCTTGTTATGTATATTTCGTTTTGGTTGATTAGGTTAATACCATAGACTATAGAATCTCTACCCTTTGTTACAGGAAATACTTTGTGTCCATAGTTTCTTAGTTCTTGGATTGACTTAGGCTCTGCACTATCAGCATAGATGTTTTCTCGTATCTCTTTTTGTTTAATGAAATAACTCAAATCTCTATTTAACATTCCTTTACGATAAAGTACCTCATCAAATATATAGGCATCATTCCATTTGTATAATCTTATAATTGTTGAGGGATCAACTGAATATCCAAAGTCAAGCCCTGCGCAAAGTAATCTTGCTTCTTGTGGTATATTGTCAATAGGTTTCCAATCAGGAATACATACACCCTCTAAACTACCTATCTGTCCTAATCCGTAAACCTTCCACCAATTCGCCCAATATGTTGAGGTTTTAGCTTTTACTTTGGCTTTCTCTATTTCTTTGATTATAGATTCAGGTAGACTGTCATTGTCTTTGTAAGTAAGTGTTATGAAGTTCGCATCTTGCTGTCCTATTAGTTCTTTGTCTACCCAGAATAAGTTAGCAGGGTTAAAGTCAAGCCATATATTGCCTGATGTTCTAACTGCTAATTGTTGGTAAGAATCAAAGCTAACATTGTTACATTCGTTTATAAATAAGTCTGTTCTTCTAGCTCCTCTTAGTTTGTCTGGCTGATCTGTACTAAAGAACTCTATATAGCTACCATTACTGAATTCGTATTTTAAGGTACTCTTATTAAACTTTCTATCATCATACCTAGCCAACCCTTTTAAGATGTTTAAGAAGTCTTTTAAAGCACCTCTACGTAAGTGTGGTATAGATTCAGCTACTATGCTTATTTCTTTTCCCTTGTTGCGAATTGCATAGTCTATGAGGATTGCTATGATTGCTATTGTTTTACCAGCTGATGATCCTCCTCTAATTATACGAACTCGTTTGTCTAGTTCTCTAAGTTTATTAAGTGCTGAGGTTTTTGATACTTGCATTAATCAATAAATAAAGGTACATCCTCATTAACGTGAATGTCTTTAGTTTCTCTTGGTTTACCTGCTACATAGTTGTAGTATAGTTGAACATATTTAAAGTCGCCTTTCTCTAAACCTTTTCTTAAAGCATCAAATGCTAAAGGCTCTAGTGGTGTGAGTTTTTCTATAAGTTTTATTTCTTCTGTCTTAGGTTTTCTGCCTGCTCCCTCTCTTTTACCACCATTAAGTTTACGTTTATCCATAATTGAAAAAGATTGATTAATCAATTATATAACGTAATAATTTTGTTTTTTATTATCTTATTAAAAAGTTCTAAAACTACACAACTCTTTTGGTATGTGATATGTTATGTCAGTTCCATATCTTTTGTTTGTGTTTATTTGTTTTACAATTTGATATTCTGTGTTAAAAATATAATTGCTTTTACAAAATAAAAAATTATTTATATCATTTGAAACAAGAACATACCAAAAATCTTTTAATTTACAATATTTTTCTTTTCTACCTAAAAATGATACTGTGCTATATGGATAATCTTTCTCTGTAGTCCAATTTAATTTAGTCCTAACCTCTACCTCTATTCTATATTCAATATTGTTTTTATATGCAATTATATCAATATCGTAATCTTCATCTTTATAAGGAACATCAAAACCTTTTTTAATTAAATAATTAGAAACTTTTTTTATTGATAAATCATTATATTTATTATAATCATCTTCTCTAAATTTACCTGCTTTTGTTCTCATTTTTGTCAAGTTGCTTTTTTATTACCTCAACGCTCATATAGATTTGGCTTACTATATTCTCTAATCTTTTTATTCTTTGTATTGTGGTGTATTTTTTGTTTACCATAGTCTACCTTGTTGTTTATGTTGTTCTATTCGTTTGTTTGCTGCTTCAAAGTATTCTTTGTCTATTTCGTATCCTGTTAGATCAAAGCCTAAGTTATGACAAGCTATAGCTATTGATCCACTACCTAAATGTGTATCAAGTATTGTATCTCCCTCTTTAGCATAGTTTATTAATAACCATTCATAAAGTTGAATCGGTTTTTCTGTTGGATGTATTCTGTTTTGTTTGTTTTTCATATTTTGTTGTAAAAAGCCGTGCCATTTCCATTCAAATTTTCTAACAGCACTATTAAAACTTGTCCAAGCTAATTCACAGTCTGCATATAAATTACTACCGTTTTTTTTATCCCAAACAACAAAACAAGATGTTGCTGCTAAATAACTAAGAAAATAATTGCCACCCCATATTATTTGGTTTTTACTAACTCTAATAAGATTATTAAAATATTCTTGAGATGGAATTTTACTATCCCAATCTCCGAAATGATAATCTTTTTGTTTAATATGTGAGTTTTTACCTGTATCTCCTCTTTTTTTATCTGCACCAATACCATAAGGAGGATCAACAATAGCTAAATCAAACTGATTGTCTGACATCTCTTTCATAGCTTCCATACAGTCTTGGTTGTATATCATTCTGTACCTGATATTATTTGATCGTGTGGTAGTCTGTTTCTATTGTATTGTTCTACTTTCCATTGTTCGCCTCTGTCTCCCTCTATTTCTTTTTGGAGATGAGCAAGGCTGCGCCAGGCGATTTTTGCGGAATGACGAATTCCGTCTATATCGTGCATACCATTTTCCATTAGGTGTCGCATAAGTGCATCTAAGTCATCACTACTCTTTTCTCTGTCCCAATGTATATCTTCGTCTGGGTGATGTTGTTTACTTCCTATGTAGCTTACTCTTGCTACTTCGCATAAAGCATCTGGGAAGTATTTTATTAGTCCTTTATACAAGGGTATCTCTTTTCTCTTTTGTTTGTTCTTTTCCATCTATATCTTTTAAGGGTAATGTATCTACTATTCTAAGGAGCTTCTTTAAGTCCTTTGATTTTGTGTAGTCTATTATGTGGTTTATTAATGCTCGTCTTAATTTTGATTTGTTTCTTATTCTAAGTAAAGCTATGTCAAAATACTTATCTATTTTAGGATTGTATCTTCTGTGCATCTCAAACGCATTTAAACTATATATAGCTGTAGCGTGATCATAGTTCTTTCCTTTAGATTCGTAAAAGTCTCTTATCTCTGTAAACTTCATATTACAATGATGCCTCAACATAAAGGTAAGTAAACTTCTTATCTCTACATATTTTCTTTTTCTTGTGTTTTTAAATACATCTATGCCAGATATATCTATAATATTCTTTGCTATTTTATTTGCCTCTTTCATATCTTTTTAAATATTTCATTACATCATCTTCTCTTATTAAATCCATTTTATATACATCATATTTCTTTAATTGTTTTGCACTTGGCAAATAATCTATAAATATTGATGATTGGTGTAGAATATTATCTAAAACACCATCTATATGATGTGTGTCGCATTTATTATATTCTTTTAGTAATTCTTTTACAGAATTTAAATTATAACAACCATCAGCCCATAAGTCTCTAATAGTGTTTTTATATCCTATATTAAACTCATCTAAATCACTATCAAAATAGTCGCACTCTCCAAACTCATCATAATAATCTAATAATTGATACTCAAAATCTTCTTTTGTATATATGTGCCAAAATCCTATTTCTCGAGCAAATAAATCAAATGATGTTGACAGATTAAAATTATTTAATTTTATAAACTCTTTTATTACATTGTCTCTAAAAAGATTTATACCTCTTTCTATTCCTGTTTTATTTTTCCATAAATGAGGAGATAATTTAACCTTTTTTATATAATTTTCTTTTAATGTCTCCATAATTATAAAGTTCCTTTAATGCAGTAACTATCTATGTCTGCTCCGTTAATAAAAAATGTCTCAAAAGTTTCTATTGCTTTTGTTACTTTAGCTTTTCCTTGTAGATAAAACTCCTCACTTACATCATAGATTCCTATGTCTAAACTTCCTTTGTCTATAGCTGCAAACTTAAACTCCTCGTAAGGTTTGTTAAATAATTCTGAGTATAAATATACTTGTACATCATATCCATACTTTCTAGCTGCATAGGGAAATGCTTTTAAGTCGCTTGTTGTTTTAAGATCAACTATTCTATAAGAATCTAATACATCTGCTTTACCTCTAAATGGATAACCTTGTATCATTCCTATTGCAGGAACTTCAAACTCACAATTAGTTATTAGTTTTAAAGCGTGTTCGTTTCTTAGAAAGGCATCTGCTAATCTTTCTGCATCATTCTTTTGTTTCATTGTAAATACCTTTCCGTGTTCTTCTTTGGCTAACTTATAAGCCTTAGTGTTCTTAGATTGTACATCTACAAATATTTGTTTTTCAAATACATCTGGCTCTAAGATTGCTGTGTGAAATAACCAACCTGCATCCAAAGCATTTGATTCTTGTGATCCATACTCAGTAACGTATTTGTATTTCTTAGGACTATCTAAGAGTAGTTTGATTGATGAGGAGCTGAGAGCTGCCTTACCTAAGTAGCCATAATAAAACTCATCATCTTTCATAAGCTCTAGTATCTCATCGTGTCTAAATGTTTCTCCGTTTAAGAGTTGAATATTATCCATAGTAAAGTAATTATTATGCCTAAGTAACTAAATGCTAAGGCTTTCATTTTGTTTTCGTATTTTTTCATTTTCTTGTTCTGCTTTTCTTGCTCTCTCTATAGCTCTGTTTTTTGACATTCTATATTCTGAAAGAGCTTTTTTATATAAGCGTATGTTGTTTGAGTATTCTTGAAAGTAAAAGACAACCCTAACTAATGATTCTGACATCTTCTCTAAGTTCTCTGTTTTCTTTTTGTCTAATTGTTTTTTGACAATAGAAGTTAAGAAGTTTAAATCAGTCCAGATTTCTAAGTCTTTTAGGTTATCTATCTTTTTCATTTATGCAAATATCCAAAGTGATACCCATAGTAGAGTAAATACTGATACTACAAAAATAAATTCTCCAATAAGTTTTAAAGTGTTTTTCATTTGTTAAAGTGTTTATATAGTTCTTCTGAATGATTATACGCTTCTTGTGCTGATTCTTTAATAGATAAGTCTTTAGTGTTTCTCATTATAAACTTGAGTAACCCTTGTACTTTTCCAAATTTTCCTGCTTGATCTATATTCATAATTATTAGTTTTATGCTAATATACAAATAATAACAATATAAACAAATGTTAATTAAAATTTATTTAAATGTATCTTGTGAGCTTCTGATTCTTTAAGGAGATAACATTCTTTATTGCTTCGCTTCTTAGTCCATAAAGTAGTGTCTGGACAATACAGCTCTACAAGTTTAGGTTTAGGTAAGTCGTTTAACCAAAATAAATAATTACCTTTAGGATCATTAACAAAATAAAGTGCTATAGCATCTTCCTCTAAAAGTTTATCATACTTATACTTTTCTATCATTTTTTCTTCATAATACTTTTTTCTAAACTTCATCTCTATAATACATTGTACACCTTTTGGCGTTGTGCCTATGCAATCAAAATGCTCAAAGCCATTACCACAATGCTCAAGATTCCACCCATCAAAATTAAGTAGAGTTACTACGGCTTGTTCTAATTGATGTACTTTACTTAGCTTCATACTAACTTATCTAAGTCTGCTATCCATCTTTTGTAAATACTACCATTACAGGTACAAGGCTCATCGTACTTGTGTTTATAGTATTTAGCGTGTAATTCTGCAACAAGTTTGATTTGTTCTCTGTTTAGCTCGTGTTGTCTTTCACGATTTGTAAACTCTAGCCATCTTGATAAATCTTCTTCTACCATAGCTTTACCTTTTTATCTAAATCGTTTTTTCTGTCATCACACCCACAATCATCTTTTCCTAGTTTCTTTGCTACCCAAGTAGCCATACGTTTACCATAACCTAATGTAATTATGTTTATGATTTTTTCTAATAGTGTTCCTAATCCCATAATATTTATTTGTAATCTGTAAGCAAATGTTGTTTAATTAAATATGCTTTTTTTGTTTTAGTGTCGCCTCTACAGACAAACTCTCTTTCTTTAAAATTATAATCTTTTATACATTTTCTTATATTGTCAGTCAATAACCAATTATAGTGTCTACCATCATATATAACCCAATACTTAGCTTTAGTTGTGCTAATACCTGATCTTGTACCTGCTGATTCTGTTTCAATAATTATATTACCTGTCTTTAAACTTCTGTTGTCGCATTTTACTTCTACACCAAAATTAAGTTCTGGTATAAATATATCATACTCTTTAAAGTATCCATCAACAATATATGCTTGGCTATATTTCTTTTGTATTTTATCAAGAACATATATTTCGTGTATCTTGCCTCTTTCTAAGTCAGCTTTAAAATCTTCTACCATTCTATATTTTCTTTTATTATGTTTTTTACGTTCTTATAGGTGTTGTATAACGAGTAATAACTTATGCCTGAATTTTTAGATAGTTCTGCTATACTCATTCCTGAACTGATAAGATCAAAGACTTTCTTGTCATACCAATAGATTTTATCTAACACACTATCTAGTTCTTTCATTTTACCTTCTATGTCTTTGTATTGTATTACTTCTTCTTCTTGTATAAACTTTTCTAGGTATTCTACATTTACTTTTGTAATCTTCGCTTCTTTGCGACATAAATCTATAAACAAACTTCTTAAGATTCTGTATATATAGAAGTGATTTATCTCAGTACCATAACTTATATCTGTTCCATTACTTATTAAAGTGTGTACTTTTAAATACATCTCTTGTACTATGTCCTCGCATTTGTCTCCATCACAACCGAAGCTCTTTACGATTCTTAACCAATCTTTATGCTTTTTTGCTATCTTTTCTAGTGTTGTCAATGGTTAGTTGTTTCTTAGTTCTATACTTTATTAAATTCTTACCTCCTACTTGAAAGCCTACATTGTTTAGTATTGACTTAAATAGTATTGGTGATTCGTGGCTTGTCGGTTTATAACCTAAAGACATTTCTTTTACTTTTGCTACATACAATCTTGTGTACATCCAAGCATCTGGACTTGCTATATATCTATGGCATATTAAAAAATCATCACATCTGTTTCCGTTTACAGCTCCACCCTCACTATCTCCTATTGTTGGAGGAGGTGTCATACCTCCGTACTCGTGATTACCTCCGTGTTTTCTTCTTAGTGCTTCAGTTACAGCGTGTGCGCATATCCAAGTAGATATGTTATATGTCTTGCAGAATATACGAATATCCGTTAATTGTGTGTAGGAATATTCATAGCCGTTTGTATTTCTTAAATCTTTTTTTAAAGAATTTATAGGATCAATAAGTAAGCCGTGATAATCCCAAGCATCCTTTACTTTAGTGGCTAACTTTAAAAGTTGTTTATAGGTGTATTGTCTGTTTATGTCTATAAACTTAAAATGATTGTATACAAACTCTTTTGATTCTTCGTAATCTTTTTCTTCTATTTTGTTTATTGGTTTACCCTCTATAAATTCAATTAGCTTTTTGATAAGTTGTACAGGATCATTCTCACTAGAAAATACTAACCATCTTATATTGTGTTTTATCGAGTAAAGTAACATAAGATAAAATGTAAAATGTGTTTTACCTACGTTATTATGTCCTAAAATAAAATTCATATTGCCAGAAACAAACCTAAATGAGCTGTCTATTTCTTTATGTCCTAACTTTAGTGCTTCTTGTACTTTTCCTTTTCTAAAGTCGTTTAATTTGTTTATATGATCTGAATAGTTTATAAGCATAAAAAAAGGGGGTAGTTAGCCCCCTATATTTAAAAGTTAATTAAAATGGTAAGTCATCTTCTCTGTCTGGAGACTGAGCCTCCACCGCAACTTCTTCTTTATAGTTTTCTACTTTCCATCCGTTTAGAGTAGTAAAGTATAAGATTTCTCCTTTTGGATTAGTCCATTCTCTACCTCTTAGATTAAACAAAACTTCTACTGCATCTCCTACTTTCCATACATCAAGCAAACCACAATTATTTTGCACAAAATCTACACAAATTGTTTGATTGTACTTTTCTTCTCTTTCTTGTGTTTCTACTATTAGTTTTCTAAATCTAAAAGTTCCTCTTTCTTCTACGTCTGTTATTCTTTTTATTTTTCCTTTTACTGACATTTTATTCATTTTTATTAATTTATATATTTTTTTGGTACTCTATTATACTTTATACTTTTTAAAGATTCTATATCGTTTAAACTATCAATATTAGTTTTATTAATAATACGACTTTCTAAATCTATAATTGTATAACCTTGTTTAGCCAAGAGTCTAACAGCTTTAAGTTGTTCTCTAGCTCGTTCTTGTATTCTATACGTCTCAAATATTTCGTTGCTTATTGGCATAACTATTTATTTATAAAATCTATCATTAGTTGAGCATCTGCTAAACAAGTGTGTATATCTGATTGTGGACGATGAGCGTGAAATTCACAAGCTGCCTTTACCATTGATTGCCTAATAATTAATTGTTCTTTATTAGGTAATGTGCTTTGTTGAGGATTGTAAACAAGTTTAGCTGTTTTGTATTCAGCGTTTGTTATTTCGTATTCTACAAGTTCTCCAATAGGTTTTTTAAAATCTCCTTTTGCAAGAAATTGATACTCATTACCATCGTCAAATCTGACTTGGTATTTGTTAAAAGTACCAGAAGCGTTTGTATATTCGCCTCTAGGACTGATGTGGGTAATTTTTCCCTTTTTCATAATTTAATTGATTTTGTAATTGATTAATTTTTTCAGTCATAGCTACTACTCTTTGGTAGTATAGTTCTATGAGCTGATCTTTTGGACTTTCCATAATTTAAATTTACTTAAAGTTATAAATTATTTTTGGAAAACAAACTATTGTTAATAAGTTTTTTTTAAAGTTTCTACTTTTTCTTGATAGGAATTTATCAAATCTAGCAAATCTTGATCTGATTGTTTTATGATTTTTTTACTTTCTATAAGTAATTCGTCAGCTATGTTATAGCCATACTCTTGATTTAACTTAACACCAAAGATATACGATTCACCATACCTCATAACATTGCAAGAATAGCACTGTGGTTTGCAGTTGTCTTCTCTCCAACGCAATATCCTACTACGTCTGGAGATGAAGTGTCCGTTTTGCATTCCGTCTTTTTCCCAATACTTTTTTTTACCACAAGTATAACAAGATACTATGCCATTTTTGTCAGCGTGTTTTAGTCTTATGTATTCGCTAAATATCTTGTCAAGACGTTTTATTAAGTTTTTTCGTGAAGTTTTTCTAGGCATACTTGAAAGTTACAAAAAAAATATATAACTTCGCCTATATATATATATACGTTACATACCTTAAACAACAAGATACGTTAAATCAGGTACGTTATATATAAGGGGAAACTATTTTTTAAATAAACTTGTAGCTTTTTCTGTCGTTCTTCCACCAAAGTAAGCTAACACTACTGCCATCATTACTTTTTCAAAAGTATCATTCCAAGTTGCATTTATGTGAAAAGGTACACTATCTATACTATCTAAGATTCCTGCTAAAGAAAATATACATATACACCACACCAAAACTAAAGGACGTACATTTTTACTTAACCAAGAATCAGACATACTATCTGCTTCCCACCTTGATGTAATAGCTTGTATCTCTTTGTTTTGTTGTTCGTATATTATTTGCTGTAACTTTATCTTATCGTCTTGTGGAGCATCTGATTTAGTTATTTCTGCAATCGCTTCTTTAGGTGTTGTAACACCTTGTAACACATTTCCTAATGTAGGGTTAATAACACTTGCAGCTCCTAATAAAAGCTGTCCTACTGTAGTTTCTTTGAATTTCTTTTTACTCATAATAAAACCTCCATTTTAATTGAACGATTAATAAATATACATTGACTTCTTCGTATTGGTGTTCTTCGTCAGGTGGAAAAAAGTTAAACCCTAAGTTGATTCCGTTTGGTAACAAAAGTATTACTGAAAAGTCCATTATATAATTTCGTATCTTGTTTTTCCGTTCTCTCGTATAGCTCTTAAAACTCTGTTTCTATTTTCTTTTTTACTTACATAGGAAACGTGTACCCAGTCAGGGTTGTCATTAGTACCAAATTCATATATCAACTGATCAAAGTCTAAATTATCTCTTATGTACTGAAACATTTCAAAATTTGTTTTATGTCCAAATACATCATCTATGTCAATTGCTTGTCCTTTACAATGCTGAGATTTTGTGCTTCCACCTATAGCAGTATTAACTTCTGGACTTCTAAAAAAAGATGTAATCTTTATTGCACCCCCTACGTACATTCTAAGAGGCTCAAATATAAAATCGGCAACTTTGTACATATTATCTAATTGAGTGTCGTTAGGAGTGTTATTTAAGCCTCTACGCTTGGCTGTAGCACTATGTACAGCTTCTTTATATGAAATATGTTTACTTATTTTTAACATCGCAATTACAATTTATTTTTAAATATTCTAATAAGCTATTCCATTTATAATGTCTCCAACATTTAAATTGCTGTAATTTTTCTGTAATATATTTTAATAATTTAATCATAATCTAAAATTTAAACCTACACTTGAATTATATATTTCTGAGTCCCAAAACTTAGTATATTCACCCTCTACAAACACTCCAACACTTTTAGATAGTTTCCATCCAAAACTAATACCTGCCTGGTAGTCCTCCCATTGTTCGTGTTCTGAGTCTTGTCTTAATCCACCTAACCCCCAATTATTTCTGTTGAGGTAACTAAAGTCTACATCTCCTTTGACGTATTTATGATACGGAAGTAAATATGAGCCGTAAGCGTGTAGCCAAAAGTTTCGCTTGTAATGATAGAAGTCAAAACCGACAATAGGACTAACTACACCAAAAGCATCTAACTCATCCCACACTTCGTTATTGTACCTGTTCATTAGGTTGGTAAATACTGTCTCTCTAAATTGTAAATCTGAAAGTGCTACTACGTTTCCTTGTTCGTTATACCAATACCAATCATACGTTTCTTCTCCGTTAATATCTATAGTAACAAACTGATCTGTATATCCATATTGATAACCTAATTGATACCATTGATTAACAGGAAAACCATTATTATCTGTTTCATTTAACCATATCTCTATTGGATTGTAACCATAAGGACGTTGATGTGTACGATAAATAGCACCTGCACTAATTGAAAACTTTTTACCTATTGGTAGTTTAGCTCTTACCTCTGCTGATTGATAGTTAAAATCTATTTTACCTTGCTCTCTACTTTCTAATTTTATTATATGATACTTACCACTATGTTTTATAAAGTATCTGTGGTTTATGTACACTTCGTCTCTTGCTCTTTCTTTTTCGTAGTGAAAGGTGTATTCTAAGCCACTTACAGGTGAATTAGGTGCTGATAGTCCAATATTATTTTCTGTGCCGTCATAGTAGTGTTTCCCTTTGATCTCGTAGTCAAATCTTGCTAACTTACGAATACCAAAACCATATCTATAATCAAAGTCGTAATAATCAGTACCATCAACAACTACAGGAGGCTCATATAAATTACCACTTGGGTTAGTTCTTACAAAATAATCTTTAGGGTTTTCTTTAGGATTGTCTATATCTCCTGCAACGTAAATTGTGCTATATTTAAAAAGCTCTTTATATATTTTTTTAAATAGGTTATCTTTTTCTTGAGCGTTGACGTTCCAACTTACGCATACCACGAATAAGATTGTCATTAATTTTTTCATTCTTACTTTTTTTTGTTAAACTAATAATCTTGACTACAACTACACCACCTAAAGTAGTAGCTAATAAATCTTTAGTGTCAAACTTTCTACCTTTTGTGTAATCGTATGTTTCTTTTAAAACACCACTTGCAAAAGCTAAACTAATTCCTGTGAGCTGAGGTTTGTCTAAGTAGTAGTCTCCTATCAAATACCCTGAGCTTCCACTCATACCACCTGCTACAAAATGCAAGATTTTATCTTCTGCTATTTGCCCATACGATAAACCAACAAATAACATTAAGATATATTTCATTAAAACTTGCTTTCTATAATTTCTTCTATTTCGTTTTCTATTAAGTCTATAGAGTTTTCTGGTAGCTTTAAACTAATACCAGATTCTAATCTATATACTTCTTCACCATTATAAAACAATATAATAGTAGGTATGTACTCAATATCTAATTTTTTAAACTTGTCTTGTGCTTTAGACATATACAAAGTCTTAGTTTCGTATCTAAAACTCTTTAAAGATATTTCGTTTGACTTTACAAACTCTGCACTATATTGAATAATCTCAATCTGAGCAGAACTAACAACCGATACAAAAAGGGCAATTACCGTTACAATCCATTTCATTTATTGTTTTTTAATTTCATATAATCTCTCATCTATTTTTTGTAGAGATTCTTTTATTTCGTTGACATCTTCTTTGACTGTCATCACATCAGATTCTATTTTTTCTATTGAGCTACGTACTAATTTATCTTTGTAATTCCACTCTATAGGGTTTACAGTATTTTCATTTATAGATTCTATATCTTCTGTGTTTGCAGCTACGCTAGTTGATAATGTGAAATACGTAGTCGCAATAGCTACAACTCCACCTATTATGATTCCTATTGTTTTTAAATCTAGCGTTACGTTTGTATCTTCACTTATCTTTGCCATTACATTTTATTTTCTTGATACGATACTCCCATAAAAGAATGTACTCCCTCACTATCTATTTCAACAGCGTAAGACTTCCATCCGTAAGGGTGATCATAAGTTATGTTTTCTTCTTCGTCTATTTCTTGTATTTCGCTTCCATTCCAAAGAACGTCAACGTGATATTTAGTAGAATAAACAGGAGCTTTTGTTTCATTACCCTCATCATCATATTCGCCTTGTTCTAAGACAATATTACCTAGCTTAACAATAGCGTGTTTGTGATTTGGGTTACCATCTTCATCACTTGGTAAAGCATCTATTTTTGTGTCTGCTTGACTTTTAGAATCAAATTCGTATTTACTTACTTTTATCATTTTTCTTTTTTGCTTTGTATTCTTTCCACGCTTCTGGCTCTTTACCATCCCATTCAATAATTATAGAATTACCATCTAAAACTATTCCGTGTGAATGTGGTGTTTTTATGCTATTATACATAGCTACCATTTCATCTCTATCTTTAAAATTATATTTCATATTTAACTTGTTAATGTTACTAATTCTGCATCTGTTAATATTTCTTTAAAAACAGCTATACATTTTATGTTTGCTTCTAAGGGTTGAGAGGCACTTCCAGTTGCAATATTTAATCTATCTAACGTGTTTGCCGAATATGTCGCTCCACTTGTATCTGTTGCAACTTCTACACCATCTATATAAAATTTAAAATCGTTTAATTTCCATTGTATAGCGTATTTGTGAAATTGAGAAATATTATAAGTACCTGTAATTGTTTTAGTTGCTACATTACTACTACCTACTCTTACTCTAAGCGTTACTCTATCTTCTGTGTCAGTAAAATCAAATCTTACTTCATTATCTGTTGTGCCATCGCTAAGACTAATTCTTCTAGTTGCAGAAAATGTTCTATTTAAACCTGCAGCATTAATATAAAGAACACCTTCTGGAGAGTTTATTAAATCAGTATTACCTGCATTTGTTGCTAAATCTTTATTTCGTGTTACTGTTGCGCCTGATGTTGGTATGTAGCTTGTTGCGTATGTTGCTTCTTCAAGTTGTGCGCCATAAATATATATACCACTTGCAGGTATATCATCTATCCATATACCACTTGCTGAGCCGTGTCCGTTACTTTCAATTAATTCAAATCTTTGCCAAGTTTCATTTAGATTTAATGTTTTTGTTGTTACAGTTAACACAGGATCTTTTATTGTAACACTAACATTACCTGTAACACTTTTTAAATATATTGAACGAGCAACTATTCCTGTTACAATAAACTGTATGTAAATACCATTTGTACCATTACCTGTAAATTTACTTGCATTATTTAAACCTTCAGGACTAAGTGTTTCAGTTGTGTTATATGTTGCGCTAATTCCTGATTGTTTAGTCCAAGCTGCATTACTAAAGTCGTTAGAGTAAGTAATAAGATTTGTGCTTTGTGGCTCGTTTAAATAAGCACCTACTCCACTTAAATAATCTATTCTTGGAATGTTAGCAGCTACTGTTTCTATTAAACCACTTTCGTTTACTCTTGTTGCAGTTGTATTTCTTGTGAAGTCAAAGTCGGCATCTGTTACTAATTTAATTGAGGCATTATCTACACTACCAATAAAACTACTATCAGCATTAAATAAAAGTTTAGGCAAAGAATCTGTAGATGTAGTTTCAATTTCGTAAACGCCATTACTATTAAGTCCTGTAAATTCATTTCCACCTGTACCCTCTAAGGTTACTGTCAAACTACCTGCTTGATAATTTTTTATGTCAAAACTTAATTTTACCTTTTTATTAGAAATACCTGATATTCCTACAGTAGTTCTAAAAGTAGATGTAGAGCTTTGTGTTCCATCACAACTTGCAACTCCACCACTTATAGTCCAACCTGTACCTTTAGTCCAATTACTATCTGTTGCAAAATTTCCATTAGTAACAAGCTCTGAGCCAAAACTTTGAGCAGGTTTTATAGAATTAAGTGTACTTGTCCCATACGCTGTAGGCGAGAATACTATACTTGCTTTTTGTAATAAAGGATGATTCATTATATTTCTTCTAAAATTTTAACTGTTTCTCCGTTGTTTTCGTATGTTGTTGCTCGTCTTCTTAGATCAGAAGTAAGATATGCTACATAGTAGTCATCTCCCCAACTAATATCACTTTGTCCGTTTCCCCAATAGCTGTACGAATAACTTATTCCCCAATTGATTGTATTTGCCATTTAAATACTGTTTTAGTTTAATTATATTTTTTTCTTTTGGTTTGTATATCACAACACCCATCCGTTAAATAATGCATCTGAATCAGGATATACATCACCACCAGAATTATCATTGTACTCAGGAAATAAACTACTATTGTTATTGATGTAATCTAAAAACCTTTGTGTGTAATATTCTGCTTTGTCTCTTGCTTTATTAGCTAGATAATCTACTTCTTCTTTTACTACTGATTCAGCGTTCTCACTTGATCCCTTAAATACTCCTCCGTTTTTAATAGAGTAAGCAGCGAAAGGAATATACTCTGCTTGTGCAAACCAAAGTAACATTGGCTGTATATAAGTGTTTAATAATGTTTGATAATTACCTGTAACACCACTACCAGATATATCTGCTTGTAATTTATCATATAGTTTAGTTCCTAAATAGTTTCTTATCTCTATTTCTTGTGCTAGTTTGATAAATTGTATAAACTTATCAGTATCTACATTCCCATCAATAATACTATTCTTGACTAAATCTGTTCTCGATATGAATAATGCTGTTGCCATAATTATCTACTTATTCCTATTTTCTTAGCGTATGCTGCTGTATATCCACTATAAGGCATATCTTTTGGTTTGATTGCTACTTTCTTAGCGTTCTTAGGTGCTATAAAACCTCGTCTCTTAGCCTCTGAATCATATAGTTTTTTACCTAAACTCTTGTTTCCGTCTTTTCTAAGATATGTTCTTCTACTCCAATAATGCTCACATCTTGCGCCTCCTTTATATAACCAAATAGAGTAAGTGTCTGATCCGTTCTTACCAAACCCTGCATTTACAGCAATTCTATCCATTGATTTAATATCTTCTTTACGATAAACTTTTTTAGCTTTTACCATTTTTTTACAAAACTCTCTTGATGTAGCTTTTACTCTGTTTGGACTATAGTAATATCTTACTAAAAATGTATATCCAAGTAATTTACTTGCAGGTGTTTTTCCGTCTTGTTCACTTTCTCTATAAGGTGTTGCCTTACCTACTCTTGCTAATTTTATTTCATTATTAGTTTGTTCAATCAACTCATCCATTTCATCATCAAACTCGTAATCAACATCTGATTCATCTACTAAGTCAAAATCTTTAAGTAGTTCTTCTTCATCTTCTCCTAAGTCAATTAAATCTTGTGCTATAGAATCTCTAAAGTCATCTTCTTTGCTTAATTTAACTCCTGTTTCTTCTTCTCTAGTTTCTTCGTCTTGTACGTTTTCTAAGTCAACAAATTCAAGTGGCTGAAGCGTTTTAAAGTACAAATGCAAAGAGATTTCGTTGTAAGCTAGTATTTTATCAAAGGCATCTATTAAAAGCCCTTGAAAGCTCTTAATTACAAGATTGTCAAATAAGATAGATGCTGTCTTTAATTCGTCTGCATTGTTTCCTAAACCTGTATCGTCTTTTATACCAAATAACATAGGACTAACAATTCTGTGAGATACCATTATCTTTTTAGAACTCTCGTTGCTTAGAAACTCGTATTGTTGGTGTGCATCACTTAACTGTACAGGCTCTATACTTGCAGCTGTTTCTGGATTGTCGTTAAATGCTAAAATAAATTTACCTGCATTACTTGAGCCACTAAACTTTTCGTAGATTCTTCTTTCTATCATTTCTCTTTGCTCAGGATCAGGAGTTCCATTATTGAAGTTAATTAACATACTTGGAGCTAGTCCGTTTAATATGTTGTTTAAATGGAAGTTGGATATTTCCTCCTCTAACTCAGCGTATTGTGTACCACCTTGGTAATCTACAGGACTATAATACTTAAAACCTGCTCTATAAGGTTTAATGTAAAGTATTTCTAATCCCTCTTTAGAAGTTCCGAATGCAGGTATTCTTTTTAATTCGTTTCCTCGCTTGTAGTTTGCCCAATCACTAAAATAAAAATATCCTTCTATTTCTCCTTTTTCGTTGCATTTCTCAGCTCTTAGAGTTTCAATAGGCATATGTTCTAATTGTACAATACGACTTCTATCTTTAGAGTAAATAACTTGTACTGCACATTGTCCCATTAATTTTAAGTCATAACATAGCTTTCTAGTACAATCATTGTTAAACAAAGATTTCATTTGAGCATATTGCTCAGGCTTTTTGTTTGAATTGGTAGCATCTAACCCTTTTCCGTAAATCATCTCGCTAACACCATTTATAATAGCGTTATTGGTAGGACTTCCGTTGTATCTGTCGATAAGGTATTGGAAATAGTTATTATCTTCTCCATACTCGATGAAGTCTTTACCTCTTACCTCTTTTACTACAGGAGAGGTATAGGTACTTAAATTTACAATACTTAAATCTGATTTATTTTTCATACAATTATATAATCGTTGTCGTGCTTGTCATCTCCACTAGGCTCTGTGTACTCATCTTTATTGACTGTGTAATAATCATTGTTTGCTTGATTAATAAGTTGATTAGCACAAAATATTTTGTCTTTATAAATTACACTTAAACCCTCTTTTATAGTTAAATCATAAAACCTTCCATCTACTAACACAGGACTTAAAGCCTTAGATATTACTAAATAGTTTTTATCTGTAGAGGCACTTACGCTTGAATACGTTGTAGAGGTGTTTGTTGAATCGTCTCTTAATATCATAGTAACACTTGAAGCATAATTTCTTGGTATTACTTTTATTGTTTGAGCTGATGCAGTTGGTGTTAAGTGTATCATACTTATATAACGTACAAACTTTGAATTTTGTGTATAAAAAAAGGGAGTCCGAAAACTCCCCTTTAAAACAAAAACTAATTTAAAAATTATGAAAACTTTAAAAGTTTATCTAATATACAAAATTAATTTTAATTAGGTGTTATTTGTGCGCCTTGAGTAGCACCTGTAACAACTGTTGATACTGTAAAGTCTGGTGCAGCCATTTCTGTTGCAACAAACGTCAACGAGTAACCATTCAAATCACCCATTGCTGCTCCATTAGAAAAAGTACCAGATGTTAGTTCACAACCATTAATTTTACCCATCAAGTAATAAGAACTACCTGCTGATCCACTATAAGCCTCTACCCAAATATGAGGACGAGCTACAGCAAGAAGTCTAATTTCTTCTTGAGTGTGTCTGTCTTGGAAAGGAAAGTTTAAAGTTAATGTGCTTTCGTAAAATGTCGTACCATTTTCTCTTGAGCTAGTAACAGTAGTTTCCATTGTTGAATTACCCTTTAAATCAAATTGAAATAAAGTAGGACTTCCTGCAATAGATGCTATTTCAAAATCAGTAATGGTAATTGCTCCTAAAGTTCCGAAATCTGTAAAGTAAACTGACTTTAAGCCACCTACTCCTGATTTACAAGGTACTTTTCTACCTTTTGTTAATGTACAAGCCATATTTTCTAAGTATTAAAAAAGGGTAGGCAGAATACTACCCACCCTCTTATATGTTAATTTAATTTATTTATTAGTCGTAAAGAACTACGTCAGCACCTACACCGATTTGTACACCTGCTGTATATCTCATTACTACTCTTACGTTTTGACTTCCGTCTATATCTGACATATCGATAACTTTTACTTCGTTTCTGTCATTCAATAAACCTGTTCCAAAGAATAAGTTACTTGCTCTACCTGCGATAGCACAGTTGTCTCTAAGTCCTGATGATGGGTAAATATTGATACCATCGAAAGATAAAGCTCCACCTGAATACCATAGGTTACCTTTATTCTCTACACCATTTGCTCCGATACCTGCAACACCTGCTGTAGCACCTGATCCACTAGTTACACTAGCAAAACCACCTAAAGCTCTTACATAAGCCTTGAAGATGTTTTGTGATACATAAATGTTTAAGTCATCTGCTCCGTAAACTCCACTAGGAATAGCGTCAACTATTTTACCCATTTCTGTGATTACGTTTGCAGAAGTTACTGTAGTTCCTGTAACATCGTTTACAGTTCCATCAGCTAAAGCTAAAGCTCTAAAGCCGTCAAAGTTACCTTCTCCTGCTGCACCATCCCAAATAGAAGTTTCAGTTGCACTTGCAACCTCTGCTGCTACTCTTGCGATAACGAAGTCAGAAAATAATGGAGGTAAATTGTCAAAAGCAGAAAAGCCCATTTGAGCAGCTTCCCAATCAGAGTGTAATTCTTTCTTACAAATCTGTAGGTTAACTTGTAACTCAGTTGGAGTTAATACTTTTTCAGTAAGTGTAAGTCCTGATGTTGTAGCATCAAAATCACAATCTGCTGATCTTACTAAACTTGAGAAAGCCCCTACTTTCATAGCAGCTTTGTACTTTACGTTTGGTAGAATAGAAATAGCAGCATCATCTAAAGTTTTTGCTGTCAATAAAGATGCAGCAATGTATTTACCTGCAAACTCTCCTGCATAACTACTACCTGTAATTGTTGGATTTGGCATTTTTTAAATTTTAATTGGTTAATTTTTTCATTACTCTATCTAAAGCAGTTTCTTTTCTATTTTGTCCGAATCTTACTTTAAATTCTTGTTTTGCTTCTGGATTGTGAGAGATAGGCTCTACAGCAGGAGTTTTGCTAAGTTCTTCTTTAACTTGCTCCTCTACTTCAGCCATTTCTTCTTTTTTATCCTTTAGCTCGTTGATCATACCTTTGATTTCTTCAACGGCTGATTCAAATTCTTCTTTTGATACATAAGCCATTTCTTCTTCAGCTTCTACTTCTTCTTCCTGTGCTTTAATCTCTCCGATGATTCCTTCTTCGCTTACTACAAGCATTTGTCCATCTTCCATAAGATATTCGCCTACAGGTACTGCTACTCTTTCATCTTCAGTAACAATAAAGATTTCGTTTCCTGCTTCAAAAGCCTCAGCTTCTAAAATTGTACCATTTTCAAGTGTAGCCTGTGCTAACTTGACTTCCTCTTGAGTTTCTTCTACTTGCTCAAGTTTTGTTTCCTCTACTTGCTCAGTTTTTTCTTCTCCTAAGAAAGTTTTGATTTTGTTTAAGATTTCTGTTGATTTCATATTACTATAACGTGTTAAAATTTATATTTGCATTTTTACTATTTTACTTTATCGTAAGTATATTTAAATTTTTTTATTTCTTCTACTTTCTGATCTATATCATCTATTACATTAAATAGTTCTCTTACACCTTTTATGTCTGATTGTTTAATTCCTAAATCTTTTGCAGCTTGTTGTGCCTTTGTAATTAGTTTTGCTGATGTATCAACCATACCCTCAACTTTATTAGATATACTTACACTATCATTATCAACTTTTCTTGCTTCATTAATTGCTTGTCTTATTGCTACTACAGCGTTAAATTGATTTCTTTCTGCTTTTTGTAAATTGTCTAACTCACTTCTTAAATTAGATATAGCTTTATCAATATCATCAACTAAAGCTAACTCTACTTTTTCTGTAGATAGTTCTTGTTTGTTCTGATCTTTACTAATTTTGACTATTTTAGCCATTGCTTGTTTTTTCATAAATTTATATTTGCATTTTTATATTATTGGAATTTAGATGGATCATCAAAACCTCTGATTAATGAAGATACATCTTGAGCTGATTTTATATTTGTAATCATTGCTTTATAATCTGCATTACTTGAAACATCTACACCTAATTCTTTTCCTGCTTTCACAAATCGTTTTGCAGCACCATCAGCAAATTGCCTTGCACCTAAAAGCTCATTGTTAGCATCAATCATTTTGACATAAGGCTTATCTGCTCCTGTCAAATAATCTTGATAATTTCTCCAAGCTCTATCAGCCTCTTTCAATGCTTGAAATAAGTCTTTATTTTTTTGCTGTATTTCTTTTTCACTCCCTAATTCTACTTTTGTTACTGTAGATATATTTTGCATCGCTTTTTTTCTCATAACTTATATTTTATTAATTCACTGTATTTAATCTATATTATTTCTAATGCTACGTAAATCTGATATGTTTTTTTGATGCATTTTTAAAAGTCTATTAAATTGTGCGCTTATTTTATCAGCTCGTTTTACTAATTCATCAACACCAAGCTCTTTTGCTTTTTGCTTACCATCTTCTGTTATTTTTATAGCTTGTTCTAAAGCTGATGTACTATCAGCAAAATCAGAAAGAACATTTAAGATACTTTTATTTGCTCTTTCACTTGCTGTAACTACTTTATCTTTAAGTTTTGCTATATCATCAAAAATACCTAATTGTACCTTTTCTGTGCTAAATAGCATCTTGCTAATTCGTTTACTCATAACTTATATTTTACCGATTCCTTGATTTATTATATTACCCTTACAGCACTTTACTGAATAGGTTTCATCTTTACATAAACAACCTCTACGTCCTCCTCTTGGACTTGTCTTACTTGGTGTTTCAAATTTTTTCATTAGATAGATGATATAAACTTCTTGATAGTTGCTAATACTTGTTTGTATTCTGATGATTCCTTTATAGCTGCATTAGCATCTTCATAACCATCTATGCTAAATGGATTAACACCTAATTCATTTGCTTGTTTTTCGACATTAGAAATAATTGATTCTAATTTGTTTGCGCTTTTAATAGCTTCATCTATTAATGATTCAACAGCTCTTGCTTCGCTTAACAACCCTTTTATTTTAGAATTAGCTTGATCTGTATTCACATAATAGGTACTATTTAATTTAATTATGTCTTTAACTAAATTAAGCTCTACTCTTTCTTTGCTAAATAGCATTTTACTTATTCTTTTACTCATCTTCCTTGTCCTTTATATTTTTTTTTATATCCTGTTTGTCCTTTGCTCGCATTCTTGCTATGTGGATGCGATTTTCTTTTTGGTTTTATATATGCTTTAGCTACGTTTCTTGCCACTTATATTTACTTTACCTTGTGTATTTATTTTTTATAATATTGTTATTGCTTTATCTATCGCTGTAATTAAAGCATCAGCAATTCTGTTAGCACTTTTTGCTTCTTCTTCTTTTTTATTAAAGAGTTTTATAAAATCACTTGCACCAAGTTCTTTAGCTTTAACTATTGCATCAGCAGCTTTTTTTTGAGATTGTTCAAAAAATGTTTTTGATTTTTTAACTTTATCTTGTGCTTTCAATAATTCACTTTGAACATCATAAAGCGCAAACCCTTGATCATACAAACTATTTACATCATCAACTAAAGATAGTTCTAGTCTTTCTGCATCTTTAATAATTGTTCTAATTGTTGATAGTTGTTCTTCTGCTTCCATTTCTAAATCGTTTATTGCTTCTTTTGGACGTTCCATCTTGTCAGCAAAGTAACCCTCAATACTAAAACCTTTAACTTTACCTGTTTTTACAAAGTTGTTCCAGATTTCATCGTTGTTTACCTTAACAGCACCCATCCAAGTACCAATAGGAAGATTCAGTCCATATTTTACTGATTTATCGTGTACTTTATCTTCTACTAACCAAGATTCAACCAATGTTAGTCCGTTTATCGTGTGTTGGTGTTCTAATGTAGCTTTTGACTGATTTCCATTCATTAAATAAAGCTGAGATGCTTTTTCTACTGTTTGTTTAGAGAAATATATATAATATTCTTCTTCTCCCTTTTTACGATAGATAGGTTTGTTTGGAACTAGCAATGCGCCCATTAATATTCGCTTATCTTTGTCTACTTCAGCAAGTTTTATCTCCTCGCTTTTTAGTGCTATAAAATCTTCTTCTATTGCAGGGTTTTCTACTACCGAAATAGCTTCAATTCCTGTTAATTCATCATCACCTAAAATAAGTTCTACTATTCTCATATATGTATAAC
>VTLG01006046.1_pt1 | contig 25495 bp, 54 predicted proteins | sample 4694571 | NCBI WGS metagenome assembly VTLG01 (sample SAMN12604809, study PRJNA352737) | marine metagenome | biome: ENVO:00000447; feature: ENVO:00000209|ENVO:00000569|ENVO:01000036; material: ENVO:00002151; isolation source: viral sequences binned using virsorter ...
ACTAACGAATATGCTCTTTCCATCTTCTTACCTTTTATTTCAACAATAGCTTTGATTGATTTTCCTCTAACCCAACTTCCTTTTGAAAATGTTTTAAAGTTCGGTCTATTTCTTAATACTGCTGGTCTCCATTGTGGGTTACGTCTGATACCTAATTTCTTTTTAATCTTGGTACTTGGTACAGCAATATAATCTCCTGTCTTTGGCTTTTTCGTTCCACCTCTTTGATGTGTTAATAAATACTCTAAAGGATTAGAAGACTTATCAAGAACTTTAGCAGACAACATACCTCTAGCATAATCACGCTTTTGTGCTTTCATTACTCTTAATCGTCCTTTAGCCATACGACTCGCTACTGTACTATTCTTAAATGCTTGTGGAAATGACTTATCAATGGCGTTCTGTCTGACCTTAAATGCTACATCAGTTAATGTAGTAGCCGCAACAAATGGTACTTGCTTCTTCTGAAAGCTGTTCAATCCTTTAGTAAATTGTTTGATGTTATTCTTTACGTTGATACTATAATACTTACCCATTACTGACACGACTCACAATCATCTGTACTATCAATCACAAGACCACCATTACTCTCATACGTTAAATCTTGTGCTTTACTTTGTTCACACTCACAACCAGTACACTTACAGCCCTCGTGATCGGCTTCAATACAATGACATAAATGTCCACACTTCTTACAAGTTCTATTATCCATTGGTTTTTCTTTTTCTAAATATTCTTTATACATTTCTTTAATCTTTTCATCTTTTTCAAAAGTGTCGACATACGACATCTCTTTAAGTAGTTTAAAAAGTTTGTAATCCATTTCATTATTTTTTCTTTCTATGTATTCCCATATAATGTTCTGATGGTTCATAATCCCAACGCATACCTTTATGTCCCATCATTATAGCATACCACATACGCAATCTTACTATCGCTTTTCTAACTGGTCGTGGCATTAGTGTAATGTTCTATGATCTGAAATGTTTTTACGTTCTTCTGCTGTCTTTAGCCATATCTCTGTTTGCATCTTTGCCCACAACATAGCATCTACTTCATTAAAGAATCCACCAATACTAATTAATACTTCACTACCTCTAACACCTATATCTGCATTTAAGTATTGATCTTTAAAACTACTTATAGCTGTGACTTGATCTTGGTTATGTTCAGGCGTGTGCTTTTTTACTATCTTCTTTGGGTGCTTTGACTTCTTCATAAGTAGCCCGAAGACCTTTAGGAACGTGTAAATTTTTAATATTGTTTTCATAACTTTTTATAATCTTTTCCTGTAATAGATTAAACCCATCGTGAGTATTTTCTTCTTTAACAACATAAGGTTTTTTATCTTTTACCTGTTCTAAATTTGGTGCTTTAATTCCTGATGCGTCCCATACTCTGATTAAATAATGTTTTTTTTCAGCCATAATTTTAATGGGCCAAGCTATTAAACCTGACCCACCTCTTTAGAAAGGAGGATATGTAATATAAGGGAGCGCCTAAATACTACTACCCTATTTTCTTATAAGAGTATTTAATTAAATTTCAACCTAATCAGGTTCTATGACTGCACCTTTTTTAAAACGATGAATTTTATAGTTTTTATTATCTTTAGAAAATTGTTCATACTGATCTTCACTACCTCTATGAGAATAACCTAATTTTTTCATACGCTCAATTAGAGTAGGTTCATTTGTACTATTCTGAACTTCATCATCTAACCAGCATTCCTGATTAAGCCAGGTAGCTGGGTGTTTAGTATAATCCTTATTGATTCGATGATGTTGCTGATAACGCTGGGCTAATTCTTCTTCTGTTAGCGTTATTTTAATACCTTTATATGCCTTAACTGCCTTACCTTTGCCTTTCCTCATCTTACTAGGTATTAATTCCCAAAACTTATTAAACTTGGACGTATATATACTTCTTTTATTTACTTCTTTACTTATATTTGTACCGCTTTTAGGAGTCGTGGTGTACTCAACGCTGTTCCGTTGCTGGACGAAAAATTGATATTCGTCATAGTTTTCAATGGTTATAAACGTGATGCCCTGTTCCACTCTTGTGTTCAACATTAGACCACTCTTGAATCGCTCAATAACTCTTTTTACCCTACTAATTGGCCATTTAAACTTTGTGGCTAAAAAACGATAACTTGCCATATACTCGCCTCGTTTTATTTTGGTAACAATATTAGTATTTGGAATCCTAATTGTGTCATCTTTGTAACTTGCGCCACAAATTAGCCATATCCACGCTTCTCTTTCAGTAAAAGGTTCATCTTTAAACATATTATGCCTAAAAATACCTCTCGCTATTTTAACATATCCACCGCTCATACTTTCCTTTCTGCGTGGTGCTAACTCTCGCTAACACCACTATCTCTTAACGTATCTAGCTTGTTAAAAGAATCTCATAATTCATCTCCCCAACTATCCCAACCTTGAACCTTTTGCCTAGCAAACAATTCAATTCTAGGTAAATCTCCCATAAGTTCTACAATCCTATCTCTTACACAATCAGGTTTTCTACTATGTTCTCTACGCACATCAATAACTAATTGTTTAACAGCTTTAGATACTCTTTTTGGATTACCTTTAGTTGCTAATAAACATTGTTCAGGATTTGCTCTTGTCCAATAACCAAGTCCTGTAAAAAAACCTGACGATTTATTCTGCTTGATCCAAGTAAAGGCAACTGTCTTATACTTGAATCCCCATTTATTTATAATTTCAAACGCTCTTTCAAGAAAAGGATCAATAACCCAAATAAACAATACACAATCCACATCAGCAATATTATTAATAGGAAGCTGTAATATATCGTTAAATTCCATACAGTTATAATGCTTTGTTGCATTACGATTTTCGCCTTTTTTAGAATAGCTTTTAAAGTAATAAGGCGGATCAGCATAAATAATTTTATAAGTCTTTTTTGGAATTTCCATATAACCTCTCTGTAATAACTTGTAATATTTGTTGTTCAGATCCATGTCTTTGTTCAAAAAGAAGTTTTTTATTGTGTATGCTAAATGATCCTTGATGATGATTGTAGCATAATGGAATAACGCTAAAGTGTGAATTTTTGCGTCCTATACCAGCATTACCAGTTCCATCATTTCTTATATGATGTAGTTGTGGTTCAGCACCGCAGATGTAACAACCAAGTGCGGCTACACGCTTACAATGTTCCTGTTCTTTAACATTCATACTACTTTAGGATTATATTTATTAATTAAAAAATTAGTCTTATGTACTGGTATTTCTAAAGCTATTCTTAATGGCTCTAGTCTTAATGTAGTGATTGCGTTAAGTCCTTTTTCATACTTCTGGATTTGCTGGAACGTAACGCCTATTGCTACTGCAATATCTGATTGCGTTTTCTTAACTTGTTTTCTTCGTCTTTTTAATTTTTTACCTAAAAATTTTCTTCGTGCAATATCTTCAGGTAGATACATATTAGTCGAACCTAATGGTCTTCCTTTTTTATGATACATCTTTTTCCTTTCCTTTATATCCAGCAAAAGTTAATTTGACTTTCTCTGGCAACATTTCAAACAATTTCCGAAAGCATTTTTTACAATAAAAGTGATTGTCCCAATGAGAACAACCGCTGTTTAAATAATATAGCTTATCAAATTCTTTCTGACATAAGCTACAATTCATCGAGAGATATTTAACCTGAACCATAATAACGACTGAATGCTCTATCCAATAAAGCAGATAGTAGCGTTGACCTTTCTTCTGATGAATTTTTAAAATATTTCTTGGCGTTTTCTTTGAGTTCAAATACGTTATGAGTCTGCATATTTGCAAAACTACATACTTGTTCATAATCGTCTTTATGATTGAACCAGCTTTCAGCTTCGTAAATAATTCTGTGCCTAGTTGCCAGGCGGTTGTTAAATTTACTGTCTTCAAAAATACCACAGCAATCGAGTATGGCTCGTTTAAGAACTGATCTCCATAATCTGACTTCGCTTGATATTTCTGTATATTGTAACACCCATTAACCATTGTCTGCCTCCCTATTAAATAATTGTCCTTGTCTATTGTCTTCTGGTTTATGTGGATTCCAAACAAAATCAATCAACCTATATTTTTTACCATCAAACATACTGACACATTCTGTTGAGAGTATTCTTCTAGCAACCAATTCCTTTGCTGGAATTATCATAAACTTCTTATCAAAAGTAATACCTAAACTATCTTTCTTTCTCAATGCTTTTTTATAGTCGTAGTTTCTGACTGATACTACTGGTTTTTCAACCTTATGATTCCACCATATTTTCTTTACTTCAACTTTAATCATATTAATTAAAACTCCATCTGCTTTTCCTAAATTTAGGTTTTGTAAATCGTTTCTTTTTACCTTTAATAATAAGTTTTCTATACTTATTCATAGTCATTGGTTTAACTTTAATCATATATTGTAAAACGTATATCTTAACGTCAATTCCTCTCCTTTTTTAATGTCTTTAACAGTTACTAAATTCCATCGTTTATAATTGTATGTATGACCATTTGAATTATGTAACTCTATCTTTACGCAATTAGGATTGTTTGAATGATTAATGAATCCTCCAAGTGGAGTACGAATTATTTTTTCAGGCTCATATAATTTATAATGACTAATACCAAAATTAGTGCCTATTGGAATAAACTCTTTAGCAAATAAACCAAGACCATTTACTTTTGAAGTCTTAATCGTTAATGAATCAGGTAAAGGTTTATACATCTAATATCTTTTATAAGGATTAAATTTATAATTCATATCTTTATTGGGAATTGTATTATATTTAGGAATAAATCTTAATATCCATCTTCTCTCATACCATAATCTTTTTTTATCGTCACATTGCATTATTCTTATTAACATTGTTCTATGATTATAATGTGGATTACTGGCTAATCTAGCATAAATGCTAACAGACTGACCAATGTAAATAATTCGATTCTCTTTTTTATCTATACAAAAATAAATACCTTTAATTTTTGGATAATCTCTTAATTTAGATTGATCTATATTTCTAGTTTTATATTTTTCAGGCAAGAACATTCCTCTTACTCTTGAATGATTGTCCATTTTGTTTCTGACTCTATAATAAAATGCTTCTATATTTGCTTTCATTTAAAATCCCCAAATATCCTTTCTAGCTTTTAGTTTAGATTCATCGTTCCATTTCCAGTCATCAGGATTAGGCGTTATGAGTCTTGTAAAATCTTCTTTAGTATTTGCTATACCGCAAAGATAATTCATATTCTCAATCGCTTGATGAATGAGTAAAGGAATCTTAATATTATCTTCATCTGTTAATTCATACTCCATTACCTTTTCATCTTTTTTAAGTACCTGGACATAGAATAACTTGTTAGGTTTATTGGTAGCTGTCTTATAGATATGTTGTGCTATCTTATGACCTGATGATACGTTGATTTTCTTTGTTGTTTTTAAATCTAATATCAATGGAGAACCATCAGGTAATTCAAAATCAAAATCAGTATAACCTAGTATATCAATACCTTTATAGTTATAACCAATCTTCTTTTGATAACCTACAATCTTTCCAAATTTAGATAAATGTTTAGGTAGTGCTTTGATTGCTCTTTGAACAAACTCTTTTTCTTTTAGATATTCTTCTTCAGGTACTTTCATTTCTTTACAAGTTTCAGCAAAGAAATAACTCTGTTCTTCTACTGCTTTATCAACTGATACTCCATTTCCTAGAATATGAAATAATGCTTTTTCAATATACTTACCTCTCTCTGCGGCCGCACTACTAGGAAAAGATAATTTATAAATATAGTGAATAACCCACTCTGCTGGATTCGTTATAAATGTATTAATGTTACTTGCTGAAATATGCGTGATCTTATGTTTCTTTAATGCTTCCATTATATTTTCCTTAATGATGGATATTTTTCTTTTAGCTTTTGCTCGTTATATGCTTTTCTCATTTGTGTTTTAACAAATTGATACCTACCTTGTTTTTTAAGCATTTGAATAATAGGATTTTTCTTTTCAATTTTTTTAATTTCTTTTCTATTCATTATAACCACCCTTTATCTCTTGCGTTTTTAATAAAATTCTTAATCATGTGTTCTTCTACTTTCTTCTTTGTTTCTTTAGATAAACCCATTCTATCTGTTGTAATTCTAGGCAGTTTTTTACGACCGCCTAGAATCTTCTTTTTCTTTTTAAGAGAAAATATCATCAAGACTATCTTTCTCTTGTCCAGATGGTTTTATTTCAACTACATTTTGCTTAATGCCTAAAGATTCTGCATTACCTTTAAATGTAATTTTATAAACAGTATTACCATCTTTATCTTTCATAGTATTCCCATCTCTATCTTTCTTGGCATCTTTATTCTTCCAAAGACTAATAGAAAACATATTCATATCGTTATCAGTCATATAACCAAAGAGTGATGGTTTTCTTGTATCAATCACTTCTTTCCCAGTAGCATCTACTGATGTTCTGTTTTGACTAATAAAGATACTGACTTTACCTTTTTGTTTTGGGCCATACTTTTTAGCACTTGCTATAACGTCATCTTTATTAAACGCCATTATGAGACCTCCTTATCTATGTCACTTTGATTGTTGTCAGATACTATTGACCTATCAATTTCATCAGCAGTTGAAATATCATTTCCAACAGCTAATAAACTTTTAATACATCTTGCCCAAGCGGCAGTCTGACAACACTCTACTGCTCTAGCACTCTGTATATTTTTTGATTTAGAGTCTTTCCATCGTTCAGCTAATCCTGACGATAAAAAGTTACCTCGTTTATCAGATAAAGTCGCTTCGATTATAACTCGATGTTCGCAGTCGTGCTTTATCTGGGACTTTAATATTAAGTGATGATTAAATTTATCTCTTAATACTCTTTTAAGAGTAGCGGCTTTTAAGTATCTATTGTCGCTATTCTTTGGGATTGCTACCCAAGAAATTCCATTTTCTTTATTATCTTTTAAAATCTCCTGAAGTTTCAATCTAGCTTGTATAATCAATTCTTTTAAAAATTCATCATACATTCTTTCAGCACTTGTAGATTCATAATTAATTTTCATACTAATTCTGAATCGTGTAAGTGTTTAAAACATTATGACCACGACCATTTAAGCATCGTGATAATAATTCTCTGTCATACCAAGCGGCATAAAAAGCATTAAATTCTTCTTTAATAAGTAATTTACAATGCTGTCTATCTTCTTGGAAGTCGTTAGCATTTTTACTCGCTTTCAAATCAGCAATAGGTTGGTAACTTGCACAACCCACTAATAAAAAAGCTAATAAAATAATTAACAGTTTATTCATCTTACGTCCTTTCTTGGTGCTAGAGTATTTGGAGAAAGATTGAGTGAGTACCCTAGCACCGCTATGTTTAAAAACTCTCACTAATCCTATTCTGTCTAATATCAGCATAGACGAGAATCCTTTAATTCTTTTATTGGGTAAAATAGATGGGCATCAAGTTTGATTATACCTTTTTTAAAATCATTTAATATTCTTTTAACTACATACTTAAATGAATCTCCTATATCAGCACCACCAGAATGCCATTTATAAAATTTGCTTGGAATACCATTTTCCATTGCATCTTTATCATTATGAAAATGAAGTTTTGAATATTCAGTATCTAATTTAGGATTGTCTAAAGGTATATAAATGCTATGCCAAGTTTTATTAGGATTTTCAATACTTATTGTCATTTTACAATTTCTAATTAAATGCAATTCTAATTGTTCTTTATTAATCATTACTGATTCTCCTTTAATTCAGCAATATTATTTTCATTAAATATTGCACATAATCTTGGTTCACTTTTTCTATGAAAAAAACGATAAGATTCTTCGTGCATTTTTTCTTGATTTTTCTTTGCTGTTTCAGGATTTCTTGAATATGTGAACGAATAAGAGTAAGCACCTTTACCATCGTTTAAATAACCTTTCCAAAGTTTAATAACAATGTTCACTTTTTTTCTAGTTTTTCTTTTAGCAACAATCTTACCATTTTCATAAACAGTAAAAGTTTGAAAATCTCCTGTTAGATATTCGCCTTTGTGCATTACTGATTCTCCTTTAATCCTGAATAATCTGTTTCTGTTTTACCAAATAATGTTCGAAATTGTTTTAATGCTTGGACATATTCTTTATGCAGTTTCTCTTTATCTTTTTTTACTCGGTCATATTCTTGTCCATTATTTGCAACATACGCTTCAAATATATCTTCAACATTACTCGATGGATTTAAGACTTCATCTTTTATTAAAGATGCTTGTGCATCTGAATCTATTGAAAGATAGGAAAGTATTTCATCATCTGTTTCAATATCCGCATACTTACCATTAAATAATTTTTCATAATTACCAACCCAAGTAAGTACCTTATTATGTATTCTATCTTTTTCTTTATCTGATAAAGGTAAGTAAAGATCAACAGGTGGATTTTTTGGATTTGGATTATCTTCTGTTAAACTATCTGCCCAATCCACTCCCTCATAATAACTGAACAACATTTTTTGTGCCATTTTATTAAGATAGATTTTCATTACTGATTCTCCTTGTTATAACCTAACCAATTTTTCCAATCTTCTCCGATTTCTTTAAGTGCTTTTTTAATTCTTTTTGCACATTCTGGCCCAATATCCCAACAACCCATTCCAGCACCAGAATTTTCAGAAATATCATAATGTGATTGTCTAACTATTGTTTCAGTATTTCCATTACAAATAATTCCAAACGAATTTTTATAATTTTTAATACCTTTTCCACATTGTTGACAATTACCAATATATTTTTCTGAATTTGATTCCCAATGTTTTTCATTTCTTTTGAACATTTCTTGGCTTACTTTTATTAAGTCTGCAATATTAACAGTATCAAATTCAACACCACCAGTTACATCTTTTGTTATTTTAATCATTAATGATTCTCCTTGTTATCTAATTCTTTTAATTTTGGTCTTAAAAGTTTTGCCGAGTTTGGTATTAAAAACATATCAGCTAATATTTGTTCTTTAGAAAATGCTTCAATTTCATAAGGTCGTTCTCTATATGGTACTTGTCCAACTTCGCCTAAATCTTTACCTTTCCAACTAACAAAAAGTTTATTTAATTCTTTATCAAATTTATAAACTACTTCTTTTGAAACACCTTGTTTAATATGAACTAACTCGTGAGCAAGTGTAGTAATCATTTCAGATGTAGATTGATTGCTATGTAATTCAATTACAAATTCTTTTTGAGCAAAAAATTTACTATCGTGTGTAACTCGACCTAAAGTTCTTGTTCCTAAAGTTGTTCTTCTAACATTAATTTTTAATTTTAATCTGCTTAACTTTTTAAATGACATTAATTCTTTAGAAATAAATTTAGTTGCTGATATTAGTTTTTCTGCTAATACATTGTCATAAGACAATCTTGGTAAGCTGACTGCGATTTTCATTTTTTCGTTCTTTTTATTTTTAAACATACGAGAATATTACTAAATACAACTACGATTACAAGCATATAATTGGTTGTATTTAAGCTATATTTATCGCTATTTTACGTGGTTTTTAGGTCTTTTTAGGTGGGTAGTCAGGTATAGGAAACGCCTGATTCGTCAATCTGTGGGCTTCCTAGAGCGTCTGTGGAGTCAATATTTTGCTAGGTTTGCCTTTAAGTATCTTTATCTTTTCTTGTAGTGTTTTAATCTCACTATTAGCTTTATCTAAATCTTCTACTACATATTCATATTTTTGCGAAGTACGTTTTAATGCACTATCTTTCTCTTTAAGTTTAGATTGCATTTCATCAACCTCGTCTTTTAAGATTCGAATTTGATCTTTATATTCTGTTATGATTTCTTTGTAATCGGCTTTTTCTGCCATAGATTATTTTTTCTTAAATGTGGAAACGCCTTTAATACCCAATATTGTAGAAAATGCTCCCACTACAAGTGCTTGATAGAACATAGGTAAATTGGAAAACTTATCAAAAAATATATCTATCTTCTGTTGAATATTTGGATCATCGCTAAAAACCGACCAGGCCAACAACAATAAAGGAATTGAAATAAGTATAAGGCAAAATTCGTCTTTCCAATCTCCTCTATGTGAATTAATAACAGCTTTTTTAAATTCAACTTCCCCATTAGCCATTCGTTCAGCCATTTTTAATTCAGCAACAGATTCTAACTCTTTAGTTTTTCTTCTATTAGATGCAATAGACATACCTGTTTTAATTATGCCTGGTACTAATTTAGCCGCAATATTTAACCACATAATCTATCCTATACTTGTATATATTCTCCTAAATTGTTTTGTTCTAACCAATCAGGAACATTAAAACTTGGACATTCTTTTCTACTATCTACTTGATAATGACCTATAATCTTTTTAATTTCATATTTCTTAATTAGATTTAATAACAATGCTTTTAATGTAACAAATTGTTCATCTTTAAAATTATTAACCCAGCCACCATTAGCATCTGAACCACCAATCAGACAAACTGCAACGCTTCTATGATTAACGACTGGTGCGTGTGCGCCTTGCATTTCTTCGGGACGGGCTGGTTCAAGTGTGCCACATCTACGAATCACGTGATGATAACCTACCGCCTCCCATTGGTTTTCATCAACGTGCCATTCACGAATTTTATCTACACCTATATCCATTGTCGCTGGTGTAGCTGAACAATGAATAACGATTGTGTCAGTTAGTTCTCTTTTAATCATTTTTTAATTTTTCCCATAACATTTTAAAATATATGATAATTTCTTTATGTATCGCTATTATATAGCCAATCACGACTACTCCAATTAATAACCAGAGCATTAGTTACAATTATTTTTATCTAAATCTATTGGCTTATCTTTATAAAACCATACATAACTCGATAGCTTCGTTCCGTCTTGCGTATAAGTGCATTTTTTTCCTACTGAACAAGCACTCACAACAACAAGTAAAGCGAAGACTAAACATAGTTTTTTCATATACGTTCTCCTTTATTTTCCATACGTTAATTCTAGCGTATCCATCGTGATAGATCGTACTTCTTGTATTTTATCATTATAAATAGTTAAATCAACCAATCCCCAAAACCAACCAGTAGTAGAGAGTTTTGCATATCTTTCAACATGATTCATTGGTAAAGCACAACCTACATTTACTACTCTTACATAATTTGAATCTCCAATTTTAGGACAACGAACATCATTAAATTTATGCGTATGGCCGAAGACCACATCGAATAAACTATTCTGTCCGATATTTCTCTCAACATTAACACCACCAAATTCCCTACCCATAATGTTAAAAGGGACGTGAGTGAACCCTACGCCATCTATAAAATAGAATTCCCCATATTCACTCGTACTCCAGCCATACTTCTTTAATGTTTTAAACAATTCTCGCTTACCCATTTGATAATATTCAGGATTGTTATCTTCCCATTTCCATAATCGATTCTCGTGATTTCCTAACGTACAATGTTTTTTTACTTTATAATTTCCAATACCTTTATCTAGTTCAGACAAAGCAATATTAAAAGACTCAATGTCTTTAATGAAAGTACCTTTGTTTTTTCTAGCTTCCATCGTTGCGTTATCTATATGCCAACAACAAGAATCTAAAGATAAAAAATCGCCTATTTGAACAACCTGATTTGGTTTTGTTTTTTTGATATGTTTTCCTATCCACCTAAAACGATCTTTAGGTATATCTGGCCCATCGTGAGCATCAGGAATGACGCAGACTTTAGTTATCTTCATAATTTATTGCCTACAAAATATCCAATAGATACAGCTATAATATAACCTAACCATATTACAACCTTTAATCCACCTTTACCCATATTTGCATAAGCTGATAATTTCTTCTGTTCTTCTTTAATTGAACATAACTCTTTTTTTATATGATTTAATTCTGTTTTGATTTTAACAATCTCCAAACCATTAATTCTACTTTGATTCGTTTTAGGCATTGATTTCTTTCTTTGAAGTTTTTTGTTTCCTACAAGAAAACCTAGTATATAAACCTAGTTTATTAATTTCTTCTTTGTTAAATTGTGTAGTGAATAGTTCTGCTGAATGTGAATAGCCAAATGATACACAAGAATAGTGATCATCAAAAGTCGTTATTGGTGTCTTGATTTGAAAACAAGGTGGACTATTTATTGTACTACATAGCCACATTAACATAATAAATTTTTCCATAGCATATTTTTTTATACAGAAAAATTATTATTAGATAAACCTTTTTAGAATTTTAGAAATATTATGGTTTTGTTGGCCAAGTAACAGTATTAACATCTTCAACAGTAGTCAAACCATCAGGGAGATTGCGCAGTTCTTCTCTGTAAGTTTCCATATCTTCTGACATAGTTACATCTGATAAAGCATAGAAATCTGTTGCTTTTAAAAGATTAGTTCTTTGTTCTCTTAAATCTGCAATAGCACGATCAAACGCACCATCAGCCCATGCTTGTTCTTCAGCATCACGAGCAGTTTCTTCAGCTTCTGTGAACTGAACTCTATTGCCGTTTATATTATGAAATCTTGGCATTTTTTTTATATATCTCCTTTTTAATTAATTATCAACCTATTCCGAAAAGTGAAATACTACCTTCGTCTATGTTTCCAGATGACATTTTGAACGTGATCGCATTTACAGCACTCGTAGTATTTCCGTAGCCAGCAATGTAAGCATCAGCGGCAGATGTATCATACGGACTAGATGTGTTACTAATATAATTTTTCACGAAAGTTGTACTAGCTGGCGAATAAAGACATAAATAACCTGACCAACTATCATCAGCATTATTTTTATTAGTCAATGTAAGTTTTTGATCTGCTGTACTTTGTGCTAAATCATAACCTCCATCATAACCTAATCCTTCCGTACTGCCATCTTCTTTATAATAGGCTTTGAAAAAACTGCTTGTTTTGGTTACGTTGTAGTTGGAACCCCCATCAATAGATAAATTCATTACAAATATTGCATCGGTTGTCGCTCCATGAAGATTAATAAACTCAAAACAATATTTATCATAGGTGCTATCTAAACCACTTGTAAAAGATATATCACTTGAACTACTTGCAGTTTGAGTTTGAATTAAAGTCCATTCTCCGCCAGCAGAAGCCGCTTTAACTAGTCCTGTATGCCTACCTGAATTTTGTGCTATAATTCCACTCATTAACTATCCTTAATTCCAAATAATTTTATTTTTCCTGAGTCTATATTACCAGAATTAAATTTGAACTGCATGGCATCAACTGCGCTAGTGGTATTCATATAGCCTCCTACAAACGCTTGATGAGTAGCATCAGTATGATGAACCCAATTAACCTCAGCTATAAAATGCTTTACGAACACAGTCGAACTCGGATTAAAAAGATATAAATATCCATTGGAACTTTTATCATTATCAATACCAACATTGTAAGAAAGATTATTAAAACTGGTGCTTTGTGCTAAATCTAAACCAGCTTGATATTTCAGATAATTTGCATCTGATTCAGCTTGGTATGTTTCCATATATGTTGATGTTTTAGTAGTATTATAATTTGAACCACTATCGGTACTACCATTAAAAGTAAATTCTGCATTTGCTGTTTCAGCATGAATATTTATAAATTCAAAGAAATATATTGGATATGTTGAGTCCAAAACAACATCTGAACTTCCATTAACAAAACTTAAAGTTGCACTAGCAGAAGCAGTTAAACTTTTAATCTCTACCCAAGTACCTCCACCACCCTCTGCGGCTTTAATTAAGCCAGATGGTCTGCCTACGTTTTGTGCTACGATTCCACTCATGTTGTTAATCCATAAAGGCAAAAATCCCCAGCATCAATATTTCCTGATGTCATTTTGAACTGGATAGCATTTAGTGCGCTGGTAGTATTATAAAATCCACCACCTTTAATTAAAACCGATGTATCTGCATGTCGATGAGCCGCAAAACTTTGTAAAAAATTTTTTATGTACGTAGTATTTGATGGATCATAAAGTTCAATATAACCCGCTTGTACTTGATCATTATCACTGCCACAACCTTCTGCACAATTAACAAATCCTGTAGAATTTCCATATCCATTCATAAAAACTAAACTGGCAACACTATCTCCCTCATTATGCCTAGATTTAAACAAAGCCGCTGTTTTACTTACATTGTAATTGCTTCCCCCATCTGTACTTCCATTCCATTGAAAGGAAGTATCATCTCCGCTTACATGAATACCCGTACAAGTAATAAGATATTTTTTATAGGTACTATCAATGCCAGAGGTAATTGATATAGTAGAACTAGAACTTGCTGTAGTTTTAGATATTAAAGTCCAAGCACCTCCACCCGCTGGTGCTTTAATTAACCCAGAACTATCCAGAGTATTCTGTGCAATAATACCACTCATGTAAAATTACCTTGTTTGATCTAAATAGCTAACTACAACATCTACTGCCGCAGAACTAGCTGTTGCAAGACATAAATGATCTTCATCTGAAATTACAAACTTTGTTGTAAATTCAAAAGTTTCGTTAGCACCAATCGCTTGATCGGAAAGAATTTCATAATCAGTTCCTGTTCCGCCATCGTCTATATACATATCTATCGTTTCTGCGGCCGCCGCCGTTTCACAAGCTGTTACGGATAGAATAGTATAAGTATGTCCATTAACTCCGTTAATTAAAACATTTTCGGTGTTTGTGACTACTGCGTGTGCTACACTTAATACTTCACTTGCCATATTTTTCTCCTTTTATTAAAAACCCATCACTAATGATTTACCAGTAGATGACAATGATGAGTTCATTGAACCTTGAACATCTACTATTCCTGTTCCGTTTGGTGCTAAAGTAATTGCTTCATTAACAGCATCGGTTATTGTTATTGTTCCTGAATTTGTTCCATTATTGGTACTTAAAATTAAATCTGTTGTACCACCTGTCGTTACAGTTAAAGTTCCAGCACCACTTGAACGTAGAGTTGCCGCCGCCGCCGCATCTCCTACTGTTACTGTATCTGCTTTAAGAACTACATCGCCTGTTCCATGTGGAGCAATATCAATATCTCTGTTTGAAGTTGAAACTATATCATAAGTGACAACATCTAAATCTCCGCCTAACTGTGGACTTGAATCTCCACTTAAATCAGCACTAACAGTTGAGTCCAACCAATTAACTGTATTCGCTGAATAGTTAAAAGTACAAAGTGAAATTTGATCTGATCCGTCATAGAATTTTAATGTTGGTGTTGTGGCATTAGTTGTGTCCAACCATAAACTTCCAGCCGCTATACTGCCAGGTGCAGACGTACCAGCATTTAAAGTATTAACTGCTCCTAAAATACTATTTAATTCAGTTCTAAAAGCTGAGAATCCAATGTTGCTTAATGTATAATCTGTAACTTGACTCATATTTTATATTTTATTGTTCGTTTATTTTTATTACTATATTTATAATAACACTTCAAGTTAGCCATTAACTCTTTAAGCCATGCCCTTTCGCTACATAATCAAAAGTTCTATCTTGTGCCGCTCCTCCACTATTGTAAAAAGTAATGGTAAATCCTGTCTTTGTTTTACTTGTGATAGTGTAATAGTCGCCAGATACCATATTTTGAGCCGCTATTCCTACTGCTGGAGAAGCATAAAAAGCATTAGTATAAGTTATTGCTTTTGCTCCAGCACCACTCGCAACATCTTCATCACTTTCTAATCTTTTTTCTAATACTAATTTAATCTGCATTTTGCTTACTTCAGGTCTAGCTTTATTATCGCCACTTGATAATTTAAGTTTAAATTTAAAATATCTTCCTTTAACTGTCGATTGTTGTGAAATATCATTATAAGTTGAGATAGCACCTAAAGAACTTTCACTTGCACCTACTTGAAGAAAAGCATCGCATTGAGAACCTGAAGAACCATCTATTGGCCCTGGAGCATCGTCCCAGAGTGAAGCTCCACGACCAGAATCTACTAAATCATAAAGATCATTTGCTATCATATCTATTGTTGCTTGAAAGGTTGCGTCATAAACTGCATCTAAAGTTAATGTATTACCACCTAAATATTCTCCTGATGATTCGATATTAGCTGTATAATAACTTGGATTAGCTGTTGCATCTGTTGGCCCAGTATCTATTAATCCAGCCGCAGAATCTATGTTACCTACTGCTGAATCCCAAAGTAATATCGTATCTAAAGTTGCTATAAAATTATCATCTGAATTTTGTCCTTTAACACAATCTCCATCAAAAGTTCCCTCCCAACTTTGTCCTGTAATTGCACTTACAGTTTCTTCATTAATTGTAGAAATAGCTGATGAAAAATGTTCTAGTCCTGAAATATTTGTATATACAATAGTTTCATTATCTGATTCGTTTCCTAATTTATCAACTGCCTTAATAAGAAATGCTCCTACTCTAGCATTAACAGTAACACTATTTGATTTTCTTCTAACGACTTGTGTTAAATTTGTTGAAGCCGCCCAACTTGCACCACTTGTTACGTCTTGGTATCTAATCGAGTAAAATGAGCAATCCAAATCTGCCACACTCGGCCAGGACAACTGCATTTGATTTGAACCAACCATTGATACCGATAAAGCCGCAACATCACTAGGCGTATCAGTCGCACCTACAATAGTTCTTGTTCCTGTCGCATAAGCAGAAGACACTCCTAAAGAATTGATACATTTAACTCGAACTGAATATTCAATTCCATCTACTACATTTAATTGATGATAATTTAAAACAGCACTTACACCTTTTGATAAAACTTTATAATCACTTTCAGAAGTTTTTTTAGTTTCAACTTGATAGTATTGTCTAAACTTATCTGTACTTGCACCAACTAAAATATTAAGTCGAGTTAATACTACTCCATCTGAATATTCTATTAATTCATCTGTTAATGTAACTGACGCTGGAGCAGTAACAGAATAAGGATTGGGTAAAGTAGTATCTGGTATTGTTGCCGCTTGTGTTTTTGCGGCCCAAGTATAAAATGCCGCTTGATATTCTGTAAGCTGTAATTCTGTTGTTAAATCTGCATTAACTTGCATACCTTGAACTCTAAATGTTTTTGCAGAGAAAGCTGGAGTTGCGTGAGTTATATTTACAATTTCTCCAACCATTAAATCTAATCCTGTTGCATCACATCTTAAAGCAACATTAAGATTATTTCGACTTCTTCTACAAATTACTTCTGCTAATTCTAACGCTTGATAATATGATGTAATAGTAGGAAAATCAAAACGTCCCTCTTGTAAAAATCCATCTGCTGTCTTCATCGTGGCGTGTTGATCTGCTGACGTATATCCACTATCGTCAACTTCTGGCCATTGTACTTCATCAACTTGATAATTTTTATCAGGATTAACAAAAGTACAAATCACACGATTAAATCTTGAATTTCTATCTAAACTTGATACCTGAATACCACCAATGATATTATCTTCGGTTAAACTGATTGCCGCACTTCCTGTTGTTTCTGCTAAAACTTTATATTCTCCATTTGAATAATTTAGATAACCTCTAAATCCTGTTACCATTGTTTTTAAATTATCAATACATTTCTGTTTAGTATCTATAACTGCATTCATATCCATTATATCAATAGCGGTAGCAGAACCATAAGGAGTAACATCAACATCGCATACATCTGCGGCTGTTTGCCAATCAGCATAATCTCCATCAAAAAAACTATTAGCAATACCCATTCCAAATCTTGCATTACGCATATAGTCTAGCGTACAAAGAACTGGATTATCAGAATATGCCCAAGTTGAAGCTGTATCTTCTCTATGTGAACCTGTACCACCTGTATTAGTTCCATCTAAATTAGGATCATAAACTTTACGACCTTTTATGAGTGCTTTAACATTTGGTATTCCACCAAAACAATCTTGATTCCATTTAAACTTTAAAGCAAGATAACTCACTCCTCTTAATCTATGATTTGAAGTCCAAGACGATAAAGCACCAACTGTTGAATTATAACTCTGGTCATCATCGCCATCGTACCAAGTAACTGAAATTGTTGATTCAGCACTTGCACCATCTACTGTCGGATCAGCTTTATAAAAATTTGAATCAGAACTATTAACTGTTCTTTCTGTTCCATCGCCTAAAGCACCTGACCAAGTAACTTCTTTATCATCAATATAAATTTTTTCACAAGACTCAACTCCACCTTCGCATAAAGCCATTATCATATAAAGATAGGTATTGTCGGTACCTGAGGTTTCTAGGAAGACTGCTGTTCCACCAACTTTACGCTGACCATAAATAACTGGTAAGGGTGCGTTTGAAGAAGTTTTATTAACTAAAATACCTTTTGCTATTTGTTCAGGTTGTCCATCTAAATTTGGTGTATCTGGAATATCTGGTTTTTTTAACCAACTAATAACCATTATTCCTACATTAATCCAAGTGAGCCAGGGTTGAATTGTTTTGAAAAATGGAACAAATGGTGCGGCTTTTTCTGCTACCCAATTCCAGGCAGAACTAATACTAAAAAAAGATTTAATTCCTGTTTCGTTTATAGGTTTCCCATATCCACCTAATCGTTTTAATATTTTTTCTTCCTGTTCATTAATGTAGGCAATAAACTCGCCTTTAGGTGCATACTTATTTAATATTTTTTTTGCTACTTTAACTAATAATCTATCAAACCAATTAAACATTATTCTTTACCCCATTTAATATCTCTAATAGTTAAAGCTGAAAATTCAAAACCTTTATCGCCTGAAAAGAATCTTTGTTGAGATATATCTGATGTTGTTCTTCCATTTATTTTTTCATAATTTCCAAAATGACTTGTAATCGTCATTCCTAAAGCGGCACTTTTTCCACCATCGTTCACTTGAAAGTTTGATAAATGTCCATGAAATAATAAAAAAGGATCAGCAATACAAGTCGTTCCACTGATAACACCACGATAAACTTTTACTTCAGTTCCAAGTACATCGTTACTTAAACAGGTAGAAATTAAAGATTGATCTACTCCTGAAAATGTTAAATTCATACTATGTTTAATTGGAGTATTTGATTCAGGAACATTACCAATACCTAATAGCGTTCCGTCTGCATTATACGTTTGAGAAGAACCCTCAATGTCATCTACAATATCAAATGAATTATCAGTCTTTCTGACTGGTGTTGCAAAACCTAAATAAACTAAATGACAATATGTAGGACTTGCCGCTAATGCGTTTTTTACTGCTGTTGTTAATCCTCTTGTCATTAATCTTCATCTTCCTTTGGTCTTATTTTACCCCAAGTTATTTTCCATTGCAGTTTAGTTTTTTCTTCCATTTTTGTACTTAATGGATTTGTTGTAATACCAATAGATTGTCTTGTGTTTTCAAATGAACACGCTGTCAATCCACCTATTAATAAAACTAAAAATAAAAATACAATTAAATATCTCATTATTCATTCTCTACCTTTTTCTTCTTCTTCTTTTTCTTTTTATTGTTCTTATTTATCTCGTTTTTAATAACCTTTTTGTTTTGCTTCTTCTTTAATTGTTTAAGTTTTTGTTTAACAAAATTTGTATTTTTCTTTATCTGTTTAGATAAAACTTCTTGTCCTTGTTGGAGTTTCATTATTTCTGTTTTCATAGACCAGGTTTGATGTAAGTTCCATGTTAAAAGCGTAACGATACCTATAAGAAATAATCCTACTATTTTATCTTTTAAATCCATTATTTTGTATATCCTGTTGAATCATATTTATCTTCAATAATTTTTACTACTCTCATTCTTCCTGTATCTTTATCTTCTTCAATAATAGCTTTAACCTTTCCGCATTGCATACGGACGTTTTCAGGATTTACCGATCTCTCGACAGTCCTTTTTTTGGCTAAACAATCTGACATTCTTTGAGATTGAATATAAGTGTGTTCTATAATTCCGCCTTGATAAAACATACAAAGCACTACAATATTCGATAATAAGGTTTCCATTATTCGTGACTCCCATTCGCAAAATCTCTTTGCTTATCTTTTAATCTCTCTACATCTGATTGAAGTTTCTCAACAGCTTTAGTTAAAGCTGAAATATTAACTTCATTATGCAACATACTATCTACTCTTAATTGGACTTTATCGGTCTGCTTGTAAAGTTCCTCTATGAGCATGAATTGTTCTGAATCGGCTGGAAGTGAACCAAGTAATCCTCTTGGCCATTTTATTCTAAACTCGGTGTTAAGAACTAAATCTTTTTCCATAATTTCTAGTTGAGTGGAGTGCGTGTTTAATTTTTCTTGGATTCCGAAGAACGCCCAAACACCAACTGCAACTGCCGCAATAATGGAAATTAAATTCCTTATTGGCATCGCCACATTTGTTGATTCGTTTATTTTCATTTATAAAAATCTTTAAACCACCAATCTAAAAATCTATCTAATAAACCTTTATTCTTTGGCGATCTTCCTTTTACCCACGCTTCATTAAATTTAGTTTTTTTATTGTCAGCTTTATATCTTCCTCTTTTAGTTCTTGTTCTTTTATAACGATTCATTAAAACGCCTCACATACATCAAATTCATAATTATATAAATTGTTAATACCCATACTATAACTCTGAACACTAGAAGTTAGATAAACTGTAAAAGGAACAGCATCATAAGTAACTGTCGAGTCATTTGTTAATGCCTCAAGTAAAGGTGGCTCTATTGTTACAGTAGCCGCATTTGAACTTGGAGTTACATCGCTAACGACTTGATAAACTTTAGTATGACTTGCAAATTTTAGAAAATCTCCAGCTTTAAGTGAACCAGCGGTATCGCTATTAAACCCATCAATCGCTATCGTAGTATCTCCAGCAGTATGAGAACCATTAACAGAAATAGTTGTTGTTTCAGAACCTAAAGCGTTTTTTAAATTCGGTGGAGTAATTGTGAAAGTTTCTTTTGAACCTCTTTGTTTTGTAATAAAAGCAAAGATAGGTGCAAATTCTACTCTTGATAAATTTGTATATTTACAAGTAAATTTCCATCTTTGATTATCTATTTGTCTTGCGAATCGTCTTCCACTATCAGATACACTAACTAACGTATTCACTTCATCTTGAAAAGATAAAGCATTAAATTCTGGAGATGTAGGTAAAGCACCACTCATTAAATTATATCACTCTTTCCTTGTTGATTAACTGCACTATTAATCATTCCAACAATCATACCTCTTTCGTTAGCAAGTAGTTGTTGAAACCCAGCAGTATCAACTGCATTAATATTAAAGGTTACATTCACACTTTTACCACCAAGATTAGGACTGATAAACCCACTACTACCTGGAATCATAACCTCTGGCCCAGCTTCTCCAACCATATAAGGTTTATTTTCTGAAACTGCACCACCTTGTCTTCTAGCTGTAAATTTCTGTGAACGTATTTGTGATACTTGTGCTAAACCAAAAGTTAATGCAGAACCAGCCGCAAGATAACTCATTGGTGGTTTAAAAGCCGCAAATGCTCTCATAACTGCCGCATAAGTATTAACAATCGCTTCTGCTATCTTATGTGCTTGTAACATTTTAAATGCTTTTTGAGAACTGCCTGACATAATAGTTAGAGTTCCCTCTAAATTACTTCTCATATCTTGTAATCCTTTTGTACGAAGTTCTTTTTTCTTTTTTTCGTTTTCTTCATACATTTTTTCTTGTGATTTCATTTTAGCATCTTCAAAAGCATATAATTCATTTTGAATCTTTTTACGTTTATTGACTGATTCTAATTCTCTTGCTTCAATCTTTGCTCTAGCTTTTTCTAATGCTTCTACTGAAAAAACTTTTCCAAAATCTTCATCTCCTGAAGTAATTACGTCATTCAATGTTTCTTTGAATTTTTTTAATTTTTCATCACTTACATCTAAAAAACTATGATACTCTTGATATTCAGGTTTCCATTTAAAAAACTCGACTACATTACTAGCGGCAATTCCCAAATTACCCATAGCAATAGCAGTATTAGTAGTAGCTTCAGCAACATGAACCATTACTTCAGCAAAACTATATAAACTCTTAATCAATTTAGTTGCTAAATATTCTCCAAACTCTTGAACGCTTCCATGAGTCTTTTCAACCCAATGTAATAAAGATTCTCTTATGTTAGTTGATACTCTTAAAATAGCTGGTGCTAGTGCCGCAGAAAATTGTTGAGTTAAACCAACCATACCTAATTTTAATAAAGACATTGAATCGTTAGCCGCTTCTACTCCAGCAACAACTTCTTTTGACATAACAAGACCAAGTTTTTCAGCCATTTGGAATTGTTCTTCCATTCCCATTGTGCCATTTTCAATAGCAGTTAAGAGTTCTATGTTTCTACCACCAAACAATTTATAAGCGGCCGCAGTTTTATCTGTGCCATCTTTCATATTGTTTAAAGCGTTAGCAACTATTTGAAATTGTGCAAACAAATCTCCATTTGTTTCTCTTAAATCATCTTGGGTAATTCCTAATTGTATGAATGCGTCTTGTGCAATACCAGTTCCTTTAACGAGCCAATCGTTAATACCAACTGCCATTGTACGAACACCTTTTGCAAATGCTTCTAAAGATGTTCCACCTAGTTCTGCTGATAATCTAAATGCACCTAATCGTTCAGTTGAAATAAATACTTGTCGAGATAACTTTCCTAACTTATCAATACTTTGTAGTGAATTTCTAATTAATAAACCTAAACCAGCTACACCAGCAACAGCCGCTAGTCCTGTCTTCATATTAAAGATAGCTTTACTTACGCCTTTAAGTCCACGTTTAAGTGAACTAAATGCTCGTTTAGTTCTATCCTTTGCGTTTATATCGAATTGTAATCTGTTTCTTGCCATTATCTTTTTAACTTGCTATCACGATTTAATTTATCGTAAAAAGCACACCATAAATTAAACTCATTCACACTCATATCTAGTATATCAGATAGTTTCAAGTTCAGGTCTTTGGCAAGATGTAGGATATTTATTAGTTCGTTATCAGACCTGATTTTTTTTTAGCCAGTCTTCAACTGGCACAACAGACAAAATGTCTTGGGCTACCCTAGCCACTACTTCAGGATCAACTGATCTCATTAAAGTTTGTTTATCTTCTAATGAATAAAGTTTTTTACCTTCTTTATCTTCAGCTTTAAGAATGAGAACGTCAGCAAATAAAGTAACGTCATCAGGTTTAGTATTTCTCGTTAAGATTCTTTTATCAGCTAAAGTTAAAGGTTTAGCATAGACAGTAATCCCCCATTCAGGAACATCAATAATCTTCCTGTCTATTGCTTTAAAATGTTCTTTGGCTTTGTCAAGAATATCACTCATAAAAGAGTAAATACTTAAATTCAGCTAAATAGTCAAATTAATTAAACTGTACCCCTAGTTAGCGCACCAGTTAAAGTAGCTGAAAAAGTTGCTTCTATCATACCATCGGTCGGAGTTGATACAGAATTGGCAGTAATAATCCATGTACCGCCATAATAATAATCTCCACTCCCCGCACCCTCTGGATATAATGTCATAGTCACTTGTTCACCTTCCGCTATTGCTATCTGTCCGTTAGTGTCTGTTTCGTCCCAGAAACACTCGACAGACGCAGTTGCGCCTTTTTTGCCAACTTGGAAAGTTTTGGAAGTATCAGTTAATGCAGTATCTTCTAATAATTCTGCTGTTGTATCTAAAGTAAAACTTCTTACTTCAGCAACAGTATTAGTTCCAACTTTAATTAATCCTGAACTTCCTGTATGTGTTGCCATTATTTATTTTCCTCTTTTTTTATTTTCTGTTTAGCTTTATTACTAAACGTACTTATAGGTTTTTTAACAGCATCGTTGACCTTTGTGTAGCCCATTTTCAAATAATATTCTTCCTTATCTGCAAATGTTTCAATCTCACTATTACCATCAGGTGTTTTTAATTTTATTCTATTTGTTGCCATAATAATTATACTCCAGCTTGTACTGCATTTTCGACAGTATTATAAGAAATTAAATAGGTCAACCTCATCAATCCTGTCTTTTGACTAGCAGTATCAAAATCCACTTCTGTTGAAACTAATTTTGTATCTTTTGCATTACCACCACGAGTAATATCAGTAACCATCGCTTCTTCTACTTCTTCTGCAATAGTATCTAACGTATCATCTATGTTAGCTGTTCCTCGACAATGTGCTTCAATAATTAAATTTAATGATCTTAATTGAGTTCGTGTATTTTGTCCTATTGTATAATCTTCAACTGTTTCATCTAACGTATAAACAATTAAAGCTGGAAGATTCCCAGTTTGTAAAGGAAAGTATCTTGTTTCATAAACATTTGAACCAGTAGTAGATAAGCTAGTAATCGTGGTAACTACGTGTTCTCTAATTGTTTTTCTAATATGAGCCATATTATCCTGATAATGTAAATCTCGTCATTCCTGTTCCATCAGGAAGTATCTCTTTAATGTAATAGGTAACGCTATCAATAACAAAAGTATCATTAAAAGTAGCCGCAGATACATCGCTTGATTTACAAGTAAAAACTGGCACTTCTTCTATAAGTCCAGCTTCGCCTACACTTTGTTCTACTGATTCTTTATCAAAAATACCTTTAACTGTTGAACTTGTGCCAGCACTTACATCTGCAAAAGTCGCTGATTTAGCAAAATCGTCTGTATCGAAGAATATTGCTCGTTCTGTATCTGATTCTATTGCCATTTTATTTTACTTTTTTTAAACATTTTGTTAATACTTTTACTAGAGATGGATTGGCCATGAATATTTTTTCATAACCATTACCTACTGCTTTAGCAATAGGTTCTTCCCCTTTAGTATTCACATCAATATCTTCCATATTCATAATTATATGAAACATCTCGTGCATTAAAGTATTAAATAACCTTAAATCTTTCAACCTCTTGTCTAAATGAAGTGTATGTAAATTCGGATCGTATAATCCTAAATAATCTTTAGGAGTTTCATAATGAACTTTGATCTTTCTTTTACCATACTTGATAAAAGATAATTTCATTACATTTAGAATATTGCGAATAAAATAATTAGAATAGCAACAGCAATTCCAATAGAAATTTTAGGATTCGCTTTTGCTAGTTTTAACCAGTCGTTCATAGAACTCCTATTTCTTTTTTTTACGTGAAAAGATACTTTTCTTTTTCACAGCTTTGTTTTCAGGTTTTTTCATATCTTCAGCAACAGCAATAGCGTGTCCACCACCAATTAAGACATTACCATCTGATTCTGACGCTTCAACAACTTTACCAGCCGCCGCAAATACACCTTTAACAAAAGTCTGTTTTAATATTTTTATCTTCATAATAGTTTCTTTGTATATAAAAGAAAAGGCGTGGTCAATGCCACGCCTAATCTTATAAACCACCTAATTATTAATATTAGGCAATTAAGTCTTTAATAGCCGCAAAACTTTCTGCGTGTCTAACAGCAACATCTACATCATATAACCCAATTATTCTAGTACCACCTTTAGCGGCATTAGTATAAGGATCAACAGATATATCCAGAC
>VTLG01008853.1_pt1 | contig 25494 bp, 33 predicted proteins | sample 4694571 | NCBI WGS metagenome assembly VTLG01 (sample SAMN12604809, study PRJNA352737) | marine metagenome | biome: ENVO:00000447; feature: ENVO:00000209|ENVO:00000569|ENVO:01000036; material: ENVO:00002151; isolation source: viral sequences binned using virsorter ...
ATCTTCATTTTTTGCTTTCTCCATTATTGTTTTATTACCTTTGATTTTACACCAAAAACAAAATAAAAAAAACACTTTTATTGCATTGATGCACTATTGAATATCTTTGAACCCTATTGGATCTAGCAGAAAAAAGCCAGGTGCTAAACGCAACTTGGCTTTTGTTCAGCTGCAGCTCCTTTGTCGCTGTCGATCCAAAATAATTTGATTGCTCCATGATTAGGTTATTGACAACGGCCCATCTTCTCCCTCAAAATCGAGGACATGGAATCAACGTAGTTAGACAAAGCAATGAATCAAAAGTTAACCAAAAAACAAGAATCTCTTGTTATGGCCGTAGCAAATGGACATAACATAACCGAAGCATCTCAAATTGCAGGATATGCAAAGGGAGAAAGTGGCAGAGTCACAGCCAGTAAGACACTTGCACTCCCTCACATTCAACAAAGACTATTCCAAGAAGTACAAAATATGATCGGTCTAAATGCTACGAAATCCTTGAAACAAGTTATCAACTTATCAACCAATGCGAAATCAGAGTATGTGAAGTTGGAAGCTTCAAAGGATATACTAGATCGAGCCGGACACAAGCCGATCGACAAAGCCCAACATCAAGTAGTCGGAGATTTCAATATAAAGATCGATCTTACTTAGCTCTCGGTGGTGTCGGTTGAGCCAGACCCTCAACTCCGACACGACGCCGATCTCTTCGAGATGCCTAGCCCAACGGCGTCTTAACTTAGTTCTTCGAACAAATGATTTACTTGGTTGTTGCATTGGGTTGTTATTAGATAAACAAAGAATGGTTCTCTGCATAGTCTAACTATGAAATCTAATTGGTTCGCTTGAGCTATGAATGGCTCCGCTCACCAATGAATATATATCCCCACCGTCCCACCCTATCGTAGAGATTGCAAGGTCGAGGATCTCCCAAGCAATGAGAAACTTAGTTCTGACGAACCAATGTTTATCTTTACCTTTGGCTCTCTAACGATAGCCAAACGTAAACACTAGCTCGTACCTCGCAGGAGTTACGACACACTAGGGGGTAGGCAAAAACTAGACACTACACATACATGAGAAGTGTTTCCCTAACATTTTTAGCTAAAAAAAGCTCGACAAGGTTGTTGGGTTGGTGGTAGTTATGGATTTATGTTGATTATCTCAAAAATATTTTTTACTCTGAAAGGTGCAATCATGAGGGTTGGTGTATTAGCATCTGTTCTTCTAAACAGAAAAGGTAAACAAAATGTCGACACCATTGTGGCAGAGAAAGGGAGGGAAGAACCCAAGCGGCGGTCTGAACGAGAAGGGAAGAAAGTCGTACGAAAGGGAGAACCCAGGCTCGGATCTAAAAGCTCCAGTAAAAAAGGGAGACAATCCAAGACGAGCCAGCTTTCTAGCAAGAATGGGGAACGCAAAAGGACCAGAGTACAAGGACGGAAAACCAACAAGACTTCTTCTAAGTCTAAGAGCATGGGGAGCAAGTAGTAAAGAAGATGCTCGAGCAAAAGCTAGGGCGATTAGTAAGCGTAACGAGAGTTCAAAAAAATCTTAGTGGGTGAGAATCCAGAACCAAAGGAGTAAATAAATGCCAGATCATACTAAAAAGAAAAAGAAGAAAAAGAAGATTGGTCTTTTTGACAGACTAAAAGAAATGGGTAGAAATATTAAATCTACCCTCACCGCACCACAGCGTAGGTTTGAAAAGAGTAGAAAGGAAACTGTTGGTGATGCACAGAAAATGAGGACTAGAACAAAAACCTCAATGGCTGATGCACAGAAAATGCGTACTCGTACTAAAACAGATATGGCTGATACGCAGAAAAGACCAGCAAAAGCAAAAGATACTATGTCTGAAACTCAGAAAAGAGGTGCAGTAAGAAAAGGTGTTAAGACAGTTTCTGATGAAAGAAAACCATTTCAAACATATAAAAACAGAGATGACGTAGCAAAAATGTTTGATAGGGCAAGAAGAAAAGCTGGTTCAAGTAATCAAACTACTGTTTCTGATGCTCAGAAAAGGGGTACAACCCCTACAAGTGGTACAAGTAAAGAACCTTCTACATTCAAAGAAGCATTTAGAATGGCTAGAAAAGAAGGTAAAGCTAAATTTACTTTTAAGGGCAAGTCTTATGCCGCTGTTACTATGGATGAAGTAAAGAGAGCTAAGAAACAAGGTAAGATCGAGAAGGCAACTCTTGGTGCTTATCTAAGAATGATGAAGAAAAGGAAAAAGTAATGCCAGGATATAGTCAAGGACAAGCAATGATTGCGTCACAAGCTGGAGATCCTAAGAAGATCGAGAAAGCTGATTTTGCAAAGTTGCGAAAGAAAAAGAAGAAGAAACAACCTCTTTACGATAAGGTCAAGATGAATGGCAGTTAATGCGGCTGGTAATTATACCAAACCTAAAATGCGTAAAGCCTTGTTCAATCGAATCAAAGCGGCGAATATTCAAGGAACAGCCGCTGGTAAATGGTCAGCTCGAAAGGCACAGTTACTAGCAAAAAGATATAAAGCGGCTGGAGGTGGGTATACCTAATGATCCAAAAATAGGAACTGGTAAAAAACCTAAAGGATCTGGCAGAAGATTATACACAGATGAAAATCCTAAAGATACTGTTCCTATAAAATATGCAACTATTGGAGATGCAAAAAAGACAGTAACAAAAGTTAAAAACATAAACAAACCCTATGCTCGAAAGATACAGATACTAACTGTACTAGAGCAAAGATCTAAGTATGGTGGGAAACCAGAGCAAGCTAGAATAGCAAAGATGGCAAAAGTATTTTTAAGAAAGAAACGAAATGAAAAGGTCACAACGTAGTTTAAAAGCATGGGGGGAACAAGATTGGCAAACGAAAAGTGGCAAGAAGTCTTCCGTGACTGGGGAAAGATATCTACCAAAGAAAGCAATACAAGCACTAACAGACGAAGAGTACGCACGAACAACAGCAGAGAAAAGAAAGGCAAAGAAGAAAGGGAAACAGTTTTCTTCTCAACCAAAACAGATAGCAAAAAAGACAGCACTCTATAGGAGGTTTAGTTGAGTTTCATTAATACCTTAAAACCTGAAGAACATAGAATGTTGCGAAGATTAGTAAAAGAAATACACTTTCAATACTTTGATGAAAAGCATACGAAGTCTTTTGTTACCAACTCGATGCTTGATAGTGTGATAGAAAACATCGGCCCAGAGGTAGCAGAGATTATGATTCGTACTGGAGTGCAAAAAGGTTTGAGTTGATTAATTTTAATTATAAACCTGATGGTAAAACTCTCAAAGACTTCATGAAAGATAATAATTTTTTTCGTGGTATTCGTGGCCCAGTTGGTTCTGGTAAATCTGTTGGTTGTTGTGTAGAAGTATTTAGAAGAGCATTAGAACAAAAACCAAATAAAGATAAGATACGAAAATCAAGATGGGCTGTAATAAGAAACACAAACCCACAACTCCGAACAACAACTATCAAGACTTGGCTTGATTGGTTTCCTGAAGATGATTGGGGTAACTTTCATTGGAGTGTGCCTTATACTCACCACATTAAAAAAGGTGATTTAGACATTGAAGTTATATTCTTAGCACTTGATAGACCTGAAGATGTTAAGAAACTTTTATCTCTTGAACTAACTGGTATATGGGTCAATGAAGCAAGAGAGATTCCTAAAAGTATTATTGATGCGTGTACTATGCGTGTAGGTCGTTATCCAAGTATGCGAGATGGTGGCCCAACTTGGTCTGGTGTTATTTGTGATACTAACGCACCAGAAGAAGATCATTGGTGGGCGATAATGGCTGGTGAAGTTCCCATACCAGATCATATTCCAAGAGAGCAAGCGACTATGTTAGTAAAACCTGATAACTGGTCTTTCTTTACACAACCAGCGGCAATGGAAGAAAAGCTTGATGATAAAGGTGAAGTATCTGGTTATGAGATGAATAAGCAAGCAGAAAACGCAAGAAACATTCTCGATACATATTATCCAAACCTTATACGAGGAAAGACAAAGAGTTGGATAGATGTTTATGTGATGAATAGATTAGGAATGATTCAGGAAGGTAAACCAGTATATCCTGACTTTTTAGGTGAAACACATATTGCTCAAGAAGAAATACCGATTGCAATGGGTGTACCTTTATATATTGGTATTGACTTTGGATTAACACCATCTGCTGTATTTGCACAGAAAGTTCGAGGTCGATGGTTAGTTCAATCAGAGATTGTAGCTGTTGATATGGGTGTTGTAAGATTTGCAGAACTATTACGACAAGAGATAAGTACTCGATTCAATGGTCTTGATGTGTATATCTATGGAGATCCCGCTGGTGATTTTAGGGCGCAGACAGATGAAACTACACCATTTCAAATACTAAGAGGTGCTGGATTGAAAGCTGTTCCAGCTCCAAGCAATAGTGTTGATTTACGTTTGGAATCTGTTTCTGCACAATTAAATAAAATGGCAGATGGAAAGCCAGCGTTTCTTATTGATAGAAGATGTCCACAACTTATAAAAGGTTTTCAAGGTGGCTACTGTTATAGACGTATGCAAGTATCTGGAGAACGATATGACGATAAACCTGATAAAAATATGTACTCTCATATACATGATGCTCTTCAATATTTGATGTTAGGAGCTGGTGAGGGTAGAACTTTGATTGCTGGTCAAAAGCCAGTAAAAGCTTTCAATGCAAGAAAAGGCTTTGATATTTTTGCAAGATCGCCTAATAATAAGAACAAGACCAGTTTTTGGAACAGATTGTAGGAGAATGATATGTGTTTTGGAGGTGGAAGCTCAAGACCTGAACCAGTAAGCCCAACAGTTACTCAAGAGCAGAAAGAACAAAAAAAAGAAGAAACTCAAAAAAAAGTAGAACGTAGACAAGAAGCTCTTGAAAAAGAGGTTACGCAAGATACCCCAGTCAAAACGCAACTTACTTATGAAATGGGTGCAAAGGCTGGAACTCCAGTTGTACGAGGAAGAAGAGGAAGAAGAGCTTTATACACAAGTGGTAGAGGTGGTATAGGTTATCGTAATCCACTAATGTTTGGATAAAACAATATGGTTCATTCTCCAAATTCAATCGACCTAAAAGATAACGATAAGCTTTTATCTGCTTATATGAAGAAGTATGAAAAAGCTAAATCAATACGACAACGATGGGAACCTTTGTTCAATGAATGTTATGAGTATGCTTTACCTATGCGTGAAACTTTCTACACTTCCGCAAGAGGTGAAAGAAGAGATGAAAGAATATTTGATGAAACGGCTGTTGTTGGAGTCCAAGAGTTTGCATCAAGATTACAATCAGGATTAGTTCCAAACTTTGCGAGATGGGCTGACTTTACTGCTGGTAGTGAAGTACCAAAAGAAAGTAGAGAATCTATTAATAATGATTTAGATGAAGTTACAGATTATGTATTTGAAGTAATACAGAACTCAAACTTTGCTCAAGAAGTGCATGAATCATTTATGGATCTTGCTGTTGGTACTGGAGTTCTTCATGTTGCAGAAGGAGATGCTGTTAATCCAGTTAAGTTTACTGCATTACCTTTACCTCATGTTGTTCTAGATGTTGGGCCAGATGATATGGTCGATCATGTATTCAGAGAAAGAGATATGCCTTTTGGTCATATTCCGATTGTGTATAGAGATATGGAACAAATGCCAAAGCTTATAAATGCAATCAAAACAAATCCTGATGCAGAAGCAAAGGTTCTCGAAGTTGTGTGTAAAGATTATTCAAAGATAAATGAAGATGCGTATTTATGTTTTGTATTTGAAACAACAACTAAGTGTGTAATTAAGAAAGAACAATTCAAAGGAACTGGTAGTAATCCATTTATATGTTTTCGTTGGAGCAAAGATCCCGGTGCGGTGTATGGTCGTGGGCCACTTGTTAACGCATTGAGTGCAATAAAAACTACTAATTTAACAATAGAACTTGTTTTGGAAAATGCACAAATGGCTATATCTGGAGTGTATCAAATGGACGATGATGGTGTTATTAATCCAGATACAATAAACTTAGTGCCTGGAACTGTGATACCCAAAGCACCAAACTCTGCTGGGTTACAACCAGTTCAAGCCGCTGGATCATTTGATGTAGCAAATCTTATTTTGTCTGATATGCGATTGAATATTAAGAGAGCATTATATAATGATATGCTTGGTAATCCAGATAGAACACCAGCTACAGCTACTGAGATAGCAGAAAGAATGGCTGATCTAAGTAGACGTATAGGATCTGCTTTTGGAAGATTACAAGCAGAATTGGTACAGCCAGTATTACAAAGAGTTGTTCACATTCTTAAGAAACAAAACAGAATAAAAATACCAGTAATAAATGGTAGGCAAGTAAAAGTACGATCTGTTTCACCACTATCACAAGCACAAGCTAATGCTGATATTAGTAGTGTTGCTAGATTTCTTGAACTTACACAAGCAAGATTTGGTCAAGAACTAACAAACATTCTTATCAACTCAGAACAAACAGCTACATATTTAGCAAAGAAGTTTGGTGTTCCTGATAATTTAGTAAGAGATTTAGAAGAAAGAAAAGAGATAATAAGAGTTGCACAACAAATGCAGACAGCGATGCAAAACCAACAAGGAATGATGCCAAATGAACAAACTAACCAAAACTGATAATCCACAAGTAACTGGACTAGATGGATTTCCAAGAAATAAAAATTTAGAAGAAGAGATATCTTTAAATTTTACACACCTTTTTTCATCACCAACTGGTCAAGCTGTATTGCAATATTTGAGAAGTGTAACAATAGAAGCTGTTCACGGATCAGCAGTTACTAATGATGTTTTACGTCATGCAGAGGGTCAGCGATATATTGTTGGATTGATAGAAAGACGTATGCAACATGGTCATAAAACAAGGAAAGGTTAATAATGGAAGATCAAGTTCAAGAAGATGTTTCACGTGAAACAATAAGTGAAGAACAACCAGTAAACTCTATGGGCGAAAGACCTGATTGGTTGCCTGAAAAATTTAAGAGTCCAGAAGATTTCGCTAACTCATATCATAATCTTGAATCGAAGATAGGACAAAGTAGAGATACAATAAGAGATGAAGTTATAGCAGAGATAGAGAATGAAGCGTATGCTGATAGACCTGAAAGTGCTGGTGATTATTTATTACCTGAATCACTTGATCCAGAACTAGCACAAGATAATCCTATGCTCGATTGGTGGGCTGATCATTGTTATAACTCTGGAATGAGCCAAGATGAATTTGAAAAAGGCATTGAGATGTTTGGTGAGCAGATTGGAGCTGACTATGATGCTGATGCTGAGATTGCTGATTTAGGAGATCATGCAGAAGAAAGAATACAAGCTGTTGGATTGTTTGTAGATCAGATTGTTCCACAAGAAAGCCATTTAAGAGAAACAATAGATGACTTTTGTTCTACATCAGAAGGTATACAAGTTGTTGAGTTGCTTATGTCACAAATGCAACAAACACCATTTTTAGATGGAACACAACCAGTACAAGTTTTGAATGAAGCAAAACTAAAAGAAATGATGCAAGATCCTCGATATTATGGTCATAATAAAGATATGGATTTTGTGCGTAAAGTAGATGAAGGATTTAGGAAGATCTATGGCTAAGAAAAAAGTAAAGAAACCGATAAAGTATTGACATACATCAGAAGAGGTAATCTTGAGTTTCGACCATGTGTTATTTCTGATGTTGATATTATTGTCGATAATATGCGTTTACCTGATATCAGGGAGTGCGCATTGGTTGGGGTTACACCCAAAGTAGCACTTCATGTGCCTTTTGTAGAAAATGGATCAAAAGGATTTACAATCACACACAAACAAAAACCAGTTGCCATGTGTGGTGTTACACCATTAGATGATTACAACTATCGTGGTAAGATATGGTTTCTTGGAACTGATGATATAGATAATATCGCAAAATCTTTTTATAAATATAGCAAACTGATACTCAGATTTTTATCTTATGAATATGATTATGTTGAAAATTATGTACCAGTAGATCATGAAAAAACTATTAAATGGCTACAATGGATAGGGTTTGAAATAGAAAAACAACAATATTTTGTAGATGAATACGAGTTTTTGAGAGTTTTTTATTGCAATCCTGAGAGAATTGAGTGTAATAGTAAGTTAAGTGAAAGACCCGTACTGCATTAGAGAAGCCCTATATGGATAACTTTTATGACAAATGCAAAGGACAATCGGAAGCGTAAATTGTAACTTAACTTAGAGGAGCTGAATAATGGCAAATACAATAGATACTGCCTTTATCAAACAGTTCGAATCTGAAGTGCATCTTGCTTATCAACGTATGGGATCAAAGCTAAGAAATACTGTACGCCAAGCAAACAATGTAACTGGAAACACAGTTCGTTTTCAGAAGATTGGAACTGGTGCGGCTACAACCAAGTCACGAAATGGCTTGATTACGCCGATGGAATTAGCACACACAAATGTCGAAGCAACAATGAGTGACAAATATGCCGCTGATTATATCGACAAATTGGACGAGCTAAAAACCAATATCAACGAAAGACAAGCTGTTGCAACTTCTGCGGCGGCGGCTCTTGGTAGAGAAACTGATACTATTATCTATACAGCAATGGATAGTGGTGCTAACTCAACTCAATTACATGATACAAACTCTGCTGTTGGAAAAGCTGATTTGTTATCTGCATTTGAAACATTTGGTACAGCTAACATTCCTGAAGATGGTGGTCGATATATTGCTATGCACCCAAAAGGATATGCTGATTTATTTAACATAAATGAATTTGCATCATCTGACTTTGTTGGTGAGCAAAACCTACCATTTGCTGGTGGTATGACTATGAAAGAATTTCTTGGATTCAAGATCTTTTCAACTGCGGCTATCACGGCTGGAAAGAACATGGCATATCATACAACTGCTGTTGGTCTTGGTGTTAATTCTGATGTTCAGACAGAAGTAAATTATATTGCTGAAAGAGCATCACATCTTGCAACATCTATGATGTCTATGGGTGCTGTTGTTATTGATGACAATGGTGTCTATGAACTCTTAGATAATAATACATAGGAGGTATTAATATGGCTTATAGTGCCGCTGGTTTATCATTGGACTCAATGAGTTCAAACAAAAGAACATTCTCCTATACAACAACTGATGCTATTGGAACTGTTAATAATGCTGGTTACTTTAATGATGCTGTAAACATGATTAGAGTTGGTGACGTTATTCTAGTGCATGATAGCAATACACCTACACATCATTGGTGTGTTTGCGTATCAAATAATGGTACAGCTGTTGATATATCAGATGGTCAAGTAATCGCACAAACAGATGGCGATTAATAATGTCTAGCACAGCGGCAGATAGTTCGATTGATATTTGTAGTCGAGCATTGATTCTGATCGGAGCTGAACCGATTACCTCTTTTACAGATGGCACAACAGAATCTTTGGTAGCTTCAAATCTTTATGAGGACATCTGCCGTTCTGCACTTCAAAACTGTAGATGGCGATTTGCTACAGATCAAAAAGTTTTAAATAGAAGAACTGATGCACCAACTGGCAGATATGATTTTGCGTATCAATTACCAAATGATAATTTGATAGTTCATGCCATAACTGTAAATGATAATCTTGTAGAGTATCAAATATATGGTGATATGGTTTATGCTGATACAGATCAAGCAGATACTGTTATAGCTGATTATACATTTCGACAAACTGAAGAAAATTTCCCAGCATATTTTACAGTAGCATTACAGTATGCTTTGGCATTGGCATTTGCATCATCGATTGCAAGAGATGCAACAATGGTAACACAAATGTCTGCACTTGCAGATAGAGCTATGATGAAAGCTCGAAGTGTAGATTCACAACAACAAACAACACGAAAGCTAGTTTCGACAAGATTTATTGCTGAAAGGAGGAGTTAATGCGAAAAGCAAAAGTTCCTCTAACTAACTTTCAGTTTGGAGAAATAAGTCCTAGTTTAATATCAAGAACAGATACAAGGGTATATAATAACTCTGCTCAAAAGATTGAAAACTTTTTTTTAAGAGCAGAAGGCGGTGTAATAAAAAGAGCTGGCTTATCAAAACTATATGAGTTTGACACAAGTATTGATACCTCTAAAGTACAGCAACATAGATTACTACCTTTTATTTTTTCTGATGATGAAAGATATATTATTTCTCTTGAGCATCAAAAGATTAGAGTGTTTCAGATAGCAACTAATAATACTGTATCTTTAGCAACAACAATTACTCAAGATGCAAATAGTGCTACCTTACCTTTTACTCATGATAATATTCATGAAGTTACTTATGCACAATCTGGTGATGTTATGTTTATTGCTCACCAAACATTTATGGTTCGAAAGCTTACAAGAACTGGTCTTACATCATTTCAAGTAGAAACAAAAACATTTGATACACAATCTGCTGGTGCAAAAATATATCAACCATACTTTCAGTTTCAAGATTTAGGTGTTACTCTCGATCCTTCTGCATCTTCAGGAAATGGAATTACACTAACAACAAGTGCGGCTTATTGGGATTTAACTGGTTCACAATCAGGTGGCAACTATCCTGATTCAAAACACGTTGGTGTTACAATAAAGTATCACGATCAAGAAATTACAATTACATCAGTACAATCAGCAACTCAGGCAACTGGTAATGCTTTAGCAACTTTGAAAAAAAGATTAACTGTTGATTCATTTAGAACAGATAATGGTGTGGCAACTGTAACTGTTACTCTTGCTAATCATGGATTTTCTGCAAGTGATGCTTTTACTATATCAAGTGCTAATAGTGTTGGTGGTATTTCAGCTGGTAATTTAAACGGATCAAGAACTGTTGCTGAAGTAATTGATGATAATACTTTTACATTTACTGCTGGTGCTAATGCAAATGATTCGGCGGCTGGTGGTGGAACACCATTTTTAGAAACTCATGCTCCAGCCACTAACTGGTCAGAACAATCATATTCCGCACTAAGAGGATTTCCAGGTGCAGTAACTTTTCATCAGAATAGATTATGGTATGGGGGAACGATTGCTCAACCTGATGGATTATGGGCTAGTAAGTCTAATGAGTTTTTTAACTTTGATATTGGAACTGGTGCAGATAATGATTCGATTGATATTACTGCCGCAATCGGTGAAGTAAATACAATTAAACATTTAGTATCAAATAGAGATTTACAAGCATTTACATCTACAGATGAATTTATTATACCAGCTTTTGTTGAGAAGCCTACAACCCCTACAAACGCTACAATCAAAAGACAAACACCTTTCGGTTCTTCTTTTGTAAGACCTTATGTGTTTGATGGTGCAACTGTATATGTTCAAGGATCTGGTAAGATTATAAGAGAGATGTTATTTGATGATGGTCAGCAAGCATATACTGGACAACCTATTTCATCACTTGCATCACATCTTATCAATACACCAATACAAGCAAGTACTCTTGCTGGTGGAATAGATCGTGCTGAAAGTTATTATTTTCTAGTAGATGCCGATGGAACTCTCGGTGTTTTTAATTCTAATCGAGGTGAGCAAAGATATGGTTGGACACAGTTTACAAGTCAGGGATCATTTCATTCTATTTGCACAGTTGATACAAGAGTGTATGCTGTAGTAAAGTTTGACAGAGGTGGAGGAACAAATAAATATATTCTCTGCGAGTTTGATAGTACTTTTAATACTGATATGGCTAAAACATATTCTGGTAGTAACGGAATATTCGATGTTAGTGCCGACTTCACAAATGGTGCAGTCCTTGATGTGGTCAGCGGTACTCATTATCTTGGTCAGTTTACTGTGGCTAGTGGCAACATCGATGTATCGGCTGTGGATAACTCTCTTTCATCAGCAGAAATAGGATTTAAGTTTGATGTAACACTTACAACCAACCCAATAGACACAGTTGGACAAAGTGGTGCTATAACTGGAGAGCCAAGAAGTTTGAACAAAGTTATTGTTGATTTAAATTCTACTTTATCAGTTTCTGTGAATACAAAAGATTTAATTATACGACAAGTGACAGATGATTTAAGTCAGGCTCGAACACCAGTTACTGGCAAGAGAGAGTTTAGATTATTGGGATATAGTAAAGATCCACAAGTAACAATAAGTCAATCTGCACCTCTTTCGTTACAAGTCAATTCATTAATAGCAGAGGTAACATTCTAATGAGTATATTTACAGCTCTTGGAGTTTTAGGTTCGGTATTGAGTGCAAGTGCATCTATTGCTCAAGGTAAAGAAATAAAAGCACAAAAAGAAGCTGAAGCTCGTCAGATAGAACAAGAACGACAACAAACAATCATTAATACTATGCAAAAACATAATGATAGATTGCAAGAGTTTGATAATGCAATGGATATAAATGAATCATTATTTGCGTTTATGAATAGAGATGATGACAGATCATTAAGAGCATTTCGAGAAAATGAAAAACTTATAGCGTCAGATGATGCAAGACGTATTGATACACAAGGTTTATATCGAGGAGAGCAGTTACGATTGCAAGCGGCAAGTGCAAGAAGAGCTGGTCGATCTGCTGAAAAGATGGGTTATTTAAATGGTGCAGTTACATTACTTGGTGGAGTACAAGATGCTTATAAATACAGAAGTCCAAGTTCAGGTACAACTAGGAGAGTATAATGGTTAGTGTTGTAAAACAAAGACGCCAATTTCAAAATACACAGATAGGAATCAATCGAGCAGATATGTCTGTTGCAAATGATCTTGGTCGAGTGGCTCAACTTGCAGATCAAGTAACTAACCGAATGTTTAGAGAAGCCGCAGACAATGCGGCGAAGTCTGCAAAACAGTTTATTGATGAAATGCCAAACAATGCAATCTATGGTGTTGATCCAAAAACTGGTAGACCAAAAGTAATTGATCTTCAGGAGTCTTTACCATCAAAGGGATATGGAACGTATGCACAAGATCTTATTAAGAAAGGTATTGATGAAAGGTTTACTCGATTAGCAACAAACGAATATAAAGAAAAGTCTGCTGAGTTTGCATCTAAATATCCATTTAGTCCAACAAAGTATAAAGAGGAAATGTCACGCTTTGTTTCTGAGATGAAGAAACCTTATAGCGGTAAATATTCGAATCTTATCGAGATTGGTGCAACAGAATGGATTGGTAGAACACAAGCAGTTATTCTTGAAAATGCTATTAAGAATCAAAGACGATTAGCTGGTCTTGATTTATCTAATTCACTTAATGATTTTTCAAAAGATATAGCTTCTATTGGTATCGGTGGAGGTACCGATTCAAAACAAACTCTTGCTATGATTGCTGAATATGTAAATTCAAATGGTGAATCTATTTCTAGTATGCGAAAGATGGGAAACTTTCGACAAACACCAAAACAAGTTACTGAAGCTCTGCAAGCAGAATTTGCAGTAAATAGAATCATGCACATTTTTGAAAAAACCACACGCACAGATCCAAAAGGATTGAATGGTGCAAAGTTTATAGATTCTGTTCTAGCTGGTAGATTTGATTTTCCTGAAGAGTTTAAAGCTTCAAAAGAAGAAACAAAGCTTCTATATAACTATGTTGTAAAAGGTGGTCAGCAGAGTGCATTAAGAACTAAGTTAATAGGATTACAAGAAGATAATAATAGAGTTCGCAGATCTCAAGATGCGTACGATCTGCAACAAGAACAAGATCTAGCAGATCAACAACTTGCTCAACTTCTTTTAGATAAAGAACAAATTATAGATAATTATGATCCTACTATTGATGGTAATGCTTACAATCAGTTTGTTTCAAATATAGCACCAATGGATTTAAGAAGTGCAGTAGATTTTTATTTAGATGAAATAGAAAAAATAAATGAAGCAACAACATTACAAGAAATTGCTGGATCAGTAACACCAAGAGCAATACTCAATCCTACTGAAGCAAATAATATAAAGAATGAATTAACAGATGTTTTTAGAAATCATGTTGGAGATCAAATTGTATCTGTTTTTGGTAGGGATAAAATTAAATTAGAAGCTGTTGGTGAATTTATAAACATGACGAATTTACCAGATGGTAAACTTAATATGGCACCTTTTACAGAAAGAGGTATTAATCTTTCGCAAACAGAAAGAAAAGCATTACAACAGTTTGGTCAGTTTAATGAGTCGGCTGATCCTCGAGCATCAATGTATGAGAACTGGGGTGGAGATAATAGAGTACGATTAACAAATTCATTACGAGCTGAAATCAATAAAGAGATTGCAGAACGACAAGGTTTTATTGAAACACCATCAGCAATATCAGAAGCAAAACGTAGAAAGCTAATTGATTTTAATGAAGGTATGCTAACTGGTTTTACGTCTACAACAAAAGACCAAAGAGAAATTTTAGAAGATTCATTACTAAGTGATCCAGTTTATGGTGCTGAACTTGCTCAGATTGGTGTAATGGGTGCATTGAGAGATGCTAGGTTTATGACACCTGGAGGTGATTTCTATAAGTTTTATGAAGATTTAAATGCAAACTTAGTAAATAAAAACATTCTACCACAATCAGCAGTTATGTTTATGCAAGGTATGGAGAATGGTTCTATATCTGCTGGTGAAGGTCGATATATGTTGAACTTTATTAGAGCAAATATTCTTAGACCAATAGATCAACAAAATGTTGTTCCAGATCAAATAATAGAAAAAACATTACCAAATGGAAGAAAGATACAAGTTCCAGATACTGGAGCATTAAGTACTACAACAACTCGACTAAATTTATTTAAAAGAGGTCATGGTCTTGATGGTCAAGCAAACTTCTTTGCTGAGTTTATACGATCATCTCAAGCATTTGGAACTGATGCTCTTCCAGCATTGTTTGCTAAAGCTGTTGAATTGCGTAATGACTCTAGTAAAAAAGAAGATGTATTAAATGATTTAAGAAATAAATTTGAACTCAAATCAAATCAAGATCCAATAGCACATGGTCGAAGAATATTATCTAAGATTGCTGGAGGACAGAATAATCCTCTCTATAATATGCTTAAAGATTCTATTGATGAATGGGCTGTTATAAATTTTAATAATAAAGGAGCATCATTTGAAGATTGGGTTGAGAATATAAAGGATACTTCTTTTGGTGGAAGTGATGATATTGTTCTCGATATCAATGGTGTGATATCAACTAACAATCCAAAAGATATAAGAACACCTTATTCACCACAAAGACTATTTGGAGATAAATCAGAGCAATTCAAACTTTGGGCTGATTCATTAATACGAGATCAAACCAATAATATTTTTAGTCTTACATCAGGTGATAGAGGTGGTATGACTCAAAGCAAGGGTTTATTAAGTACAGTTTTTGGTGGATTCAAACCAATGAAAGCTGGTGATCCACATACAAAAGTATGGTTAGTTCCTGATCCTTATACATCAATGATGCCAACTGGAGAGCCTGATTTAGCTACAACTATTTTTAGACCACATTACATAAATGATTTAGGTGAGTTAGTTCCAGCATTATTCTTTGATGCTTCAGCAGATAAAGGTAAAGAAATAATTTATCCTGAGATTAGAGTAAGTGACTTTTTAGAATATTCACGATCAGATCAGATGCGTAGGTATAACTAATGATTTATACTAAGAACACGATACTTTCTTCTTCTGCACCTCAATACAATCAGAAACTATATAGCGACATTCCAACGTCTACAAGTTGGACAGATACTTTGGCGGCAACTCTACAATACAACTACCAGCCAATGATTAATGCTTATTACAACAGACAAACATATAATGATACAGAGCAAGGTGATTATATTCCTATGGAGAATATACCTGACGAGTATATGGAGTTTAGAGATGATTTAATTCATGCAAAGAATCAAGATCATATGAATGATTTGATTGCTCAGATTGATGGTATGAGAGAAGTGAGGTCAAAGTTAGCTAATGCGTCATTATTTAACCAATTTACTGCTGGTTTGTTTGATCCTATTAATCTTGTTGCTTTACCTTTTGGCGGCCCAACTTATGGTATTGTTCGTTCCGGTCTTAGGGTTGGTACTGGTGTAGCGGCATTACAAGCTGGACTCGAAGTTCCAAGACAGATGTTTGATCCAGTAACAACTATGGGTGAATCAGCAATGAATGTTGGTGGTGCATTTATTGTAGGTAATGCTCTTGGTGGATTGATGGCAGTTCCTATTACACAAAGAATAAATGCAATGACAAGAACAGCTCAAGAGAATGAAGCGTTCTATAATGCTACACGACAAGTAAATCCAGAACATATGGAATTTTTAGGACAAAGAGAAAGTAGAATATTCCAACCTCTTGGCACTCCTATGAATAGATTGAATGATGAACAAATTGCAAGTTTGGTAGATGCACGACAACTTGATGGTGAAACACTTGAAAATATAACTGGTGCTGTTGATCCGCAGTTTGCATACAATAGACAACAATTTAATGATTTATCTGCACAACAACAGAGTGAGTTGCTTGATGGTATCGCAACTGAAGCTCGATCAGAACAAGCAATCCGACAACTAGAAACAACTGCTGGATTGGAAAGAACAAGAAATGACCTTGTGAAAAATTGGTTTACCGATTCTTTTGCTTGGAGGTTTATAACCACACCATTAAAAAGAACATTACAAAGTAAGTTTTCAGCCGAAACAAAAGAAGCAATGTTAAACCTAATTGGTGACGGAGGTCATTTTCTTGTCGGTATGAAGTATGGACAAGGTGGTAGGCAATCTATTCATACAAAGGCGGCAACATATCAAGGTGAATGGTTACAAGTTCATAAAGAAAATCTAAAAATTTGGGGTGAGTATACTGGTCAAGGTGTTCCTTTAGAAACAAAGATGGATTGGCATTTTGGTAAGAAACGATATGACCAATGGCTTGAAGATACTTGGAAGAAATCACAAACAGATCCTGAGAATCTTACACAATATGAACAAAGACTTGTTGATACTTGGAATAGATTTTTTAAGAAGTGGGAACAGCGATTGAGAAAGTCAGGTGAGTTACCTGATAAACTTTCATTACAAGATGAAGTGCGTAAACTCGATGCTGATTACAGAACATACAATGGCAAACTCAGACGTATGATGAATCAGGCTGGATATGATCCAAGAAGTGAGAAAGTAGTTACACTTAAAAAATTAGTTTACAAAATAAAACAAAATAGAAAACAAGCTCGTATCAATCTCGATTCTATCGAAAGAGGATTTTTACCTAACAGAATGATGCGAGATAGTTTTTTTCCAAGAATATGGAATGTTGAATATGTAAAACAAAATAGAGAAGCTCTTGCAGAAAAACTGAGAATACATTTTCGCAACAATCCAGAATCTGTTGTGTATGATCGAGATGAAATGGTATATACCACAACTCGATTATCTACTCGAGAATCTGATATTGAAGCAAGAGTACAAAACGCAATAGATGCTATTGTAAATGAGAGTGATCCATTAGGACAAAATATTTTATCTTATGGTTCTGGTGTATCTTCCCACCTCAAACATCGACAACTTGATATACCAAATGGAGATGTTGCTGATTTTATAATGACAAATCCTATTCAAGTTATGCAAACTTATACTCGAAGAACAGCGGCAAGACATGAGTTTCACGAAACATTTGGATATCATGATCCTGAAATTGTTATTGGTAAGATAATAGATAAAGAGTTAGATGCTGGTAGATCTATAAAAGAAGTAAATAGATTGCGTAGAGATTTTCTTGCGTCTTATGATCGAGTGGCGGCAACAGCAATACAGAATCCTGATACCATGAGTATGAAAGTTGCTAATACTTTGAAAGATCTTGCAACATTAAATTATCTTGGAAGTGCTGGTTTTGCGGCATTACCTGATGCGGCAGTTACAATAATGCAAAGTGAGATGGGCCCATTATTCCGTCAGTTGTTTAGTGTATTGAATGATAATAGAGTGCGAATGAACGCTATGGAAGCACAGCAAGCTGGTGAAGGATTAGAAACAATACTGGCTGACGTTCACATGAGAATAGTTGCAGAAGAAACTGCTAACCCTTTTGCTAATTCAAACTTTGAAAGATTAAGAAGAAAAGGACGCCATGTATTTTTTCAGTTAAATTTACTTGGCCCATTTACTAGAACATTCAAACAGTTTTCTAGTATGGCTAATAGTCATAATATTATTGAGTATTCTACAAAATGGGCTGATGGTTCTATAACACAAAAACAGAGAGATTTTCTTGTACGTCATGGGATTGGTGAACGAGAAGCAAAGCTAATAGATTCTCAAAGAGAAGAAAATATTAAGATTGTTGATAGAGTTGCTTACGAAGATGCAAAGTTTTTACAAACACAATCTGTTCATAGGCAGTTAAATGAAGCACTTAATGCAACTCCTGAATCGAGAACACCTACACAAGAAGCATATATATCGGATCTTAGCTCAAGAGATAGAGAACTAATTACAAATTTAGAACCTGATGATTTAAGATTTGAAGATTTTGTTGAAAGAAAATTTCCGTTTATGTTGGATACATCGAATAGGCAAGCTAGTATTTTTAATCAAGAAGAGTTGCAACAATTTATACAAAGAAGTCAAGATCCAAATTTTGATCCAGTTTCAGAGGGTTTACGAGTACCATCCGATCAAGAAATTAAACGATATAAAAATGCTTTTAGTCTTGATGGCTCTCCAAGATTTATGGAAGAAGGAGCTGGTATGCAGAAAAGTGAGAAAGGCTTTTGGTATGCAAACTCTAGCACTTGGACAAATGACGAAGCTTTAATGGTATTTCGTAGAGCATTGAATATGTCTGTTAGTAATAACGTATTAATGGGAACACCAGCAGATAAACCATTAGCAACTGATGGTGTATTCTATATTCCAATGCGTATTGCAAGAATGGCTGGTATGAAAGAAGATCCTCGAGTGTCAGGATATGCTCGAATAGAACAACCCTTGATGGCATTACCATTTCAGTTTTATTCTTATGCGTTTGCGGCGGCAAACAAGATTACTGGTTTATATGCACAAGGAGCAGTTACAAATAGACTGACTGGTGTTGTTACAATGATGGGATTAGCTTACATGGGTATGCAATTAAAGTATATGAACAATCCGTATGTATTAGAGAATATGTCACTTGAAGATAAGATTGCTCGATCTTTTGATATGTCAGGATTGGCGGCAATCTACTCTGATATATTTTATACTTCATTACACACATCACTTGCATTGGGTGGCCCAGATATTGGAATGGGTGTTATTAGTCCAAAGTATAGACAAGAGAAAGATTATATTGACGCTGTAACGATGCCTATGGGTGCTGGAGTGGGTATTGGAACTGATTTGGTAAGAAGTGCTGGATCATTTGTAATGGGTGACTACGGCGAGGGTTCTAAAGATTTTATTAGCAATTTACCTTATATGAGGTTATGGTTTCTAAAAGACTTGGTAAATGATATGACAAGATCAATTTCTGATGGACTCGGTGCAAATAGATATGGGGGTTAATTAATGACAATAACAGTATCAAATAATACACCAAGAGTTTCTTATTCTGTAGCACAAGGACAAACACAAACATCCTTTACAGTTAATTTCGAGTTTTTTGCAGAAGCAGATTTAAATGTTTATGTTGATGATACATTAAAAAGTTTAACTACTCATTATACAGTATCAGGTGGCAATGGTTCTACTGGTGCTGTTGCTATAAGTGTTACTGGTGCAACTGGTGGATCTACTGTAGTTATTACTAGAGATATTGCTCTTGAAAGAACAACTGATTTTCCTACTTCTGGTGCTTTCAATATTTCTTCTCTGAATACAGAACTAGATAAACTTGTAGCTATAGATGCAGATGTTGATGATACTATTAGTAGATCTATAAGATTAAAAGATCAAGACGCTACAGCATCTATGGAGCTTCCTCTTAAAGCATCAAGAGTAGGCACAGTATTAGGATTTAATGCAACAACTGGTGCAGTAGAAGCTGGACCAACTATTGCTTCTGTTCAAAGTCTAGCTGATGTAACTACATCTATAAATTTACTGGGTACTTCTGCTGTTGTAGAAGACATGGGATTACTTGCTACGTCAGCAGTTATAGAAGATATGGGATTGTTGGCTACATCGAGCAACATATCTGCTATGGCATTGCTAGGAACAAGTGACGTTATTGCTGATATGGCATTGCTTGGTACATCTGCTGTTGTAGAGGATATGGGTTTTCTTGGAACATCTGCAAATGTAACGGCAATGGGTAATTTAGGAACATCAACTGTTGTGGGTCATATGGCGACACTCAACGCATCAGGTGTTATATCAAATATATCAACTGTAGCTACTGATATTTCTAATGTAAATACAGTTGCATCTAATGTATCAAGCATAAATGATTTTGCAGCTCGATACAGGGTAGCATCCTCTGAACCAAGCTCTTCTCTCGATGTTGGTGATTTGTTATTTGATACGACAGCTAATCAGTTAAAGGTGTATAAGTCTGGTGGCTGGGAAGCGGCAAGTGCATTTGGTAATTTATCATCAGATAGTACACCGGAATTAGGCGGTAATTTAGATATAGTTACACATAGTATTGTATCATCAAGCGACAGAAATATAGCCATAACGCCAAATGGTGCTGGTGTAGTTAGAATAGATGGTAATGTAGATATTTCTACTGGTGCTATAGATTTAAAGAATGGTGGTACGCAGTCGTATATAAGATTTTATTGCGAAAGTTCTAATGCTCATTATGCACAACTACAAGCACCAGCTCACTCTGCTTTTGGTGGTAACATTACTCTTACAATGCCAGCAACAACTGGTACATTGGCTCTTACATCTCAACTTCCAACATCAGGAATATCAAGTGGCAATGTTGCTACGTTCACATCTGGTGTAGCTGATGATGATTTCTTAAGAGTAAATGGTACTTCTATTGAGGGTAGGAGTGCTTCTGAGGTTGCTTCAGATATAGGAGCGGCAACAACAGATGATGCAACAGCTCTTGCTATAGCGTTGGGATAAAGGAGAAATAATATGGCAAATACATTTAAGGTAGTAAGTCACGATGTCATGCCAGCAAGTGCTGGTTCGCCAGAAGACTTATATACTGTACCAAGTAGTACAACGACTGTAGTTATTGGTTTGATGCTAGCCAATGTTCATACTGCACAAGTAACAGCATCAGTAAAATTAGTATCAGATACATCTGGTGGTGGTCGAACAGCAACCAACACAACAACATTCTTAGCAAAAGATGTTCCTATTGCTGTAGGACAAAGTACAAATATGTTAGCTGGTGGTAAAGTTGTTTTAGAAACTACAGATAAGATACAGATAGATTGTTCCGTTGCTGACAAAGTATCGGTTACTATGTCAATAATGGAGATTACATAATGTCAGAATATAGCATAGGAAAACAAGGCGATGGCACAAGCTATGAGCCAGTTATTCGCCAAGTAGAAAACACAATTAATAATTCATTCACAATAGACGCAACAAATAATGCTGTTGTGGCTGGTCCAATAACTATTGGCAGTACTGCAACAGTAACTGTGTCTGGGATATTGGTGGTAGTATGAGCAAAATAGAAGTAGATGAAGTAGTAAATCAAAGTGGTGACCAAGATAGCGGTCTTGACCTTAGTACAAATGATATAGTTAAGGTAAATATTGGAGGTGCAGAGAAAGCTAGGGTGCATAGTGATGGAAAGTTACAAACAGACCATCTTGTTAATTTATCAGGAGATAGTGACTCTGGATTAGATTTATCTTCTAATGATGTAGTTGCAGTAAAAACAGCTAATACAGAACGCATGAGAATAAACAGTTCAGGTAATGTTGGTATAGGTACGACAGCGTTAAATATTGATGCTCCAAATCTTCTTACTGTTAGAAACTCATCTAATGGCAACGAAGCAGACTTTATGTTAGGTAATCAAATAATACGCAGAGGATTTGTTGGCATAAATAGTTCTGAAGCTCGTTATTACAAATGTATAAGTTATTCTACTGGTAATATGTTTACTGGGGATATTAAGATGTTTATAAACAGAGGTGGTGGTTTCAACCAGACACAAGCATTCCGACACTATAATTGTTCTATTGGTGGTTACAATAATAGTCTTTATGGTTTTGCAACAGACAGCAATGATGTAGGTGCTGGTGGTGTAGCAGAAATTTATTTAGGAAGTGATGAAGGTATTTACATAAAAGTTACTAATGCCGTACATGGAGGTGATGTATTTTTTACCTTTGAGGGGTCAGGAACAATGACTTGGGTGTTTAATAGTGGAACTTATGTAACATCAGCACCATAAGGAAATAAAATGACAGAAAAAATTATAGAAACAGAAAAAGAAGAAGAAAACTTAAAACATAAATTAAGTATGACTATGCTTAGAAACAAAAGAAATCTTTTGTTAAGAGAAACAGATCATTGGGCGTTTGAGGATACACCAACAATGACAGATGAACAGAAAAAATATAGACAAGACCTTAGAGATATTACAAAAACTTACAACCACATTAATAAAGTAATTTGGCCCACAAAGCCAACAGGATAAATTGTAGCTAGGAAAGTAAAATGACCTCAACATTAAAAACCGACAAAATCGAAGGAGTGACCGCAAGCGGTACTGTGGAGATTCCTAACCATATAGTGCAAGTTGCTACAGTATCAGATTTTACCAGTAGTGAAACTACAATTAACAATACATCAACAAGTCTGGTAAATGTAAATGTTACTAGAAAAGTAGCTGGGTCAGCGTTTCTCGTAAGATATGAGTGTGTTATAGTTCGTGCCGCAACATCTAATTGGCATTACTTGGGTTATAATATTGGGGGAAGTAATATAGCGTCAATTAAAACAAAAGACGATAATTCTTGGCATACTATGAGTAAGACATTTGCTTTGAATACAAGTGTTTCTGGAGATGTAGGAGCAACGATAAATTTTGCTTCTTATAATTTAAATGGTGCATCACATAATGACCAAATATTTATGCCAAATTTAATAGTAATGGAGATAGCCCAATGAGTACACTCAAAGTCGATACAATACAGGGTAAGACAAGTGCTGGAACTGTGGCTATGCCAGCTGGTCATGTGGTGCAAACAGTTTTGCATGAATATCAAACGTATACTGAAATAGCATCAGATAGTAATACTGATGTAGGGGGTTCATCTTTTTCGTTTACACCAAAATTTTCTTCTAGTCTTTTAATTATTAGCACTGTTACTCATGTAAATTGGGGAAGAAGTAGTGCATCTGGACAGGGATGTACAGTCAATATCCATTTTGATGGTTCATTACTTAAAACTTCAGCACAAGATTACGAAAATTATCAAAGAGCATCTTCAGGTGGTGACCATTTTTTTTATTCTAGAGTTATGAAAGAACATTCGACAACAATTTCCAACACAAATGCAAAGACAATAAAACTTCAAGCAAGACCTTTTGCAACTGGAGATAGCGGAAGAATGGCAGTGAATTATGGGAGTGATAGTAATTTTTATAGCACAATTAAAGTACAGGAGATAGCACAATGACAACAATAGCACAAGCCCTATCAGAATTAGGTATAAAGGAATGGGTACTCAGAGGAGAACCAACAACAGAAGATGAGTTCAATGCTATGTTTCGTAAAGTTACTGGAGCAGATGCAAATGGTTCAGCCATCGAAAGTGCAGACCCAAAGGACTTTGGAACTACATGGAAAGCTGTCAACGATAAAAAGACAGAGCTAATTAATGCAGAGCCTATGCGATTGCTCAGAGAGGAACGCAATAGATTACTTGCCGAAACAGATTGGATGGCAAACTCTGATGTAACTCTTGCCGATAATTGGAAGACCTATAGACAACAGCTTAGAGATTTACCAGCTGGGGCATCACCAAAACTTTCAAGTGATGGGTCGTTGGATATGTCTTCCGTTACCTTTCCTACTAAACCGAGTTAAGATGTATGCTCGACCCATTAACAATTAGTGCGGCTGTTGCCACAGCAAACACAGCTTTTAATGGGTTAAAAAGAGCTTTCCAAGTTGGCAAAGATATCCAGAGCATGGGGAATGACTTATCCAAATGGATGAGTGCCGCATCAGATATCGAGAACGCACAGAAAAGAGCTAAGAATCCTTCTTTTATTACTAAACTTACACGCAGAGATAGTATCGAGCAAGAAGCTGTTGAAGCATTAACTGCTAAGAAAAGACTTGAAGAACAGAGATATGAATTGCAACAGTTTATTAAGTTTAGACATGGTGTTCAAGCTTGGAACGAGCTTTTAAAAATGGAAGCAGATATACGTAAACGTAGACAGAAAGAAATATATGATAAACAAATATTGCGACAAAAGATAATTACAGTTATCGTTTTAATACTTTGTGTTATACTTGGAGGAGCTTTACTACTAGCTTTTATATATGGATTGGTACAACTCGATAGGGGAAACATAGGCTGATGACTCCAGAAACATTAGACAAGTGGAAAATCCTCCCACGCTTGATGATGCTAGCTATGACCTGTGTTTATGTAAGGTGTATCGAGTGGGCGTTAAGCCAGCCTGATTTGACCACACAACAAGCTGGCTTAGTGTCTGTTGTTACTGGTGCTATGACTGGTGCATTTGCAATCTGGTTAGGAAAGGAAACAAGTAATGAAAGCTCTATACGATAAGTTAACAGACCGACAGAAGAAAACTATGATGAAACATAGTAAACATCATTCTAAAAAACATATGGTATCTATGGCTAAGATGATGGCTAAAGGAACTTCATTCAGTGCCGCGCATAAAAAAGCAATGAAAGATGTAGGTAAATGATATTTAAAGCACTACAACTTGTTGGTGGTATGGCATCTACATGGATAGAGTCTAAAGCTGAGTCACAAAAACTTAACCTGGAGATAAAAAAGAAGCAGTTGACTGGTGATATTGACTGGGATCTTGAGGCTATGAAGGGCTCGCAGTCTAGCTGGAAGGACGAATATCTTGTAATTTTATTTAGTATACCTCTTATTCTCTGTTTTATGGGTGAGTGGGGTAGAGATATAGTAGAACAAGGTTTTAAAGCCTTAGAAACGATGCCTGAGTGGTATCAGGTAACTTTAGGTTGTATTGTAGCCGCCAGCTTTGGCATACGCTCAGTGACTAAATTCTTTGGGCTACGAAAGAATGGGAAATAATTGGGATAAACGTCGTGAGAATCTTCGCATACATAGGGATTGGGATATTAGAAACTTTAGGAGAAAAGATATGGCATTTAAATTATCACAAAGATCACTGGATAGACTGGATGGAGTACATCCTCAGCTTGTTGAGGTTGTTAAGAAAGCGATTGAGTATACGGATGTAGACTTTGGAGTTATCTATGGTGTTCGTGATTTAGAAACTCAGAAAAAATTATATGAGTCTGGCAAATCGCAGACTATGGCTAGTAAACATTTGATTCAGGAAGATGGTTATGCACACGCTGTTGACCTTA
>VTLG01004321.1_pt1 | contig 25474 bp, 39 predicted proteins | sample 4694571 | NCBI WGS metagenome assembly VTLG01 (sample SAMN12604809, study PRJNA352737) | marine metagenome | biome: ENVO:00000447; feature: ENVO:00000209|ENVO:00000569|ENVO:01000036; material: ENVO:00002151; isolation source: viral sequences binned using virsorter ...
GTCATCAAAGCGAGCAACTATATAATGCATTGGGAGTTCAGCTTTAATAACCATTTCTGCAAGGTCTTTGTCTGCCATTAAAACGGAGGCTTTATCATAAATTGACTTCCAACTCATTTTAATTCCTCAACACCCATTTCAATGTTTCAATCTCTTTTGTAATTTCATTATAATCCTCTTGACTTAATTCACCATCAGCATCAAATTCCTTTAAATAATCTTCTGTATCTACTAAATACTCTTCAATTTCTTTCTTAGTCTTCATTTCGATTCCTCCACGAAGAACTCTTTTGGGATAACGTCCGTCTTCTCATCTTTAGGATATTTAACCCCACCTAAGATACGTCGCCAATATGCTAAATCTTCATCATCATACATTTCATCATATTCTTTCATGTTATCAATTATGTCATCTACGGATTCACAATCACCAAAGTAATCTGCCATTAATTGAAGTTTTGGGTTAAAAAAGTAGAATGTATCACCTTCTTTATATGTCCCTCTAGATAATGATCCCAACTTCTTAACTTTTAGAATCAAGTCATCTAAACCATCAAGTTCAAGACCGTATTGGTTGTAAATTTTAGTCATCTTCATTCCTCCCAAAATCGGTCATATCAGCACTAAGTATGTCCTCTAATACACCACAATCTTTTGCGACTTTATCAACCATATTTAATTCTTCCAACATATCTTTTATCTGAGTTTTATCTATGGTTCTATCGTTATTTCCTCTATGTTTCCATAATGCTTTAAGATTTGTTTCCATTTCTAAAACATCAAAGTCTCTTAATGAATCCATAGCATAGATATACTCTTGAATACTAGACTGCGTATCCTCTAATAGTTCTTGGTATTCTTCAGCGTTCATTCTGGATATGTCAACTCCACCGTTCTCTTAGAAACATCAGCCAACTCGTAGTATAGAACTATATCTGACCCACATTTTATACATGTAAGTTCACCTGTAAGTGAGAACATTGATCCATCACCATCTTCTTGCATGAGTTCGCCTTCTTGAATAAGACTTTCTATCAATGTACAATCTATAACGTGTTTCATACCTTTTGATTCACAGTCATTTCTAATCTCGGTCATTTAAACACTCCATTCTATTAATACCTGCTTCATTCTCACATTCTTCACACAAACCATCATCATTAATATACTCAACTTCTTCATCACATTGGTCGCAAATGTTTTCTTCCATACTATTACTGCGTGCTCGAGACTTATAAGAGTTTGCTCCCAGAGTTAACGCCGTTATATCTTGTTCAAAATCTCCATTCATAACCATCTCAATTGCTTTATGATGACCTGCTACTGCAGTATCCAAATTACTATATCTTGCTTGGTATTTTAACCACTCATCTTTGTATTTTATCATGGTTTCATACATTCCTAAAGGATATGTGCAAACAGTACTTATCATAAAGTTTTCCCATTTACTTCCTTCCTTGAACGTGCGTTTTAAATCCAACTTGTCTGGGGTTATTGTAGAGAAATTCATACCTTATACCTCCAATCACCATTTGGTAGTTGTTCCATATCATTTGTATCAGTTGATTCATCCTCACATGCACGTCTATCTCTTTCAATGTCATATAAATCATCTTCATAACCATAAATGCAATGATAACATAAACCATCTTCTAATGGATAATTATCGCCATCTTCATACTCAAGTTTTACTTGACAGCCTTCACATATACAAGAAAGGGTTGGTTGAAATACAAGACTCTTACCAAAGTCTTTGAGTGATTTCTGACCTGTGAAGTCGGCTGTCAGTTGATAATACACTCTTTCGGCTATCTTGTCAACCATAGATTGATTGCCTATATCTTTCCCCATACTATACATGCGTGTTCGTCTCTTATAAGTCTTAACCTAAATACTTAACGCCGTTATAATATACCCTACAGTACTACATTATTGTTATATATACTGACACTTTGATTCATAAGAACATGACTAGATACGCGTACGTACGTACAGAAAACCATTCTGCAGCCTATATTACTACAATTAAAGTAAAAAGAACTCAATCAGCAGCCACAATTATTGTAGTACGTACAACGAGTACGGTACGTACGTGCGCAGCGTACCGCTACATGTGCGCCAACCCATCTAGGATAGCCACACCGCATTTCCTCTCGGTCGTGTACAAGTTGTGCCTAAAAAAAATAGGGAGGGAGTATGTATCTTTGCGACACTCACCTTATTAAGCCTACCAATTAAGATCTTGCCATAGCAATATCTAATTCATCACTCAAGAGCGCTCTTTCTTTCTCGGCTCTCATTAGCCTGTTGGCGTCTTCAGTGGTCAGGGTTTTCGGATCATCAAAGATACGTATGACTCCTCTCACATTTAGGATCTGTTGGATAATAGTAGCAGGATCACAGCCACTACTAGTATCAAACATGAGGTTAAGGTTTATGACTTTATTACTAGTCATCTAATCTCCTCGCCCTTTCCTCTTGGTCATACCTTTCTTGCTCTCTCTCCCATTCAGGGATACTCACAACATTCGAGTTAGATTTCATGAGTGCGTCTTCCTCTTCCTTCATAACTTCGATGTCGTACACACTTCTACCGTAGTCCATAAGCTCTTGGATCTCGTCATGATCCATGTTCCATTTGCTTACTAACCTCTTTACTACGGCTATGTCTTTAGGTTGCATGTCTGGGTAGATCTCTTCCTCGTCTATGCTTAAGCCTGTACGAGTTAGTCTTCCAGTTATGCTTCTTTCTCTATACCCATTAGTGTCCCACATATCTCCATATGTGTAACATGTATTGTTTGGTAAGAAGTGATCGTTACTGCACGAGTTCTTCTCGTGTTTCACCCATCCACTACCATACTTAACAATACCATTGCTAGTGAGTATTGCTATCTTATTCCACTGTTTTCCTACCATCTTAGATAGTACTTGGTGACCCAAGTGGAACGATAGAAATGCCATCACTCTAGAATCAGAGTAATCTCCCTTTGGAATAGGGATTGGTACCTTCATATCTTTCATGAAGTCTATCAAGTACTCTGCCCACTCTGACCACGTGCCATTATGGAATAACAATTCAGTGTCGATCTTCTGACCTTTCATGTTTAACTTGACATCCTCAGTGATTTCGAAGGGATGACATAGTTGAGGTTTTACCTTGCCAACACTGGCTATCCTGAAGTGAATGATAGCTGTCTGTACGTTAGCAGGTATTAGTTGATTACAGATAATCTTCCATACTTTCTTTGCCTTGATGCCTTTGACATAACTTCTAGTACCATCCTTGTTTAACCAAGCAATGGCACCACCGTGGGAGTTAGTACACTCAGCACTCTTCAAGGTGTCTAAAGTTGGGAAGTTACCTTTCTCGACGCAAATGATTACACACATTTACATCAACCTCCTTGTGTTTACTTGTGCAACACTTTCTACCTATGAGTATGAGATTCTGGTACTGATACAGGAGCAGAGGTATTAAGCAGTTTACTGCACTCTCTCCTAACAGGTGCCATCATTAGGTCTTACCAACATACACATTCATCAGTCAACCTCCAATGACTCGTGTGTCCATGCTCACCCACTCACACTCATAGTGTAGGTGTTTTCCAAAAAATAGGGGATTTGTATTGAGTATTAACACTCAATAGCTTGTGTTCGAAGAGGCATTATATGCCAATCACCAACATGTCGTTCACGCATGCCGGCTAGGTATGATTCAATCATTCCATCAACTGCAAGAACAAGTTTGATGTAGAGTTCCTCCTTCTGAAACATTGGTAGCAATCGAAGCTCCAATGTCTCATGGAGTGACCAACAGTAATTAAGTTGGCAGTATCTCTCTTGATCTTTTGATGATAGATCGACCTGTAGATAAGGCTGAAACCTCTTAGCAATCAAAGACTTGCCTTGTAACAACCTTACCCAGAAGGATGAGCCTTCATTAATGCTCATTGCATGTCCCCAACGTTCCAAACTATTCATGAGATAGTTATTGAACGCTTCAGACATCAACCAACTGTACTCCAATGCACTGTACCCACCTTTGTGATTGTGACCACCACAAGAGGCATTAATCTGCACTGGATAGTTTTCATGAATCCACTCACACATACCGAACATGCTAGTTGGTGGTGAAACCTTCTCGCCATCAGCAAGTCCGCCACTGGACTCTAGGCAATCACATTCACACTCACAACTGCATCCACAGTCGCTGCCATCTAATTGACAGCCATTGTAAGTATTTTCATGCTCGAAGCAGTTGTATTCTATGTCTCGATGGTCGAGCATATAGACTACACATGCTTCACAGCAGTGTCCTTCAAAGCACTCTACAATGTGGTCTCTCTCGCCCCAAGAATCGGCAAGTATATCTACACAATCGGAGGACTCATGTGCTATTGGTACACAACAACACGACTCCCATTGCTCACCACAGTTACCACACATCATGCAGTCTTCACAACTACACTCATCTGTGGGGCTGTTGCAGATCTCGCATCTCTGACATGCGGTACAATCACAGTATGAAGCGCACTCACAGTTACCACGACAATCACCATTACAGCAACCATCTTCTGCATCGCGAATGTCTATTCCTGATACAGATACACTTGTATCGCAATGGACATTCCCATCTGATGGGTTAAAAGCGCCTTCTAACTCGACACCAGATGTACGTCTTCTACCATGACGGTGCTTTCTAAACCTTCTCTCAAGACTGTAGAGTTTTCTCCAAAACTCTCTATTAGCAGGTATGTAAACAGCCATACCTATCTTCTCCTCTCGGATGAGATTGGTGTAGTCAACTTGGCAATTAAAGCGCCAAGATATACATCAGCTCTCTTGAGATATTCTCTTAGTTCCCAATCAGTATATGGCTTGTAGAACTTCATAATTTGCGTATCATCACTCACGTGAATCATCCATCTCATGCAAGGAATGTCATGGTCAGCCCTATTTACGAATAGGTGACTCCTTTCCCTTATGGCGTACCGCATATTAATCTGCTGCTCTTCGTCACTGACATTTACGTACCAGTAGTCGTCAACTAGACCCCTGTCAACAGCAGTGACATACAAGTCCCCTAATACTTCATTCTTAGGAGCTATGAGTAGCGTGAACTCTTCGAACGATTTAATCTTTAGATATGATTCAGTTTCCATTGTAAGCATTGAATAGGTATGCTTTAGCAGGTGCCCTGAAACCGTTGAAACGTAAATCCTCAGAGGACTTGCGATATAGGCTATCAACCTTTTTCAGTGCAGCAATTGGTGCGGCTGAACCGTCTAAACGAGTCACTGAGAAACCTCTCAATGCTACCAATTTGCACTCGTGTTCTGCTAGAACAGATGCGCACTTGTCATTAAACTCCTGAACAGACAAACCACTTGACTTAGAGTCAACTAGTGACTTGGCTTCAGTTGTCTTTGAAGTGACTTCAATGCTTGCGGTTGGATTCAACAAAGCTGAACAAACTCTATTGAACTCAACTGGAGTAACTGAACCGTTCTCCAAAGAATCTAACAACGCAGCCTGCAGTGTCGCCTGCAGACTACGAGCTCGTTTCTCGCTCACACCCATACTGAGGCGCCACCAGTATATAGAACATTTCCACACTGTTAGGCACGATTTTACGTGTAGTAGGCGAATATGGAGAAAAACTGAATTTTCAAGTCTCGGAAATTACAGATAACTACAACTTGCGGTGGCTTGCTTCATAATCTTTAATCAGATTACGGATCTTACTCATCCTGTATTTATGTTGCTCTATCTTTATTTCGCTGTTTTTGGAGGGTTCTCTCAGGGCTCTGTCCAATTTAACCCAATCGTTAAAATGGGCTTCCCATGTTTTTTCATCGTTATACATTACCATTTTTCATCCTCTGGAAATGGGTTCTTTTTAACAGGTACTTTGAGTTTTTTCCATTTTATTGTATTCATAACACCATCATATGTTTCAGAAACCATACAGTAGTTTAGCGTATAGGTAATATAAATCTATCTGTGACATTTGCAGGGGCATTTAATTTCTTCGCGACTATAATTCATGTCATAATAATGACCACATTCTATACAATACTTATTTGTATTTTCTTCCATCATATTCCTCTTCTTCTATCCATACCCATTTACCTTTAGCGTCAGGGCGATACTTTCTTTTCTTTTTATCATGTAAAATAAGACGTAAAATTTGCATTTGATTTGCCAAAGTATACACTTTTTTGGTCTTTTCTGGGGAATTGGGCATCATTTCGAGCTCTTTTTTCAATTTAGAGATGTTATTCACTATTTCTTCTTCATCTGGTAAAGTCCATGAAGGTTTACCATAACATGCTCTAATTAAGTCTCCTAGTCCCATCTACCAAAACCTCTCACTTTAGATGATTCTTTGTCTTGTTTATACCTAGAAGCATAATAGCCCATAGTTAATCCACCAACGAAGAATGAAATTGATATAATAGACCAAATGGTGTTTAAATCCATCACATAACAACCTTACTAATTCGAGCGATTCCTTTGCCACAAAAGGCTTCATAAAATGAATTTAATGATATTCCTGCTAATTCTAATGCTCTTTCCACAGTAAGTCTTCCCATTTCACGTCTTTCAGGTATAGTAAGTTGTCTTCCGGTATTATCTTGTATTAGCGTAACATGAGATCCTTCTTTATTCCAAATACGGAAATTATTCTTTTTTAAGAACTTTATGAACTTTTTAGTCGATACTTTCTTAATTCTTTTCATTTTAACTCCCTATATTTCCTCTTTTTATAACTTTCTCTTGGTTTAAAAGACATTCTTCCATGACAACATGGACATCTTACTTTTTGCCAAGCTTCCTCTTTTTTAACCCAAAATGCACATCTTCTGCAATAACCATGCGTTAAATAAGCCAATTGACCTTGATAAGACGTAGGTTTTTTATGAGATTCTCTTGAAATATCACAAATTCCTTTACAACTGATCAAACAGTGCTCCCTCCCCTGCTATATTTAAGTTCTTTACTCATACACCTTTCACATATATTGTTCCCCATATAAGTCTTTAGATTTTTCTTTTGACGCCAACAAATCTCACACATCAACACTTTTACCCTCCTGAAGTGCTCTAAGTTTTAACAATACTTGTGTAAACCTGTTTTCAATGCGCGTTCTATCGCGCTGAATCTCCTGCAATTCCTTTGTCAACCAACTATATAATTCTTCTAATTCCATTTTAATCACAACGCTTCGCTTTGCTCCCTCATGAGATTAGCCAAATGGCACGCACACCTGCATTTATGTCTGTCGCAAAAAACCGTCGCGCACGAAGTGCACCTATATTTGTTTTGTTTTTCCATCATCCCTGCACCTCATATGCTTTTTGTTGCCAACTCTTCGTCTGAGTTTTGGCAACGTCTTCTTTATCAACAGGTGGAAAACCGGTATCCTCCTCTTCGTCAAGTCGCTTCGCTTTTAGTCGGCTCATTTCGTCTGTTATCATCGTACTTTGTACCCTAAATAAGCACCTAATTAATTGCCTTTTTGAGTGTTCCAAGAATGTTTCATTGCATGCAACACATACTATTTTTTCTAATTGTTTATTTCCCATCATCTCATATCCATTAGTGTTTCCCTGTTATAAGTCTTTCTTTCTTTTTTAACCTTAGCCTCATCTTGTTTATTAAGCCCCCAATATGCCAAAATACATATTATTCCTATTATTGACAAATATAGTGTAAACAGCAAGAATATACCAACAGCTAGTAATAATATACGCATATTATGTAGTATATGTTATCAAATATAAATCATATTAAATTGAAAGGTTTATATTACATATATGCATGTTTAATTTGTGAAAGGATGTAAAGGACTTTGTGACACAATAAAAACGAACAGACCGTTTGGTAAACCCTATTCTACACATGTTTTATGTAGAAGATGTTCTGCATGGTTGCCAAAAGACTTTTTGCTTGAAGGACTTAAATGCCCATGTTGTAAACAAAGAACTAAACATAAACCATCAAAGAGGAGAGAAGTATGGAACGTTTAATTTTTGTATATGGTTCTTTGCTTGATTCACGGCAACGAGACTTTATTCTAAAAAGAAAAGTTTCTGGTGATAGTGATGTGTTAATGAATTACATGAAAATGCCACATCCAGTTTTTAAAATATATCCGACAATTAGACAAAAAGAAGGTAAAAAAGTTCTAGGTGAAACTTTTAAAGTAAGTGATAAAGATATTACAAGGTTAGATACATATGAAACAAGTTATTATAAAAAAATTGAAGTTACATTATCAAGTGGTAAAAAGGCTTTAGCATATGTTGATGTAGTCTAAGAGGCAAACCTTGCAACCCTCAAAACCTATTGTTTCCGTAAGTTTGGAATTGCCTGACGACTAATTTTTAGTAGTTTTGATGATATTTATGTTGCATCGTCATCTTTTTCCTTATCTTCCTCTATTTGGTCTTCTGCGAGAAAAGTCAGTTTCCAAAACGCCCTTTTGTCTTCGAGTGGGATTTCCTCTAATTTTCCTTTTCCAAATGTTCGTTCGAACCAACTAAATACTATCTTATAGTCGGTTGTGCTCAATTCCACCATGCTCCTATTAAAACGCTTCGCTTTATAAAGAATGTGCTAGCTGATTCGTCAGGTCAGTCCTACAAACATCAGACATATGGGCTCTTCAATAAAGAAGAGTAATCCTTCACTGGTCTGCGTCTGTTATGCAAACTCACACCACTAACACACTCTATAAGAATATTTATATGGTTAAAAGTATTGTTAAAATATGGCAGAAAAAGAACATACACATGAAAATGGTACTAAACATTCACATGTAGGTGGAGATAAACCACATACACATGAAAAGAAGAAATCCGAAGCATGTAGTTGCAATGTAGATATAGGCAGAAACATACGTTGTCCTTCTCATGGCGACCCTAACAAACTTTGAACATAGTTTTAACAGATTTGGACAAAGTTTATATAGCATATCATATATGTTAAAACATGGGATTTAAAGACAGTTTAAGGAATGTTTTTAGTTTTAGAACCAAGTCTCAAACAAATACAACAACAAGACCTAGTGTAGCACAGCCATATATGGCGACCGACACAGGTGCCAAATTACCAATATTTCCATTTCCACTCATAATGATTTATGAGTTAGCAGATAACATAGATGCATTAAGAATACCTATAGAAACACTAAACCGTGAAATGTTTAAAAACGGATTTGAAATTACCGAGAGATTCAAATACAAATGTAATAATTGTTCCAAAGAATTTCAATATGCACCAACAGCCGAAGATGCAACAGAAGTCGAACCAGACTTTAAACAAGTAAAATGTGATTCATGTGATAGTACTGATTTAAGAAGACCTATACCAGAACACAGAAAAGTACTTGAAGATTTGATGTCTAAGCCAGTAAATGGAAACAATCAAACACTAGAAGACCTTTCTAGACAACTAGAACGTGATTTGGAGATAGCAGATAATGCATACATGTTGTTGTTGAAAAATTATGAAATTAATGATACTACAGGAGTAATTGATCATGATAAAACAGAAATAAAAGAGCTTTTACGAATTGATCCTCCACAAGTGGGTATGATTGCAGACAGTGATGGTAGAATTGGTTATGATGATAAAAGAAATAAAGTTTGGGTATGTCCAAGGTTTGAACACCGTGAAAAACGTTTATACCAAGATAAATGTGAACGTTGTGGTGCTCAAGCACTAAAAGCAGTACTTGAAGTTAATTCTGTATACTCTATAGGTGTTCCACATCCAAAACGAGTAATTTATGCAGAAGATGAAGTTATTTGGAAAGCAGGTAAGTATAAACCAAGTTTACTTTATGGATTCTCTCCAATTTATGCAGTTTGGTCAAAAGCAATGGCATTATCACACATGGATGAGTATGTCAGAAAATACTTTGATAAGATGAGACCACCCAGAGGTTTGTTAGTGGTTGCTTCTCGTAACTATGAAACATTTAGAAAGTCTTGGGATGCATTAGAACAAAAAGCAATAGAAGACCCCTACATGATACATCCACTAATGGTAGAAAGTGATAAAGGTGGAAGAAACATGGCACAGTGGATGGACTTCACAGGATCATTACAAGAATTACAGTTTATCGAGGTTAGAAAAGAGTTAAGACAGATTATTGGTGCAATATTTGGTGTATTACCACTTTATTATGGTGAAATGGTAGGTGGTTGGTCACAAGAGGGATTACAAGTTACAATTACAAACAGAGCAGTAAAGTGGGGTCAAGACATATTATACAAGTCATTTTTCAAAAAATTTGCAGAAATGATGAATGTTGATGATTGGGATATTAAATTAGTACAAGGTGAAGAGAATGATAAGTTAGCAGAATTACAAAGAGATGGTGTAGAAATACAAAACATGGCACTATTACAACAAATGGGATTTGAGGTAGAAAGAACACATACAGGTGATTGGAATGTGTCAAAAGAACCAAAACCAATAGAAGAGATGATGATGGAACAACAGGGTGCACAAACAGGTAGAGGCAGAGGAACTGCATCACCATTAGAAAACAGACAAGGATTTTCAGGTCAACCATCACAAAATAGACCTAGTGATCTAGGTGGTGTGGCACAAGGAAGTCCATCAACAGGAAGTGGTACAAGCCTATCACAGAAGAATTATCCTGATGGAATAACTCCAAATAACTACGATGTTGTTAAAAAAACACTACAATCTTCAATAGATTATGGTTGGAATAAGACTAAAACCGTTGATGAATTAAGACGATTTGGAGCAATGACTGTGAGACAGGCAAGAGCAATAGTTAAAAGTGAGTTTGATGTTGTAAGGAGGTGGGAAGATGGCGAAGAAGAAAGTAACTGAAATTAAAAAGGTTGTTAAAACCGACAAAGTTAAACTATCAAAGGGAACAGTTAATGTATACAGTGCAAGTTTTGGTGTTATTGATGATCTAATTGAGGAAATAAAGAAGACTACACGAAAGGTTTCTGTTAATGATTATGCAGCAAATAACGTTTATTTAATACTATCAGATACATTAAATAGGGTGAGATTAGCTGCCGACTGAATTAAATCTAAATGCAGGTCAAACTGCTCTTGGTAAAAAAATAGTAGATATTCACCAAGATAATGAGTATACAAACGTTGACAACTACAAAGAAGGTCTTTGTTTTGGATGTTTCACAAAAAATGTTGTTGGTGCGTTAGTTCTTGACTGTTGTGGTAATTGTGCAGGTAAACGTGGTAGAGAAACACTTTTAGTTAAAATTAAAGATGTTTATTATGGATTGTGTTATTTTTGTGGTAAATATGAATTTAATTTAGAGCAAATAAATGCTAGACTATGTAAAAAATGTCATAGAAGGGTTGCAGATGTTATGAAAGATTATAATAAAAAAGGTGGACAGTTTGGTGCTGATCCATTTTGGATAAGACAAAGAAAGAAAAACGGAAAAGATTGGCGACAAATATTTGGTGGAAATTTAGGAAACAGTCGTTAGTTCTTCAAAATTAAATTAATTCTATCTGTTTCAAAGTCATAGTATCTATGATCATAATCAATGATGTTACACTTTGGTTTACCATCTCCAAAATATCTATCAACCTTCCACGTTAGTTTTGGCTTTCTTCCTAAAAAGTCCAAAAATTTAGGAAAGAATTTTAGTTTAGATTTTTTAAAATCAAACTTTATTTTCTCAAATACAACCAAAACCGTTTTGTCGGTTTTATATTCATCAACACTGCCATTACGAAAATGACATAATGATTTCTGCAACATTGGTCTTTCCTTTTCATCATTAGTGTTAGTAACAACCCATAACCGGTCTTCGTCATGAATATACATGTCTATTATTTTTAATGTCTTAAATGAGTCTTCTGTGTAACCTTTATAATAATTTTCAAACTCTTTTGCGTTTTCATATACATAAATAGCTGAAGCCATACTTAGTAAATGTATATGTCATTAATAAACCCTGCGAATCCTTAAATAGCAAAAGATCTTGTTTATAATATGTTAGAAATAATAGACTCATTATTCTCAGAAATAGTGATAGCCATAGCTCTTGGTAGTGGTGGAACTCTAATTGCATATTTCAGAAAAATATCATTAACACAAAAAGACCTGTGTTTAAGGGTAACTCAACTCCAAAAAGCCCTCGTTATTTTGGCAACAGCTTTAGATAGACAATCTAATAGACTTCATGAAGAGGCTAATTCTGACCTTGAAGACCTAGTAGGTAAGGTTTTAGACAAATAGGCACAGACTTCTGCATTATACTTAAATACACCATAAGTCCAAATTATTTTCATGGTAGATCCAGTATTAATAACTGTAGGCGCAGCAGTAATTGGTGCAGGGTTAAACACACTACGAGGTTACCTACATAGAACAGATGAATCTTTCTCTGCAAGGAAATTCGCAGGTGCTTTAATCATCTCTACATTCGCAGCAGTAGCAATTGGTCAAACTATAGCTACTGAAGGCATTGGAGAGGTTGGTTTGGCTTTAATAGGCTTGACCACTGGTTTCGCAGCTGATTTCGCAGTTACAAAAGCAAAGAAAGACTAAAATGGCTATGTTTTGGGTGAACAACCCAACCATTTTACCTTTTTACACAAAAACTTTAATACTAAAGACAACTGATGATTTATATGGAAACTATTAGGTTTAGTGAGTTAACAACCTCAATAAAAAGTATGGAGACTGTTAATTCGGATGAAAGGTTTTTTGAGGGTCTTTTAACAGTTCAAATGAAAGATAAGCAGGGAGAAGTTACAATTGTTGATGAATTATACAAGGTTTTGCCTGTTTGGATGGATAGAGGAGCACCAATTACAGACACTCATTCTAATAGAGTTATAGGAAAAGGCATTAACTATGCTTTAACATCTGCTAGAAACCCAGAAGGAGATTTATTACCTGCAATTAAAATAACAGGAAAAATTTATAAAAATTACGAATTAGACAACTTAATTTGGGAAAAGATTAAAAATGGAGAATATAAGGGCTTGTCGTTTGGTGGAGCAACAAGAAGTCAAAGAACACCAATGAAGATGAAAGATGGCTCTATGGCATATGCTCTAAAAGATTTAGAACACTATGAAGTTGCGGTTTGTAAAGATCCTGCAGTTCCAATGGCTATCATAACAGATGTTAATAATATTGCAAAAGCAGACTTTAATGCAACAGAAAGAGGTGATGGCAAGATGGTTATTAGATGTACCAAAATGGGATGTTTTGTTGAAAAATCAAACATAATAAAATGTGGTGAGTGTGGTTATGACCTTACAAAATCTATAGAAAAAGGAAATATGAAAGTTTGTCCTAACTGTGGTTTAAAACCAAAGGGCGGTGTTAAAAATTGGGCACAATCACCAAAAAATCTAAAACGGAAAAGACCTATGAAAGAATACACTGATGAAGAAAAACGAGCTTGGAGAAGGCGTAGGGATGCAAAATCAACAGCTGCATGGGCAGATAAGCTTATTAATCAAGCTGATCTTAACGAATCTCAAACATTTGAACAGAAGGTTCAAGCATTACAAAATGAAGGTAAACCAAGAAAGAACGCAGAAAGAATTGTGGGTTCTTTTGTTAAAAGAGACTCATCTGCAGGTGAAAAACCTGAAAATGATGATGAGAAAGAAGACCAAAATTTATCAGAAATTAACGAAACAACTAAAGGAAGGTATGGTGGAGAATTATACGTTCCAAAAAGAGGACATAAAGTAGAAGAATCAGATAAGAAATCAGAAAAGGAAGAAAAGAAAAAAGAAGGTGATAATTCATCAGTTTCTACAGATGATGGATTTAATGCAAGATATAATGATAAAGAGAAGGAAGATGAGAAGGATCACTCTGATTCTGATGGTGATCAACATTCCATGTTTAATCAAGATGTTGATAGAGATGCCAGTTCTGGAAGAAAAATTACAACTATTAATCAAGCTATAACTGATATAAACCAAGCTGTAACTAATATAAATCAGGCACTTTTAGTAGAAGTTTCTAAAGCCGATACAACAGTTAATCAAACAGGTGGGGTTAGAAACGATATTTCAGGCATTAATCAACAAGGAAGTTTAGACCCAACTGATGCTTCTGGTAAAATAACACCTGTAAAAAACGATGACGAAAAAGATGATGATGAGAAAGAAACAGAAAAAGATAAAGAAAGTTTTCCTGCAGAAAGGCAAGAAGAACGAAATAGACCGTATAAAGCTGAGAAAAAATCATCTTTAAGTGGTCTTATATAAAAATATCACAATCTTTATATAAGCTATATATTTAAATATCTTAATAACATGGTTCTAGAAGAAGTTTCTAAAGACGAAGCACGAGAAGAGGAAAAAGATACTAAAGCCGAAGATAAGGAAGAATCAGAAGAAACACAAAAATCTTTTGATGAAGCTTTAATTGAGACTTTATCATCTTTGACAGAACACGTAAAATCACTTTCTGACGGTCAATCAACGATTGCTGACAGAATTGATGCTCTCGAAAAATCAGGTCATTTAGGTGAAGCAGAGGCAAAAACCGAGCTTAACATAAAACCAAAAGAGAGCGACAATGAGGACATTGGTGCAGAAGTAAAAGTTCCTGACGAATATCAATCTAACTCCAAACAAACTGGATTAGACTCTGATAGATCAAACAACGATGGTGAGAAATCACCTGAAAAAGATGAAGCAAACCTTTCTATGCAAGAAAAGGCTGAAGCTCCACAACAAATTCAGAAACAAAACTTTAACTTCACAACTGAGACCCCAAGACCAAACGCACAGCCTGAAACTGTGAACAAGTCTGCCGAAGTAGAGCTAAATATGGTTCTAAAAGACGCAAGAACAGAAGGTTTTGACGGATTAAGTAAAGTAGCACAAAAGATCCTAAAAGGTGATTATTACACACCATCCGCACAGGAGGCATGGTTCTAATGGTGCAGATTAAAACAATCGACGAATTAGAAGCACTCTATTATGGACAAAATCGTAACCTCATCAGAAAAGCTGATGCTCCAGTCGTTACATCAACAGCAGGCGTTTTCAACGCAATCTTTGGTGCATATGCATGGGCTCAACTCAACTTAGAGGCTAACGCCTTCGGTATCTTACCAAAGACACCTTGGGATAAATCTGGTTGGAGGGCAATTACTGCCAAACCAACATTGAACACCACAAACGGTAACACCACACTAGGTGGAACTGCAGAAGGTGGACAGATTGCACAAACTGTAAAACCAACTTTACAAGAGATTGACATCAGACCAAAAACCGCTCAGTTGCCATTCAGCGCATCTGAAGTTATGGAATGGTTAGCAACTCACAGTAAAGATGACATTTGGGGAGGACTTGGTTCACTCCGATTGTATATGGCAGTTCAGCACAAAGAGTTCCTAAATAGAATGTTACTATCAGACGTTGAAAAAGAAGCAGCCGACGCAGGCGCTGCTAACAGTGGTCACACTAACTTTGAATCACTAGACAGAATCATCAGCTCAAACGCTGAAGAGACTGCATTAGGAGGTTCACACGCAGGTTATTATGATCCTTGGAAAGCAAACGCAAGTATTGGCAGAGATTCATCAAGTACATTTGATTGTACAGTCGAATCAGCTTCAGGCACAATTGGTACCAACGGTGTACTTACTGACGATACATTAAGAACTTTCTTACGAAAGATTCGTATTGCAGCAGGTAAAGATCCTAACGTATTCCTAGGTTCTCACGAAGTTTATTCCGAGATACAAGGCTTGTATATGCCATCAGTCAGGATTCCAAATCCTTACGGAGAGCAATTAGTACAGGTTGATGTAAACGGTATTCAAACATTCAAAGGAACAGGAGTCGGAATTCACGTAGATTCAATTTACGGAATACCATTCATCCCATCAAAGGATGCCCCAAGCAACTCAGACGACGCAAGCGAAATCGGAAGATTATTCGCACTCGATGTCAGTGATGCAGAAGGATATGGTTATCCAAGAATCGGAATCCAAGTAGCAATTCCTACAGAATACTACGAGGCAACTCGAAGATCACCAGCTTATCCATTTGTCAACAATGCATTTGTTGAGAAAGGTGTTTACCGTACGATGGGTGAGACAGTATGTCGCCACTTCAAGTCACAAGGTAAGATTAGAGATATTAAACTTTAGTCAAACCCAAAACCCCCCTTTTTTCTTTTTTTTATTTTAAGTTAAATAACTTAGCTTAGCTAACTTAATTAAGTTAAAATTTAATTAATTAACTCTTATATAATACGGTATATTTATATAGGTACATCATATAAAAATACCAATGGCTTTAACAATCAGTACATCAGATTGGACAAGTGCTAATGTAAGAAAGACCCTGTCTCTCAATGCAGCATTAGTATCTAAGCTACGAATATATGCTATCAAAGTCACCTTCGGTGCCTCTGATAACTATGCGACCAACGGAGTGTCAGCCGACCTCAAAGAGGGAAGAATCTCTACACTAGTTGCTGTAATACCAACATATACCAATTCTAAAAGAGAAGTAGTATATGACAAAGCAAACGAGAAAATACTTCTTTATGATGTCGGTGGAAATGCAACATCAGCATTTACAGAAACACCAAATACAAGCTCAGCTTGTGCATCTAAAGTATTCGAGTTTCTAGTCATAGGCTACTAGAGTCCAAAAATAGCCCTTTTTTTTTCTTAAAGTTTATATATGACATTTAATTATCATAATACATGGTAGAACTAAACCACAATGTAGCATCTATTAACTCAGACACCGCCATAAAGGGAGGTCATGGTGTTATAGTTAGTGTTCATTGTACAAAAGCAGGTGGCAGTGGAGCAAAAGTAATTTTAAAGAATGGAACATCTGGAAGTGGAACAGCCGAATTTACAGTATTTGGAGAATCCACAGGAGCTTACCTTAACTTGCACAGAAGATTTGAATCAGGCATATACGCTGATGTAACAGGTAGTGCAGAATATCTAATTGTTTACAAGTAAACTTAAATACAAACTATCAATAGCATATATATGGCTACTACTTACTGTACAGTCGCAGATGTATCGGACTTTCTCAGAGTCCCCATTAGCGCTACTACTACTCCTAATAAGGCACAAGTTGAAAAAATTATCAATAGGAAGGAAGAAGAACTAGATCGAAGAATCGGTCATACATTTGGAAGAAATAAGACAGCCACAAGAGAAATTCACGACTTACCATTATTATACACTTATGGTTGGGGTACACCTGTATTTCTTAAACATAGAAACTGTAGAGACTTTTCGACTTCAGCCGGAGATAAAATAGAAGTTTGGGAAGGAGCAGGATCAAACTATACTAATATTTTAGATGATGAGCAGTGGTATGATTTTGAACCTGTTTATGGAAGATTATTTTTAAGAGGATATATATTTACAATTATTAGAAAAAACAGAATAAGAGTAACATATCGTTATGGTGATGACACAGTTCCATTAGATATTGCAGACGCATGTATAAAATTAACTGCAATAGATTTACTTAACTCTAGTTTTAGAATGGATGTTTTACCAGTAGGTTCTAATGGTGCAGACATGCAAGCATCAAAAGCTGATTGGAGAGCAGATGTTGAGAACTGTATTGATAATCGACAAGAAATATTCTTCATCCCATAATGAATGAAGATGAAGAGCTTGACACAGCTCAACTAGATCCACTTATTGATATGTTAGAAAAAACATGGGAAGCTGCTACAGAGTCTAGAACACTAACTCCTGAAATAAGACGGATACTTATTGGAAGAAGAGAAATAGTAAAACTTGCAAGTGTTTCGGCAGCACATAAGGCTAACATAAAAATGCAGAAGTTGGCAAAAGAGAAAGGAACTTTTTTTCCTTGGCAAATTGTGCCTGTAAGAAGAAGAAGGGGTGCAGGTTTCGGAGAAGGAAGGTTAGGAGACGATTTCATATTAGCTCCCATAAACGATCATGTTATATCAAAAATAATTGGGTCTATGGTTGATTATGGAGTTTTTGTAAAAGAGGTTCATGGAGAAGAAGCACAGTCATTAAAAGATAGAGGACTAAAATATCCTGAACCTTGGAAAAGTGAGTTTTTACAATGGGCAAATAAACGTGGTAAGTTTAAAGTTACCGGACAACAAAAGAAAATGAAAAAGAAAAAACTACAAATACAAAATATTACAGAGGGAGGAACGTTTTCCACAGACGCAGTTACATCAGCAGTTACAACACCTTTTGCATATACTGAAACAGAATATAATAAAATGTTAAAGACCATGGGCAGGGGAGGAAAATACTCATCAATTGCTGCTATGAGAAAAGCATTGAAGCCAAGGCAGCTTGCAGAAGCACAGGCAAGATTGTCAATAACATCAGATGATGAAGCGAGAAAGCTACTTATCAACGCACCAGAGTTTCTGAGTGGGTCACCAATATCATATCTGAGTGAAAGTCAGGAAGATAAAGAAATTATAGCAGATATATTAAAAGAGGGTGCTGATATGTTTTGGAGTACTTTAGACCGCACTTTCACAGCAGAGAACTTTCAAGGAATGATAGACGTGTCAGGACTTTTCCCAGACGGTGGCTTACATGCAGATTTGAAAAGCATTGAAACAAAACTTAAAGAAGATTTAAAAGAAATGTTTCCTACAACAGAGAGGAAGAAAAAACCTGTAAAAGGAACTGCTGCGAAGTTTCCAAACATTGATGCTATAAGAAATTGGTTTCACGCAAAAAAACATAACAAACCAAGTCCAAAAGATAAATATGTTTCAAAAAACCAAAAATCATTTGAAAGTCTTGATTACAATCAAAAATGGAACGAGTTAGAAAGAATAGTGTTTTTGATAGCGGACTCAATTTATGAGAAACAAACCGGCAAGTCTAAAAAGTCAAAAGGTAAAAGACGTGGAAGAAGGACAGATATTACAGGTTCTGCAAGCTATAAGGCTCAAAGAAGAGAACACGATCATGTCTATAAACAAGCTGAGTTGGATGAAAAAAGAAGAGTGAGGCGAGAGTATCAAAGAAATAGAGGAGATCGTAGATACGGTGGAAGAAGTAAGCGTTGGAAAAGAGAATCTTAATATATAATTAGAGGGACATATAAATATGGGAAATTCAAACATGTATGCATCTGTATCAGATATGAAATCACTCATACTTGATAATTGGAGTTTATCAACAACACCAGATGTAACTTTTACTTGGGAAGAAAAATCCACTGGTTTTATGGATGATCGAAGGGATTTCATATTATTAACACCAACTAATGAAGATCCTGTGTATTTTGGGCTATATGGTCAAGACTTCCTACATAACATTTTCATTAAGATTGACATACATTCGTATCAGAATCTTGAACACCATGAAAATATAGTAAATGAGGTTGTTAGTATAATAAAAGCCAATATAAGAAGAACTGACTTTGTTGACTTGGTTTTAACACAATCATCACAAGAAAACGACATGTATAGGAATATGTACAGGCACAGCTTCATTGCCAGATATAGAAAACTAAATCCTTAATATTTATATACTTAGTATTTAATTATAAGTCATGGTACGAACAGGTGCACATGTATATGTTAAATATGGTTGGGAAGGAGCAACATTAGGTGCTTTAGCCAGTGGAGAAGCGGCAGACAAGAAATTTGGTCTTCAGGACAGAGTTTCATCACTTTCGTTAACCCATAACAGAATAAATTTACCAGCTTTAAACAAGAATACTATTGATAAATTTGCATATGGACAACAGGCAGGAACTGCCTCAGTCGCATTTACACTAGCAAACCCTTGGATACTTGGAGCCATTTTAGGCGAACCAGTAAAGGCAGGAAGTTCATCACCATACACATACACTTATGGAGCAGCCGCAGGTCTTAAAGTACCAAGAACAATTCAAATTGAGGTTGGATTTGACGGAGCAAGTGCAGACATTATAAGAACATTAAAGGGAGGATTAGTTAATAATTTAACAATATCATCATCAGTGAACGGAATAGTTGACTGTACTGCAGATATTGCATATGGAAAAGAAGGAGCACCAACAACATCATTAGGTTCAGCACCATCAGTTCCATCACAAGAATTTCCATACACATTTGCACATGCAGAATTAACAATTGGTGGAGCAGTAGTAGTACAATGTCAAGAAGCAAGTTTAAGCATTGCACAGAACTCTGAACTACTTTATGGTTTAGGTGATCACCAAGCAGTAAACTCATTCAGAAAAGTGTTAGACATGACAGGTTCATTTAGAGCATCATGGATTAATAAATCATTATTTGAAAAAGTATTAGAACAGATTAAGCAGGGTTCATCAAGTGGAACATACTCAGAAACCGTTGGAGGAAGCCCAGAATTTAAACTAACATTCATTAACACAGCCAATGAAAAAATAGAGATTACAGGAACCGGACTATCTTTTACAGATCATGCAGTATCAGGACTTGAGCCTGTTGAACCAGTGTTTGAAGAATTAAACTGGCAATTTAAAGAAATAAGCGTGGTTGCTACAAGTACTTTAGCTGCAGAGGCATAAGACTTTTATATCAAGTTTACTACCATAGTGTATGGCATTAAAGAGTTTTACTATTCCTTGGGAAGGAGCACAGGAAACTATAGAATATGAAGACGATATTACTTTCGGAGAGCTAGAAAATATTTTGAACAAGTGTTTAGACTTGACTGATATTACAAAACCAAAGGTCAACATACCACTATATAGACAACTGATTTTGTCAGCAGTCATAAAGAAAGCTCCATTCGAAGTAAACGATACAGGTTCAATTAGGAACTTAAAGGCAAGCACAGCCAAAATAATCATGAAGGGGGTCATGAATACCTACCCTTTAATGAAATATCTCGAAGAGTGGGTGGAAACCTTCGTGGGCGACAATACAATAAGTATCTCGCAAGCATCTACTACTTCTTCGCAAGAGAGTTCAGTTGGACAAAATCTCAAGTAGACGAACATTCTGTAGACCATCTTAATTCATTAATAACTCAGTGGGAGGATGAGCAACGTCGTGAGAGATTAAACTTAAATACAAAGGGTTGATAGGATTTATATGGCTCTAAATGATAAGGTGAAGACCATGAAGCAAGCTATGGATGAAATGGCAAAAAGCATGGAAACAATAGCAATTCAGACCGAAAAGACTGTTGGTTCTGTTGATAGATTAGCTAATAAAATAGGTGGGCAGAACGTACAGTGGAAAGACACACTGAAAATAATTGATAAACTCAATGATCGTTTGGATGCAATCAATGATAAAAACCAAACTCCTATGGGTATGGGAACACAAGATGACTATAAGGCTTATAAAAAACTAATAGAAGACGTTGCTAATATACAGGCAAAAACTCAGACACATTTGATGGAGCAAAGAGCTTCATGGAAGAAGGTATCTGCTGATTATGAAGATCAATTAATTAAAGGTAGAAGGCTACAAGAAGTTATTTCTAGAGCAAACATGCCTCTTTTAGGATTTGTTACAGAAATGGCTACAACGAAGATGCAGGATGTAAATGCAAGATCCCAAAGGATAGGGGTGCTAAAACAGAAAGGAGGGGTGTTAGGAGAAAACTTAAGTAAAGAAGAATTAAAAGAACTTCTTACACTACAAAAAACCTCAGATAAAGGTGGTGTATTTCAAAAACTTGATGATGCATTTGAAAAAAACTTTGGTTCAGGAAGTTCGTGGGATAAATTTTTCGGAGGACATGGAAAATTAGCAGCCGGTGGTTTGGCAATGGGAGGAGTTGGAGCAGGAATAGGACTGTCTAAAAAGATAATTGATGCTTCACCATTAATGCAACAAATGCTCAAAATTATTAACTTTGGATTTGTATTATTGTTGAGACCTATAGGAGACTTCTTCGGTATGATATTAAGACCAATAGTATTACTGCTTTTAAGAAAATTTATTATACCATTTTATCAGGTAGTATATCCTTGGTTCCTTAAAGAGGGAAAAAAATTGGGAGATTATTTAGTTACAGGGATAGAATCCGCAGAAAATCTAGGAAAGATTTTCATAGAAAGTACAAAACTTGCAGCCGCAGATATAACAACTGCTATCAAAGATCCTAGAGCAGCTTCCAAGGCAGAGAAAATTAATCCACTGGCTAAGGTTCTCACGAAGTTAATACCAAAAGTCGCGCCACCAAAGCTGACTATGACCAACGTTAAACAGATTTCGCCAACTGGAACATCAATAGGTAAAGTAGTAAACAAACCGGCTTCAGCAGCTGACAATGTTATAACTAAGGTATTACCAAAAATTACAAAACCACTGGCAGAAGTAGCAAGCGCTGCAATAAAAATTATGGAATCACCTAATAAATTAGTAACTGCAATATTGAAGAAAGTATTACCAGCTGGTGGTAAAGCGATTAAAATGGGTGCTGATCTAGCTACAGGTGTAACACCAATGGGTGGAGCAATAGCAAGTAAGGTGGGAAACATCACTAGTCCTGCTACAACCGCAATTAAAAACACTACTAAGACTATAGGAAAGACTGCAAGTAGATTTGTACCTGTTGTAGGACAAGCTTTATTGGCAGTAGACATTGCAGGTTCTGCATTAAAGAAACTTGAGGATGAAACAGGTTTTGCAGCATACTCAACAATAAGACAAGGTGCATTAGGTTTAGGAGAAATGTTAGGTGACACAGAGGGTGTATATACAGAACATGCATTAGACTTTTTAGGATTTGGTAAAGAATCAACAGCAGAACAACTTGGAGGCATGTTAAACACTTTGACAGGTGGGGCTGTAGGTGGAAATAATATGCGTAGTGGAAAAAATAAAATGGCACTTGGTGGAATAATTAACGAGCCTATATTTGGTGTAGGACAAAGTGGAAGAACATATTCGTTTGGAGAAAGAGGTGCAGAGGCAGTAACACCTTTAGGACAGGGAAGTGGAACAACTGTAAATGTAACTGTTAACGGAAGCATTTATTCAGATAAAGACATGTTAAATTTCCAGAGGACTATCATGAGAGCAATAGAATCAAGTAACACACGGAGGGCTAAAATATAATGGTATTACAAATAGAATTTTATAAACTACATCCTGAAACATACACCGCAGGCTCTGCAGCTGCAACTGAAGTGTATCAGATTCATAGATTAATTATAACAGCGTTTGATAGTTTAAACATAAATCTGGGTACACCAATATCACCAATGCCACTACCTGAAGATAATGCTGAGGGAAACATATTGGTAAAAATGGAGGGTAATACAAAACAGGTTAGGTGTTCATTCAAACTTGATACAAATCTTATTTCTTTAGCATATGTGAAATCAATCGGACTTGGTGATCTACGAAGTGTTGATGATGAGGGTGTTGTAGATTCAGATAAAGATGGAAATGCTCATACATACACCGCTATAGAAGCAGATGACAATTTAGAGTTTATAGACACCATACTGAAAGAGTTTGAATCAAGGTCAATTACAGATACGTTTTTCTTTAGACTTAAAGATACATCAAATTCTAATATTACAAATTTTGGAAGAGGTTCTATAAGTTCTATAGACACATCTGTAGATTCGTCATCACCTGTTGTTTGGAACTGTAATATTGATTATTTGGTGGGAGATGTAATATCAATATATGATGCCGATGTTCCTACGGAACCTAAGAATTTTAGTCCTACTGCACTACAAGACGATCCAAGTCCCCCTAACCTTAACATAAACAAACTACAGTTTGTATGGAGTGATCCTGATAGGAGTGGTGGTTCTGGTTTTACCAATTTTACTTTACACTGGACAGCAATAGAAGGAACGCTTGGACAGGGTGAAACAAAACATAATAGTTTAACAATTCCTTACACAACATCTGGATCTACAGGTTCATTCCCATTATATAATTCAGGTACTGGATTATATACAAAAGTATTACGTGTTCAAGATGGAGCTAAAGGAGACAGAGTATATTCTTGTTATATGACAGCTGCAAACGTCTCCGGAAATGGAGAAAAAACAAAACGAATTAAGGTGGTGACACAGGCAGGAGCATAGCTCGTCGTGTTTAAATGAAACAACTTGTTAAACTGATTAGAGAAAAGACAGATGGTACACTTGCACCAATTGACGTTCGTAAAGCAGAGGTATCAAGAGATGGTTTAAGGGCTGTTGACTCTGGAATATTTACAGTTCCGTCAAGAGTTCCTGCAACAATGGGAAATGTTTACAAATATATTCAAGATGTGGCTGACACAACACACCTTCGAGGAGCATATTTGTTTCAAGGATCATGTCTCGATGAAAGTGGATATAACGTAGATCCAACAAATCAGACCCATGGCACAATTTCAGGCTTCACTGATTATGATGGGTTAGACTATGCACAAAATACAACAGCAGGTCATAAATTTCGTGGACTTACCTATGGCAAAGTTAATGCCGGTGAGAAAGGAGTGTTTTTACAAAACTCATCACACCATAATTTTAAAAATGATTTTGATATAATTTCTTGGGTAACAGTACCTACTAGTGCTTCAGGTTTTAGTTCAATATATACAAAAACAGATGGAACCTCAACTAATGGAGCTGGGTATGGAATAAGAGTTGCATTACATAGATCAAACAGTCAAGGTAAGTGTAAGGCTGTGGTTTACATGAGAAGTTCTGGAAACAGTTTAGAGTCTTTAGGTACAAGTTATAAAATAGCATCAGGCACATGTTGTGTTAGGGTAAGAAGAGTGGGAAACACAGTATCTCTTTGGTTGGTTGATGGGTCAGGTTCGGTTGCATTTGGAACGCCTGATGATACAGAGACAGTATCTGGTGATTTTAGTGTTACAAAACAGGCAACCATAGGCTGCTGTCCTGCAAGTTTTAGTGGCGATAATGTTGTAACAACAGGAGACAAGTTTACTGGTGGAGAACTTCACTCACTTAGAATATATTGTGGGGGAACACTTGATTCAAAAGATGCTGAAAACATCTATGCAGTAAGACCTACACCATTAATTATGAAGTTGGCAGGAAGTGTTTGGAAAATAGAAGAAAACATAGATACAAAGAGATTATATGTTAAGGGATTTGGAAAGGTAATAACAGATACTTTAGTTAATACTGAAATTTTTCAACATGCAACTAATGCTGCAACAGGAGAATATTATAATACAGGTAGTAGAAACGACACGGATTTTACTAATGCAACACCTGTAGAAATAATCAGATCTATTTTTGCAAATCTTAATGTAGAACTAAGTGGTAACTCTACATTTAAATTGGGTTTAAGAGATATATCTGGATCAGGTAATCAAATAAACACATACACAGCAGACGGAAACTTTTTGGAAATTATTAATCAGTTGATGATGATTGTTAACAAGTCATTTTATGTTTCACCAAGAGGAAAATGTCTTATTGAGAATAAGAATATTGATGTTACTAATTCACTAAAGTTTGAACATAGTCGTGGATATAATATAAA
>VTLG01005304.1_pt1 | contig 25472 bp, 41 predicted proteins | sample 4694571 | NCBI WGS metagenome assembly VTLG01 (sample SAMN12604809, study PRJNA352737) | marine metagenome | biome: ENVO:00000447; feature: ENVO:00000209|ENVO:00000569|ENVO:01000036; material: ENVO:00002151; isolation source: viral sequences binned using virsorter ...
TCATAATTCGCTAGCGAAATTCTCAGTTGAAAGTAATTTTTTTAAGGTAAGTGTTATTTAATATAGCTCCGATTTTCCTGCGTAACTCATCATCTTTATCAGTTTTAGCTTTGTGATAATCACGAATCAAATCTTGATAAATTTCAGATTTTAGCTCAGTTTTTTGTTGTTGAAGAATAGACTCTATAGGTTCTATATCGTACATTTCTTCAACTCTGGTAATCCACTTGTAAACTGTTTTATCACTTACGCAATAATCAGCAGCAAGTTTAGAAGCTATCTTCGTCTTCTTGATATTGGAGCGTAGCATCTCAGCTATTGCTTCAAATGCTTCATCTCTACTTTCGGTTATGTTCATGTACTCATCTCCTCGAATCGTTTTTGTACTTCTGCGATAACAAAAGGTTCTAACGCATTAGGAAATTCTTCTTTAACTTCTTCGTATAAGTTTTCAAGAATTTCATCATTTACAGGGTGGCTCATTTTTTAGCTCCGTGTAATTTTGAATAGATGCGATCAAACGCAAGTTTATCCTGCGTTGACCAACATCTATCTTGCATATAGTCGATCATGTAATTTAATACATCATCTAAGACTTCTGATTCTTTTTTGGTTAGGTCTAATTGCATAATTTTTACCAAGATGATTGATAATAGAAGCTATCGAAACATTTTCCTGTTCCTGCCATTTTGTTTTGCCAATCCAAGCACGCTTGCATACGTTCCTTAGTGTATTTAAGGTCTTCAAAGTAATACTTATCGTATTCCTGAGAACCGAAGAAACAACCAGTTGTATTAGGTAAGTTAGCTTCAGCTTTAGCTAGTTTTGTTTTTGGGTCGGATTCATCCAAAATGTTGTCAATTTCTTCAACTAATTCTTCGATCTTGTCAGAACTTACATAATGACGATCACAGTTATCGTTACCACCCTGAACATTTTCAACAAACCAGTTATGAATACAATTAACTTTTCTCCAATATGCAATCGGAATATTAATTGAATAATAATTCCAATTAGAAAACTCTACTGGAGCGTTTTCAAAACCTATTGACTCAAGAGTGGATTCAAAGTCAGGGTCAATGGCGTAATTTTTAGGGTCTCTTTCAGTAAAAGCTCTTGTTGAAAAAGTTCCCTCGAAGTACATATCTAAACCCATTAGTTGCCCTCCTTTGCGTTTAGGTACTTAATAACGTCAGTTAGGTTAGTTGCTATTGCTTTGATATTTTCTCCTAATTCAAGAGTCAATTCAGCCTGTGACTTGTTTAACTCTTGTTGGGACGTTGCAGATTCAACTGTTGCTTTGCATAACTCTGTAACAGCACTTTCAAGAAATGAAATTTTCTTATCAAATACAGTTAGAGCTTGTAAGACTTTTTGAAAGTCTCTATCGTTTTGAGTCATAAGGTTAGGATAAGTGAACTCTTTTAAATATTAACACATAAATAAGGCCATTAGCAAGCCTATGTGGTATTATTAATATGTCAACACATAAATAATTATGAGTCTCATTAAGTCTTACATACTTTCAATCGAAGAAATGGGCTATGACCCCTATCATCTCAATAAATTATCCTCTGAAGAGTGGGATAACCTATTAACTAAAGCCTTAAAGTCAGATAAAAAGCTATATGAGACTTTAATTCTGACTAGGTGTAAATTAAAATTAGAAAAGGGTCTTGATTAAAGACCCATACATTTTTCTAAATTTTCAATTATTGGAGATTTTTTACCTTGCTTGTAATCTCCATATCCAAAAGAAGAATATTTTAAATTTAAAGATTTTAAATGTTTCTTCCATTTTTTCTTTTCAAAATTAATCATTAGAACCCCTCTGGTTTATTTAATTTAGTTCGATTAAAAGTCCGTACCTTTTTCTTAGGTCGGACTCTTTTTATTTTCATTGGTTCGTAACCCTGAACTAACATTCTAGGGTTGGGAATCATTTGATGAATCATTTTCATTTACTTAAATCCTTTTTTCTTAGTTTTGTAATACCTGAAGCATAATTCAAAACTGTGAAGCATCTCATTTTGAAAGACGCATAACTGAGTTTCTAAATTATGTTGCTCATCAAGTATGTCCTCATATCTCTGAAGAAAATAAGATTTCATTTCAGAGATTTGACATAATTTTTTTTGAATTGTAGCTAATTCATCAAATAAATCTTTATCGTTAGTAATTACACGATCAGATAAATTAGATAACTTTGCTAAGTCTTTTTGAGCCTGAACCATTTCTGGGTCGGTTGCTTTGTATTCTTTCATTTTTAATTCCCCTCCCACTCTAATTCAATAGCATAATCTCCAAGTGATAATAACTCTTTTAAAGAAAATGTATGTAAAGGATAATCTTTTTCATCTTCTTCATTATCCCAAGCAAGTGAACACATTAAATGTTCCCTTAAATCTTTAAAAGTTTTAAAGGTCAATTCTGGTGCTTCTTGCATATTCCCATATCGAACTATGGTCATGTTTTTTCTGTCTTTTTTCATAATTTTTAAAAAATAAAGAATAAAAAGTAAAAGGTGAGCTATTGCTCACCAATTACTAAGTCAGCAGCTTTACTTGACATAGCTAGTGATTTGAAAAGGATTTTTGGGTCGCTTTTCAACATAGGACACCAGCTTTCTAAGTAGGCTGCATGGTTCATAGTGTCTAAATTAGAAATCTGTAATCTGTTACAAATCAGATAAGCTCCTAATTCAGCAACTAATTCTTCTTGAGCATAAGAAAGATTATTTCGAGATAATCTTCCATCAGCTTTTGTTGAATGAATACATTCGTGAGCAAAGGTAGCTAGATAACTTTCGTCATTCCTGAAGTTATATCTTTTTGGAATTACGATTTCATCTGTTGATGGTCTGTAGTAGGCTCTATCTCCACCTTTAATGACTGCTTTGACTTCTTTTTCCCATTGGAATAATCTGTCGTGAGCATCTTTAACTCTTTGGTCAAGTGGGCGAGGTGCAGCAGTTAGAACCGCTTCGTCCGTCAACTGTTCCAATTTCTTTGATGCTTCGTCATCAAGTCCACGAATGTCAGCGACATTAAAAACGGGAACGCATTTATAGGACATATATTGACCTTTTTTAGCTTCCCCATTTTCGTCAAGTTCTTTCGTTTCAAATTCTCTCAAAAGTGGTTGGAGAATCCGTGCTGAACGCGACCCCTTTTTAGGTAAACAATTTATGGAACGTGCTTGCCCTGCACCTATAAAAAGTGGTAAATGCCAATTTCTAATAGAGCTTTGCAAACATAAAAGAGCAGGGTTTCCGCCCTGATATTCATGCCCTGTTAATAGGTTTCTAAATCCACCCTTAACAGTCCATTCTTTACGCCATAATTTCGTGTTTCCTGATTCAATCGCTTCAATCAGTTCATTCACAATTAGCTCTTCAGGTTTGACCTGAGATTTTTTGCCATTCATACGGCCATTCATAACAGTCATAATTTTTTAGGATAAATGAAAATTTTTTACAGAAAAAAAATGGGGAAATTATTCCCCATAAGCTGACTGATGCCATTTTTTGAAAATCTCTTGAGTTTCTAAAGGGCAATCTGTCCAAGTGTTATTTCGGACAATCCAACCAAATTCGAGGAGCATTGGGATAAGCTCCTCGTTTTCTATGTAGTGATTAATTAAATGACTCATTTTCTTAACCTCCTACGATTTGCTGAATAAATGACTGCTCTACTGGATGGGCATATCTCCCGTTTAAGTATTGGGTAATATGCTTTGAAGTAGTGCGACTAAAATATTCCTTAGTCTTGTAAAACTCTCCAGAGACTTTTGCAGCTACTGGAGTGTTATAAGAATAAAAAATTTCAGAGCCACTAGAAAGAGTCAAAAGACTCTTACTAGTTCCTAATCTTTCAAGTTTCATTTTGGTCAACCTCCATTGAGTCGAAATCGTAAATTAAAGAAGAAGAATACAGGCGGTTAAATTCCGCCTGATCTTGATAAAAGAAATATTCAAATTCTGACATCAGAAAAACCTCCTGATTAATCTTTGAATAAAGTTGTATTTCTTTCGAACGGTAAAGCTCGCAGGAATTACAACGGGTTCATAATTGCTCTTCATGTTCGGTTTAATGACCGTAAAGCGTGGAAGCTCTGGGCATCTCTTCGAACTTACTTCGACTCTGTGATAATAAGGCTGATTAAGATTTAAGCTCTTGCAATGTGCAAGGGCTGATTCTTGTGTGTGGGTCTCTTTTACAAGATCCCATCTTGCAGTCTTGTTACTGTAATCAATGCCAGTGAATCTGGTAATCGAATAGTTCATCTTGAATAAATTGAATGAATTGAATAAAACAAAGAAAAGTATTACCTTTTCTCCGTAGGCTGATCTATTACTCAGAGTCCGTGAGCCTTCCAAAATCTCAGAGCTAGAAAGTAACTAAGAGAGTCTCAGGAGCTTCAGGGCTGCGAGTGGGTCAGCCTAGAGAAAAAAGATAATTGCTAATAAGTGAGCGTTGCCAGTTTGCTATTAGCAGTTATGAAATATTTTTCTGGAGGAGCGTGGCCGCAGTTCCCGAAGAAATCCATCTTCTGGAGCGAGCAAGTCGCAAGTGTCGAAGACCCAATAGCTCCGCCAGTCCAATATTTATTTTTCAAGTTACATTAGTATTATTACATCATAATGACATCAGGGGAAGGCCAGATGTGCAACTATCTAAATTGTCACACTCCCTCCAGAATCGGCTGAGACAAGCCAAATTTTTGAGGGTACTAATATACCTAAGTGATATTACAATGGCATCAGAGCAGCTTCTGGCTACCTTAGAGCGTAATCTGGGGGAGTGTTGCAAAAAATTTTTTATTTATAGCATGCCGAGGAACTTAAATATATATCCGTAATCTTCGTTACTAATAAAGATGTACTACTTTGTTTCTACTTTAATAGACAATTCAGGTGCTTGAATATTGACTGTCTCTACTGACTCTCCGATAACCTTACCTAACGAATCTAATATTTGTGCTGCTGTCTGTAATTGACCTTTTGAAACTGCTTTGTTGAATAATCTCACTCTCATTGCTTGAAGTCTTGGAAGCATATTTTCTCTATCTTTCTCCCAATCCTCATTATTCCATTGCTTTACTCGACTCCAATCGCTCCAGGCGGAAGTTTCTGCAATGCCTTCAATCTTTGCATGTTCGAGAACTAGTTGTCTTGTTGTTTTTCCTTCTAGCTGACGAGAATACAATCTTTGACTTCTAGCTTGGATATGCTCTTTTGTATTGCAAGCAAACTTAGAGCGTCTTTTTCTTTTTTCTTGTTGTTGTTTCTGTTCTTCTGGGATAAAACCAGACATAAAAGATTCAGCCACGGACTCAATCAGATAAGGTATTAATTGAATGATAACCTAGAAATATGAATTTAGGCTATAAAAAGGGGGTAATAATTGAAAAATTTGTTATTTTTTAGTGTATGCCTGTAAAAAACGCACCAGAAATCAGTCTTAGATATGCCCAGGGTGAAGTTTTCAACTCCGAAAAACGATTCCGTGTCCTTGTAGCTGGCAGAAGATTCGGAAAATCATATCTTTCTTGTATCGAATTGATTCGTGGAGCGATAAATCGACCAGGGGAGACATATTTTTACTGTGCACCGACATATCGCATGGCAAAAGACATTGCATGGAAAGAATTAAAGAGATTAGTGCCAAAAATCTGGATAAAAAGCAAAAATGAGACAGATTTAAGGATTGAATTGATTAATGGGTCAACTATTGAGCTAAAAGGAACTGAAAATGCGATGGCTTTAAGAGGAAGAAGTCTTTCGGGGGTGGTGTTAGATGAAGCAGCGTTTATGGACCAAGATGTATGGGCGGAAGTTATCAGACCAGCTTTAGCTGATAAGCAGGGGTGGGCGTTGTTTATTAGCACACCTGATGGAACTGCTAGTTGGTTTTATGATATGTGGTGTTTTTGTGGAGAAACTGAAAGAGATGATTGGCAAAGGTGGAGTTTTACTACGATTGAAGGGGGTAATGTCGCTCCAGAAGAAGTCGAAGCAGCTAGAGGTCAATTAGATTCAAGGACATTTAGACAAGAATTTGAAGCTAGTTTTGAAAATCTTACTGGTTTAGTAGCTATCAGTTTTGATGATGACAATATTTCTAAGGAAGTACAGGATTTACACATGATGCCTTTATTAATCGGATTGGATTTTAATGTTGACCCTATGGCGGGAATTTGTGCGGTAAAGCATAATGACTGTCTTTATGTGTTTGATGAGATCATGCTGACGGGTGGAGCTACTACTTGGGATTTTGCAGAAGAAGTTACAAGGCGATATGGGGTAGATAGAAGAATTATTGCCTGTCCTGACCCTACGGGTAGTGCAAGAAAAACAAGTGGTGTAGGTGTTACAGACCATACGATTTTGAGAAGGTCTGGTTTTACAGTTATGAGTCCAAAAAGTCCCTGGAAGATTCGAGATAAGATAACTTCTGTTAATACTGCTTTGCTTGATGCAAACGGAGATCGAAGAACTTTTATCCACCCAAGATGTAAAGAGTTAATAAAATCGCTTAGAACTCTTACTTACGCTCCAAATACAGGTATGCCAAACAAAAATTTAGGGGTTGACCATGCTTTTGACGCTTTCGGTTACTTATGTTTACAACAATTCAACCTTGCCAAGCCAGAGACATTAGGCCAAACTTCGTTTAGAATATATTAAGAACTACCTAATTCTTATCATGTACCATTCTACAACTAAGAAAAAGAAGAAGAAAAAGAAGGGAGGCAAAAAACGTGGCGAATGTTCCTGTAAATAAAGCGTTATATTCTAGGGTAAAAGCAGAAGCAAAACGTAAATTCAAGGTTTACCCAAGTGCTTATGCAAATGCGTGGCTTGTACGAGAGTACAAAAAACGTGGAGGAACTTACCGCACGGAGAGTAAACGTGGCAAGAAGTAGTGGTGGACTTACCCGATGGTTCAAAGAAAATTGGGTTGATGTCAAAACTGGTAAACCTTGTGGTCGATCAAAAGGCGAAAAGCGAGGTTATCCAGCTTGCCGACCTAAAAAGCGTGTATCAAGTAAGACACCTAAGACTGTTGGAGAAATGACCGCAGCCGAAAAAGCACGTTTTAAACGTGAAAAAACGGGGAGTAAAAAAATAAGTTATCAACATAGACGTAAAAAGAAGAAAAAATAACTGTGAAAAACGCAGTTTCAAGGTAATATATTGTTATAAGTAAAATTTTTCTTGAATCATGGCATTTTTTCGTGGTGAAGAAGGCTCTGTATCATTTGATAACGGAACTGGATCAGTTGGAGCTATAGCTTCTACAACAGCTTGGACATTAGATACTACAAAAGACACTCTTGAATGTACTGCTCATGGAGATACATCAAGAAAATATGTAGGATCTTTAATTTCTGGTTCTGGTACAGTTGATCTTCTTTATACAGCAACATCTGGTGATAATACTGCTGAGATTATTAGTGATGTTTTAACTGCTGAAGATGCTGGCGATGCTTCATTTAACCTATTTTTAGATACTTCAGGAAGCAAAAAACTAAGTTTTAATGGAATTATTACAGGAACTTCATTTAGTTCTACTGTTGGTGATATTTCTACAGTATCAGTTAGTTTTGTAACAACTGGTGCTATTACTTCTGCTGTCTAATGCCAAAGGGATCTTATTCGAGTAAACAACGTAAATTAGCTGCTGTTGCTCCACCACGGGATAAGATCACTGCTGCTGATCTTAAAAAGCTACGCTCCAAGAAAAAGAGGAAAAAGAAATGAAAGCTAAAAAAGAACTTACAGCTAGGCAAAAGACTGCTTTAGCAAATCATAAAAAGAAGGGTACTCATACTGCAAAACACATGACAATAATGAAGGAAGAGATGTTAAAGGGTAAAACATTTATGGAAGCACATAAAATAGCTATGAGGAAAAAAGGAAAATAATGGCTAAACGTAGAGGAGTCAGTTTATCTGTAGGAAGAGGCGAAAAGTCTAAGAAGGGAGGACTGACTGCGAAAGGTAGAGCTAAATATAATCGTGCAACAGGAAGTAACTTACAAGCACCCGTAACTGAGAAAAACCCAACAGGTAAAAGAGCAGCTAGAAGAAAATCTTTTTGTGCAAGAATGAAAGGAGTTAAAGGTCCATTGAAAGATAAAAAAGGCAGACCTACGAGAAAAGCGTTAGCTTTAAAGAGATGGAGGTGCTGACATGACTTATGCTGTTCCTGGACCTATTAGAACCAATATTGTCTCATCTACTTCTGTAGGTGGTATTGATAGTCCTTTTACTAGAACAAGGGCTGTTTTAGATATGATGAAAGGGTGGGAAATAATGAAAGCTGTCAGTGAAGGAACTGACTATTTAAGAACTAACAGTGAAGCCTTTCTGCCTCTTGAACCAAGAGAGGATTATGATGCTTACCTTGCAAGAGTAAATAGAGCAGTATTTAGTCCTTTTACTCAAAGATTAATAAGAGCAGCTACAGGTTTAGTTCTTCGTAAACCAATAACACTTACAGGCGATCCTTATTGGACAGAGATGTTTAAGATGGACGTAGATGGTTGTAAATCAGATTTAGATGAATATGCAAGAAGAATATTGATGTGTTCATTAACTTATGGTCAAAGTCATATTCTTGTTGATTATCCTGCACCTTCAGGAGCAGTTAGTCTTGCAGAAGAAAGAGCACAAGATAGAAGACCATATTGGATTGAAGTCGATCCAACAAATCTATATGGCTGGAGATTAGATAGAGAATCAAATTATGGAAACTTGGTACAAGTGAGATTAGCTGAAAAAGCTGTATTGCCTGATGGACAGTTTGGAGAAAAGGTATTCGATCAAATTAGAGTGATAGAACCTGGTAGATATAGAGTTTTTCGTAAAAAAGAACAAATTGAAGAAATGTATGATGTTTCTGATAATAGCGTTACTGGTAGTTTTGAAGCAGGTTCAGCAGATAAAGACTATCGACAAGTAGAATCTGGAAGTTTTTCTCTTGGTGAAATACCTTTAGTTACAATTTATTCTGGCAAAACAGATAATTTAGTAAGTAAACCACCTTTATTGGATATTGCTTATCTAAATCTTGCACATTTTCAGAGGCAAGCTGATCTTATTCATAGTTTGCACGTTGCATCTCAACCAATGCTTGTAATGGAAGGGTATGACGATCAGACCAAAGACCTTGCTATATCTGTAAATTATGCAATGGCAACTCAGCCAGGTAACAAAGTTTACTATGTAGAGCCAGCTTCTAGTGCTTTTGATGCTCAATCTGCTGAAATAAAAGAATTGCAAATGCAAATGGCTACTCTTGGTATTAGTACTTTGAGTCAGCAAAAGTTTGTAGCTGAATCTGCTGACGCTCGAAGATTAGATCGTGTTGATACAAACTCTATGCTTGCAATGGTTTCTATGGAGTTAGAGCAGAAATTACAGAAAGCATTTAATTTATCTGCTGAATATGTAGGAATCGAACCTCCAGAAGTAAAAATCAGCAGAGACTTTGACATTGAAAGGCTAATTGGACAAGATATTACAGCTTTAACATCATTATTCGACCAACAGGTTATTGATAGAGAAGAATTTAGAGATATTTTGGTACAAGGAGAAGTACTACCATCAGCAAATGAGGCCAAATCTGAATAATTTGATACAATGATAGACAAGTACACACATTTTTATGTCTAAATCTTTAGATCGGGTACTTCAGCCTGATGGTTCTTATAAATGGCAGGAAACAGAACTCATACATTCAGGTAAAGTAGTTGAACCTGTAGTTGAATCAGAAGCCGAAGAAGTAGTTATTACTGAAGAACCAGTAGTTGAACAAACTAATGATTTTGAAAGTATGACAAAAAAACAACTGGAAGAGTTTGGTCGTACTATCGGTATTGAACTAGATAGAAGGCAAAACAAAAAAGTTCTTATCAAAGAGCTAGAAGAAAAACTTAATCCATCAACTTAATTACAAATGGCAATCGAAGAAAAAGTAATTCAGCCTGATTCTGTGAATCCTCCTGAACAGCCCGTGGCTGAAACTCCTTCACAACCACAAGCACCAAATTTAGATTCTGTAAAAGCAGAATATGAAGCAAAATTAGCTGCTGCTAAAAAAGAAGCTGCTGAAGCAGAGGAGAAATTTAAAGGCATCAAGGGTAAACTCGATGATGTTTATAAACAGAAAGAAGAAAAACGAACTCAAGAGTTAGAAGAACAAGGGCAATGGAAAACTCTTTGGGAGGAGGCTAATAAAACAGCACAAGAAAAAGACCAGCAAATTTCTAACTTGTCTCAACAACTAGAAGATTTAAAGACTTCTAATGAAGTTGCATCTACTAAAACAACAGCACTTGCAGCCATCAGTAATCTTGGTGCGATAAATGCAGAGCAAACTTTAGCATTGTTACAAGGAAAGTTACAAAAAAATGCTGAAGGTAAAGTAGTTGTTCTTAATGGTGGAGTTGAACAAGATTTAAATACCTATCTCAGTAGTCTCAAAAACCCTGGTAGTGGTTGGGAACATCATTTTAAGCCAAGTTCTGCTGCTGGAATGGGAGCAAAACCAAGTCCTGTAGGAAATGCTGGTGGAGGTCAGGTAAATCCCTGGAAAACGGGCAATCTGACTCAACAAATGATATTATCAGAACAAGACCCACAGCTTGCAGCAGTGCTCAAGCAAGAGGCTCAAAAATAGTTAGTTTCTGTGAGACTAATCCCCTTGTCCGTGACTAGGGTATCGCAAAAGTAACAAGGTAATCTGAATGGCTGCTCCGTTTCAGAATTATTCTGGCGGTGTCCTATTAGCGGACATCGTTAAGAGAAATAATCTCAGCACATACGTTTCCGAAGCAATTAAAGAGCGTAGTGCGTTTTTAAAATCTGGTGCTGTTGTAAGAAACTCACTTCTTGACGCAACAGAAGGTGGAACAAGAATACAAGTTCCAGAATTTAACCCAATCACACCAACTGAGGAAATCTTAGATGGTACAGCAACATGGGGTACAAGTAACGCTGGTTATTTGACACCACAGAAGATTGGTACAGATACACAGATCGCAACTATCTGTCATAGAGGTTTTGCGTATGCTGTTGATGATGTAGCTGTATTGGCTGCTGGTGAAGATCCAATGGGTCATATCAGAAATCAAATTGCAGATGCTATCAACAAACTAAACTCTGCAAGACTATTCAGCTTGTTAGATGGTTTGTTCGGATCTACTTTTGGACCATTAGGTGCAAACTGCTTAGATTTATCTAAAGGTGCTGCTTCTGGTGCTGATACAGATAACTTCTTAACAGCTTCTACTGTTGCAAGAGGAAGATCACTTCTCGGAACAAGAGGAGATGAACTAGATACTCTAGTTGTTCACCCATCTGTTGCTTACTACTTATATCAAGTTGGTATGCTTACATTCTCAACATCTGCTCTTACAACTGGTGGTGCAGTAACTTGGGGTGGTGGCGGTGTCGGTGTTAATGAAACAAGCATCGGTCAGTTTGCTGGAATGAATGTTGTTATTGACTCTCAAGTTAATACAGTTCATCCTGGTACAACAGGTCATCAAAAAGAGTTCCGTTGCTACTTAATTAAGTCAGGAACAATTCTTGAAGGCGAACAGTCTCCTCTAAGCATTGAATCAGATAGAAACATCTTATCTAAGCAAGATGTTATGTCTGTTGACTACCATAGTGCTTATCACGTTATGGGAACTAAGTGGACATCTGCTACTGACAACCCAACTAATGCTTTATTGGCTAACGATAACAACTGGGCATTAACATACGATGCGGATTTAATTCCTATAGTCGAGCTAATCGTTAACTCTCCACTTGATACTGGTACTAATCCTTAGTACTATTTAATTAGTGGTCAAAAACCTCATCAATTATTGGTGGGGTTTTTTCTTTACGCTACAATAAAACTAAATTACCTTATCAATCGTGGCAGCTACCATAAATGCAACTGTAAAAGGAGAAAATGCTAATAGCTATGTCACATTGACAGAAGCTAATACTTATTTTGAAACAGTTCCAGACTCTTCAACTTGGACAAACAAGACAGACGATCAAAAAAATAGAGCATTAATATCAGCTACAAGATGGATAGATAGTTTTGTATTTTATGGAGATAGATGTGATGATGGACAGGCATTAAAGTTTCCAAGAAACAATTATCAAGTTGATGGTGTTGAACTAGCTTGTTCTACTATTCCATTGAATATTAAATATGCACAGTATGAATTAGCTAGAGCTTTAGCAAATGATACCGATGCTATTACAGGAACTACTGGTAAAGATGGTAATTTTTCTGAAGTACAGTTAGGAGATCTTCAAGTTAAATACAATACGGATAGTCAAGGAACAGGTTCTATAAATAATATTTTAGATGTTTACCCGTGGTTACAAAGTTATCTTGGAGCATATATGCTAGGTGGAGCAGGTAGCTTTCAAATGAAAGTAGTTAGAGGATAATGGCAGGACAGTTAGATAGTCTATTTAAAAGTGTTGCCAAAAGCGTAGTTGCAACATTAGGTTCATCTCTTGATGCAACTATTATTTATACAAAAAAAGGAGTATCTAGTTATGATGTAGAAACAGCCAGACAAATAACAGTAGATACAACATATTCAGATTTAAAAATACCAATAGAATTTATTACTTCAGAAGAAGAAAGTGCTCAAGAAATGAGACAAGCAAAACTATATTTAACACCTGATTTAATAGGAGATAATCAAGCAGAATTAGATGATGAAATTACTTTAAGTTTTGCAGGTTCAAATCGTGTTGCACAGATAGTTGATATTGACACAAAAAGAGGAGGACAGGTTTACTTGTTTATTATCTTGGTGCGGTTCTAATGGCTACAAGACGTTTAGAAGATTTACCTAAAGATTTAGATACTCAAATTAGTGTTGATTTTAATGAACTGCTTCGTAAAGTTCACTTGGGTTTATCTAATAACTTAAAAAAAAGATCAGACACAATGCCAGTATGGACAGGCTTTTTTGCTTCTAGTTGGAAAGTGCAAACATCAGCAGTTATTCCAAAAGATAAAGTGGAAAACTTTAGACCCTGGTCGACTATTAAAAGAGAAAAATCAGAGGAGTTTTTTAAAAATTGGAGAGAAAAGAAAAGAGGTAAACAAAAAAAACCAAAAGCCTTTGTTGAGCAAAGGTTTCCGATTGGAGAAGGTAATAGAATATTTAATTACAAAAGACCTGTTTATATTGGAAACAGAGCAATATATTCTCTTTACGTTATAGAGTCTGGCAAAATTCAAAGTTATGTTCAAGGAAAAATGGCTAAATTAATAAAAGAAACAATGACAGATAAAGGTAAAATATATTTCGGAACACAAACTGGAACAGGTTTTGGATCTCAAAGAAGAGTAGTTGGAATAAAATTAACAGAAGGGAGGGATATTAAAGAATTATGACTTTAGTAAATACAAGAGCAGCTTTTGAAAAAGCAGTGACAGATAAAGTTTCAGACCTTGATCCAACCATTTCGATGGTTTATGATAATGTTCATTTTACTACTCCTGGAAAAACTCAGAAATATATTTTGATGACTTTAAATTTTACTCAATCAACTTTACAAAATCAGGGAGCAGCTTCAGATTATTACTCTGGAGTAATTCAATGCAATGTTTACGTTCCAAAATCAAAGGGTACTTCTGTTTTGTCTGAGATATGTGAAACAGTTATTGATGGATTAACTTCAGTAAATGCTTCTGGTTATACAGATACTTTTAGTTGTAAACCTAGAGTATTAGATATTAATGGCCCAACTCCATTGGAAATAGAGGATAGAAGTCATTTCATTGGAGTAATATCTTGCCAATTTTCAGCAAACGCCTAGTATAATAGAATAGCAATCTAATAAATTTATGGAAGCGATTGAACTCCTTAAAAACAAGTTTGGTGTAAATCAAAAATATAAGTATGAATTAAAAGATGGAGATGTGACAGTTTTAGAAATTTACTGGAATCCATTAACTCTTGCAGAAAGAGAATCTATTGTTGCTTTATCTGGAGATAATTCATCTGCTGATGATTTTGCTTTAACACTTATGATTACAAAAGCTCTTGATAAAGATGGTAAAAGATTATTTCAAGATGGTCATAAAGCATCATTAAGAAGGGAAGTAAACGCTTCTATTCTTCAAGAAATACAATTAGCAATGTTAAATTCTGGATCTGAATACAAAATGGAGGAAGCGAAAGCAGATTTAAAAAGCTAATAATAACTGGCATTTTATATTTTTCTTAGCTTCAGAATTAGGTCTTACTGTTCGAGAATTGTGTCAACAGATGACTCAAGAAGAATTAATAGGTTGGTCTGGATATTATGAATTAAAAAGAGAAGTAGAAGAAAAAACAATTCAAGAAGCAAAAAGCAAATCACGGGCAAGAAAACGCTAAAAGCGGTACACTAAGATAAAGTTTTAATTTTGCTGTGGCCGATTACGGTGTAAATATAAAATTTAATATCGTAGGAGAATCTGGTCTTGATAGAGCAAAAAAGAAAGCACAAGAATTAGCAAAAAGTGTAGATAATATTCGTGGTATTGATATAGAAAATCCTAGAAATGTTGGAGGTAAAGGAGGAAAACGTGCTCGTAATCAGATAAAAAAATACAGAAAAGACATGGAAAATCTTGTCGATACTGTAAATAAAGGAGAAAAAGTTTTCGGAAAAACTGCTAATCAACAGATGGCAGCAGCAGAATCTCTGCAAGATTATGTAAATCAATTAACCATAGGAACACCAAAACATAAAACTGCCACTGCTGCTTTGCAAAAACAAACAAAAGGTTTAGGTTTGAACAATAGTATGTATCTCAAAAATACAATACTTCAAAATCAAAATACAAAGGCAACCAATCAAAACTCAAAAGCAAAACAAGAAAATGCTAAATATCAAAGAGGCAACATGGGCAATATTGCTAGTAGTGCAATTATTGGTGGTGCGTTCCCTCTATTATTTGGACAAACAGGTGCAGCAGCAGTTGGTGGTGCTGCTGGTGGTGCTTTAGGTGGGATAATAGGAGGTCAGTTTGGATTTGCTTTATCTATTGCAGGTACAGCTATTGGGCAGTTTATACAACAACAAGACGAATTAGATAAGTCTTTATCAAAAATTAGTAGGTCATTTGAAAATGCAGGACATTCTGCTGGATTTACTAGAGAATCTTTTAATCAAATGAGATCAACTCTAAGAATGACTAAAGATGAAGTTATTGCTGTTGCTACAGAATTTGCAAGGTTTGGAGAAGCAGGGCAATCTGCTGCATTTATTTTTGGTGATAATCCTAATACTTTTAAAAATTTAGCTGCTATGCGTGATACTAAAACACTTATGACAGCAATTTTAGATACGCAAAATGGATTAAGTATTCAACAACAAATTCAATTATTGAGAGAAGCAAAAATAACAAGTTTTAAAGATATGCAGTTAAAAGTTAATCGAATGATATTAGAAGAAAATTATAGAAGAGAATTAGCGGAAGCAAGGCAGATTACCAGAGGAGATACAATACTAGATATTCTTAAAGAACAATTAAAAACTTTTATAGCAATAAAAATGTTTATAAATGCAGAAGACTTTTTTCCTGATTTCTTTAAAAAATCTTCTGAAAATATGGAAGAACGTGTTGCAGAAATTCAAAAGTTTTATGATGAACTGCTAAGTGATTTACCAGAACTTCAAGACTTATTAACAGAATTAGATACTCAAGTTCAAGGAATGAGTTACAGTATTCCGTCTGCTATAGATTCTGTAGCAGCAGAACTTAAAAAACTAATGAGCGTAGGATATATGGTTACAACTGTAGCTGACACAGTAGGAAGTGCTTTTGGGGAATCATTTAAAGGAATAGTAAAAGGATCAATGACAGCACAAGATGCTTTAAGAAATTTATTTATGCGTACAGCAGATGCGTTTTTAGATATGGCTGCACAGATGATCGCAAAACAGATACAAATGAAAATATTAGGTATTGGATTAAGGTTCTTTGGAGGAGGAATAGGAGGAGGAGGAGGAGGAGTTATTGATAGTATGTCAGTTCCATTAGTAGATCCACTAACAGGAATAGGTACAGCAGCAAATGGCGGTCCTATTCCTGGTCGTAAACCTACACTTGTAGGAGAACGTGGTCCTGAATTGTTTACTCCAGGAGTTTCTGGTTATGTTACTCCAAACCATGAGTTAGGTGGTTCAACAAATATCGTAGTAAATGTAGATGCTTCTGGTTCTTCTGTTGAAGGAGATGAAGCACAAGGAAGAGAACTTGGCCGTCTTATCTCAGTTGCAGTACAATCTGAAATAATACAGCAACAAAGACCAGGAGGATTACTTGCATAATGGCTACGTTCCCCTCAATAAAACCTACCTACGGTCAACAAAAAAGATCCGCACCAAATATAAGAACGGTTCGTTTTGCTGATGGGTATGAGCACAGAATTTTATTTGGATTACCACAACATCAAAATCCTAAAGTATTTAATTTTACCTTTAATGTTTCAGAATCAGATTCAGATATCATAGAAGCCTTTTTAGATGCTCGTGTCAACGCAGCAGGATCAACAGCTAATTCTGACAGTTTTACGTTTACTCCTCCAGGAGAAAGTTCATCTTCTGAATTTGTTTGCGAAACATGGACTAAATCAATACCATTTAACAATAGAGCAACAATTCAAGCAACTTTTAGAGAAGTATTTGAACCAACATCATAATGTCAGTAAATTCAGCAGTATTTAGTAATTTACAATCTATTAACCCATCAGCAATAATTGAATTGTTTACTCTTCAATTATCAACAGCATTGCATGGTGCAAATACAATTTATAGATTTCATGCTGGTAGTAACTTAAATGCAAATGGAAAAATAGTATGGGCTACGAATGAGTATCTTAGATTTCCAATACAAGCAACAGGTTTTGCTTTTCAAAAAGGACAGTTACCTAGACCTAAAATAGTAATTAGTAATGCTACAGGATTGATTTCATCAATACTTTTATCTGTAAATGAAACGACAACTGGTAATGATCTGACAGGAGCTACAATTACTAGAATAAGAACATTAGCTAAATTTATTGACGCTGTTAATTTTGCTGATGGAACAAATGCAACTGCTGATCCTACTGCTGAATTTCCGCAAGAAGTATATTCAATAGATCGTAAATCAACAGAAACTAGAGAGATTGTTGAATTTGAACTTGCTGCTCCTACAGATTTAGCAGGAGTAAGAATACCAAAAAGACAGTGCACTCGTTCTGCCTTTCCCTCTATTGGTACGTTTGTTCAATGACTTGGAAATATAAAGCATTACTTCATGCACAACGAGAAGACCCAAAAGAATCTTGTGGTTTATTATTAAATATAAAGGGCAAAGAAAGATACTATCCTTGTCGTAATCTTTCTATGACAGAACATCAATGTTTTATTATCGACCCAGAAGACTATGTAAAAGCAGATAATACAGGAGAAATTGTTGGAGTCGTTCATAGTCACCCCATAACACCTCCTACTCCTAGCCAAGCAGATAAAATTAGTTGTGAAGATAGCAATTTACCCTGGTATATTGTTAATCCTAAAACAGAACAATGGGCATATTTAGAACCTTGTGGCTACAAGCCACCTTTATTGGGCCGTCAGTGGGTGTGGGGTATAACAGATTGCTGGAGTTTAATAAGAGATTGGTATAAAGAAGAAAAAAATATTGAACTTAGGGATTGGGAAAGACCAACTACATTAGAAGAATTTAACAATAAACCTTTATTTGAAGACTGTGCTTGGCGAACTAATTTTAGAGAACTTAGACCTGATGAAAAATTACAAAATGGAGATGTGCTGCTTATGAGTATTTTGTGTCCAACTTTAAATCATGTAGCATTATTTTTTGAAGGAGATGTTATTCATCATTTAACCGATAGACTATCTTGTAGAGAGCCTTACTCTGAATGGTTGCTAAAATGTACAGGAAAAAGGTATCGCTATGCTTCGTAAATTAAAGCTATATGGACAATTAGCAGAATTTATCGGACATAAAGAGTTCGAGATAAAAGTAAATAGTGTTTCTCAGGCAGTAAGTTTTTTAATACATAATTTTCCAGAAGTAGAACGCTTTATGAGTCCTAAATATTATCAGGTAAAAGTTGGTAATTATGACATTGATGAAAGTGAATTAGCATATCCCGTAGGACAGGAAGATATACATTTTATTCCAGCGATTAGTGGTGCTGGTAGAGGTTTTGGAAAAATATTATTAGGTGCTGCGTTAATAGCAGGAGCTTTTTTAATTCCTGGACTACCTGGAGGAGCAGCTACTTTTAGTATGAAAGCAGGATTAGGAGGAGGTTTTTTAGCTAAAAGTATGGTTTATGTTGGTGCATCTTTAGTATTGTCTGGTGTTTCTGATTTATTATTTCCATTACCAGAGCCACAGAAGTTTAGTTCAGAAGAAGATCCACAATTATCTTTCAGTTTTAGTGGAGTTCAAAATACATCAAGAGCAGGTACTCCCGTTCCAATAGTTTATGGTGAAATATTTACAGGAAGTGTTGTAATAAGTGCAGCGATTGACACTAATCAGGTAGAAGCATGACAGACGAAACTAAACTTATTAGAGGATCTGGAGGTCCACCTGCACCACCCCCACCTCCTTACCGTGCTCCTGATACTTTACATAGTAGAAGTTTTGCTACTGTTCAGGATTTAATATCTGAAGGTGAGATAGAAGGTTTTGCCTCTGCCTCTAAAGAAGGTCTTACGAAAGGGACAACTGCATATGACAACGCAAGTTTGAAAGATGTATTTCTTGATGACACTCCAATATTAAATTCAACAGCTACAAGTGCTAATCCTGCTGATACTGATTTTAATTTTCAAGATGTAACCTTTAAATCTAAGTTTGGAACGTCAAACCAAACTGCGATGAGTGGGATTCCTGCTGAAAGCAGATCGCCTACTGCTGTTGGAGTTACTGTAACCACATCTGCTCCTGTTACGAGACAAGTTACAAATACAGATGTAGATGCGATTATCGTTACTTTAACTTGGCCTCAAATACAGGTAGCTGAAGATGATGGAGATGTTCGAGGAGATACTGTTGAATATAAAATACAGGTTCAATATAATTCTGGTGGATACACCGATGTTATAAGCACTTCTGTTAGCGGTAGAACAGCAGATGCCTATGCCAGAGATCATAGAATAAATGTCACAGGTGCTTTTCCTGTAGATGTAAGAGTTGTTCGAGTTACAGCAGACAGTACAGATGCAGCAAAAGTAAATGCTTTTCAATTTACCAGCCTTCAAGAAGTCATAGATAACAGTTCTACTTATGCCAATAGTGCTTACGTTGCTCTTCGTTTAGATAGTAAACAATTTAATCGTATTCCTACAAGAAAATATCGTATCAGAGGAGTAAAGGTAAGGATTCCAGGAGCAGGTGCATCTAGTTCTGGTACTCCAACTGTTGATAACGCAACTGGCAGAATTGTTTATCCAAGTGGTTATATATTCAATGGAGTTATGGGTGCTGCTGTTTATACAAACTGCCCTGCGATGTGCTTACTAGACTTACTTACTAATACTCGTTATGGGCTAGGAGATCATGTTACTGACAGTAATTTAGATTTATTTAGTTTTGTAGCTGCTAGTAAATTTGCAAACGAAGAAGTAGACGATGGAACGGGGTCAGGTGCAAAAGAAGCTAGATTTAGTTGCAACGTAAATATTCAAAGCCCTAAAGAAGCATTTGCAGCAATAAATGATTTGGCTGGTGTTATGAGATGTATGCCAATATGGTCTGCTGGATCTATAACTATATCTCAAGATAAACCAACTACATCAAGTTATTTATTTAATCTAGCTAACGTAAGCGAAGGTGGATTTGCATATCAAGGTAGCAGTTTAAAACAACGTCACTCTGTTATTTCTGTTAGTTACTTCAATATGGATTCAAAAGAAGTTGACTTTGAAGTAGTAGAAGATGCAACTGCAATATCAAAACTTGGAACGATAGTAAAACAAGTAAAAGCATTTGCTTGTACTTCTCGTAATCAAGCTGCAAGATTAGGTCGTGCAATACTTTTTGCCGAGCAAAATGAAAGTGAAACAGTCACATTTTCTACTTCAATAGATGCAGGAATTGTTGTCAGACCTGGTTCTGTTATTGAAATAAACGATCCAGTAAGAGCAGGAGCACGAAGAGGTGGTCGTGTAGTGGCTGCAACAACTACAACAATTACTATTGATGCTTTAGAACAAACAGGTTTGCCAGTTCTTAACGACAATCCAACTATTAGCGTAATATTGTCTGACGGAACAGTAGAAGTGGGTTCAATATCTGATTTTACAGATGCAGTTCTTACAGTTAATAGTGTTACAAAACCTGACGGTACAACTGCCTCTGCTTTTACTTCCGCACCAAATGTAAACTCTCCTTATTTAATATCTAGTACAACATTACAAACTCAATTATTTAGGGTAATTCAAGTAGAAGAACAAGATGATATAAACTACACAATTTCAGCTTTATCCTATGTTGAAGGTAAATATGCGTTTATCGAAGATGGAACTGCCTTACCTACAAGAACTATATCTATACTAAATCAACCAGCTAGTCCTCCAAGTGCATTAACAGTTTCAGAACAAACAGTTGTTATAAATAGTATCGCTAGAAGTAAACTTATTGTTGATTGGCAACCACAAGTGGGTGTCACTCAATACCTTGTTAACTACAAAATAGAGAATGGTAACTATGTTTCTCAAGTCGTATTTAGTAGTGACTTTGAACTCTTAGATACTGTAAAAGGAACTTATACAATTCAAGTTTTTTCATATAACGCAAGAGGAAAAATATCTGCGAACCCAACTGAAACTACATTTACTGCTCAAGGTAAAACAGCACTGCCAGATAATGTACAAAATTTAACTATTGAACCTATAAATGAACAATTCGTAAGACTTAGATTTAAACAATCTACTGCTATTGATGTTCTACATGGTGGCCGTGTTTATGTAAGACATACAAATCAAACTGGTGGTTCGGCAACATTTCAATCTGCTCAAGATATTATTGAAGCTGTTGCTGGTAACGCAACTGAAGTCATAGCTCCTGCTTTAACTGGAACTTATCTTCTTAAATTTCAAGATGATGGTGGAAGATTTAGTGCGGTTGCAGCAAGTACAACTCTTTCACTTGTTCAATTATTAGATTCAATTACTGTTAAAACTGATCGAGAAGATACAGACGGAACACCATATAACGGAACTAAATCTAATCTTACTTTTGATTCTACTCTTGGTGGATTAAAACTTACAGATCCAACAGCTAATGCTACTGGTACTTATGATTTCGTAGATACTCTTGATCTTGGTGGTACATTCTCACTTGTCTTAAAAAGACATTTTCAAGGAGTTGGTTTTTACACAGGAGATCAGTTTGATAACAGAACAGACAATATAGACACTTGGACAGACTTTGATGGAACTATTGCTAATGATGTAAACGCAAAGATGGCAGTACGCACCACAACTGATAATCCTTCAAGTTCTCCAACATATACATCTTTTAACGATTTTGCTAATGGCACATTTAACGGTAGAGGATTTCAGTTCAGAATTAGTATAGATACAGCAGATACAGCACAGAATATGAATCTTCAGCAAGCAGGATATACAGCAACTATGCCATCAAGAACTGAGCAATCATCTGTTATAGCGTCTGGAGCAGGAGCAAAAGCTGTTACATTTACAGCACCATTTTTTGTTGGAACTTCTGGGTTAGGCAATCTTAATAGTTTTTTACCTTCTGTAAATATTTCTGCACAAAATATGGCATCAGGAGATTATTTTGAACTTAGTAGTATATCTGGAACTGGCTTTACAGTTCACTTTAAAAACTCAAGTAATGCTAGTATTGATAGGAACTTTACCTACAGTGCTGTTGGTTTTGGCAAAGGAGGGTAACATGGAGAAAAATAGTATTTAATTGTGGCTGACGTAACAAACTACACTATTGAAAATGCTTCTGGAGCAAACGTAAGAACTGATCTTAATAATGTTTTTGCTGCGATCCAATCAAGTAATTCAAAATCTTCTGATTTAGCATCAAGTCAATGTGTAGCTGGTATGCCTTTTTTGAATACCACTACAAATATTTTAAAAATAAGAAATTCAAGTAATGGTGCTTTTACTGAGATAGGAAATATAGATGAAGCTAATTTAGGTTTGTTGTCTAAAACAGGTGGCACAATGACAGGTGCTTTGTTAATAGATAATTCTACCAGTGCATCAACTCCAGCTTTAAGTTTTGATGGAGATACAGATTTAGGATTATTTAGAAAATCTGCAAATGTAATGGGATTTTCCTCCAGTGGCACAGAACAGATGATATTCGATGCTAATGGATTAACGCTCCAAGCACAAAATGATCTTAGATTTGCTGATTCTGATAGTAGTCATTATGTAGGATTTCAAGCACCAGCTACAGTTTCTTCTAGTCTTACTTGGACATTACCTTCTGCTGATGCTGCTGTTTCTGGTTACGCTCTTGTATCTGACGCATCTGGAACGCTAAGTTGGGCTGCTGCTGGAGCAGGAGCAGTTGGAGGAGGTGGTAATGAAATATTCTGGGAAAATGACCAAACTGTTACGCAAAATTACACAATTACGAATGGTAAGAACGCTGGAAGTTTTGGTCCGATAGAAATTCAAAGCGGAGCTACTGTTACTATTGGTGCAGGAGAATCATGGACTATAGTATAAAAATGTATATAATAAACTTAAGTAAAAACATGGAGGGTCGTAAGTAAATAATGGCTGTAGTTATAAATGGAAATGGAACAGTAACAGGAGTTTCAGTTGGAGGTTTACCAGATGGAATTGTTGATACTGATATGCTTGCTGCTAATGCAGTAACAGCAGCTAAAACAACTGTCCCCGGAGTAACACAAGCAGATCAATGGAGAGTAACAAGTAATTTTGTTTCAAATAACCAAATATTAACAAGTAATTGGGAAAGACACGATACTCATGGTCCAGGGTTAGTTGGCACTGGAATGTCAGAATCTAGTGGTATTTTTACTTTTCCAAGTACTGGTATTTATAGAATTGATTTTCAAGTTGTTGCTTACAGAGGTACTGCACAAAACATTAGATTTATAAATATATATATTACGACTACAACTGATGATAGTAGTTATGGCGAGGCTTCAACCGCAACTGGTAGCGTTTCCAATGATACAGATGCCTATTCATCTGGATTTTGTACTCATACATTTGATGTGACAGACGTATCTACACATAAATGTAGGTTTTTTGTCCAATCTGAAGATGACATGGTATGGCAAGCTTCAACTTCTACAAATAGTATTTCTGCTGTTTTTACTAGATTAGGAGATACATAATGAGACCAACACATATTGAAGATTATTTAGTAACAGTAAGAAAAGGACAATGGTTTGGTTGGTCTGATTCAAAAAATAAAATATATTCAAATTTGGTAGTACATGATGGTGGTGCTAAACCTACTGAAAAAGAATGTACAGATGGACTTGCTGCACAACAAGCTGCATGGGATTTAGAAAATGATAGTTACAAATCAAAAAGAAGAGAATCTTACGATAGTTTGGCTAATCAATTAGATATGTTGTACAAGGATATAGTTGCGGGTAAACTAGATACAACTGGAACGTGGGCGACCCACATCAAAGCAGTAAAAGACGCTAATCCAAAACCATGAGTCAAATCAAACTAAAACATAGCGGTGGAAATGGTGTAATAATTGCTGCACCTAGTTCTAACCCTGCATCTGATGTAACTTTTACACTTCCAAATGCTGATGGGAGTGCTAGTCAGGTAATAAAAACAGATGCTAGTGGAAATTTATCGTTTGGAACGAAAGGAAAAATTTTAAAACGAACTTCAACTGAATTAACAAGTACCTTTGCTGTAACTGGAACAACAGAAACTTTTGCCACAGGTTTAGATACGAATTTTACTCTTTCTAATTCAAGCAATTCAGTTATGGTTGTAGTAAATCTTAGGACTCAGGTTGAAGCTGGTAGTGATACTAATGCAAGAGCTAACATTAACCTTTTTAGAGATAGCACTGCCATAAGCAATAAATTTATTGGATATTTTCATAGTGGTGGTTCATCTAAAAATATTTATCAAGAAGTAAGTATTTTTATGTTTGATGCTCCAGGTGATACAAGCCAACATACTTACAGAATTAAAGGAAGTGCTGATACTTCTGGTGTTATTTTTAGAATATTAGAAGGAAGTGACCCTGATCGTTCTTCCTATTTGCATTGTATGGAGTTTGAGGCATGATTTACGATAAGGTACACGCTTTAAAGTCATTAAAACCTAACAAAGATTTTGCTTGGAGCGGAACAGATTATGCTGGTTTAACATATTACGGAGGAGATACAGTTCCTACTGAGTCCGAAATAGATGCTGAAGTTGCAAGATTAACAAACGCAGAACCTATGAGGTTACTTAGAGAAGAACGTGACAATAAATTAGCAGCTTGTGATTGGACACAGGCTAAAGATGTAACTTTATCAAATGAGACAGATTGGACAACTTATAGACAAGCTCTTAGAGATTTACCAGCTAGTGCATCGCCACAAGTTGATGCAAGTGGTAATTTAGATATGTCATCTGTTACCTTTCCAACAGAGCCTAGTTAATTATGTCAGAACTAAAAGTCAACAGCATAAAAGGAACAGGAGCTAGTACAGCAGCTATCACGATTGATAGTTCTTCTGGTGGCTGTTCTGCCAATATTACTAATAACCTAACTAATCGCAATTTAATAATTAACGGAGCTATGCAAGTGGCTCAACGTGGTACGTCATCTACTACATCTGGTTATGGAAGTGTTGATAGATGGAATAATTTTTACAATGGAACTGATGAAGCACCGACTCACGCACAAGTTGATGTAGCTAGTGGAACTACACCTTACACATCAGGTTTTAGAAAGGCTTTAAAAATGACGAATGGAAATCAAACAAGTGGTGCAGGTTCTGGCGATTATATAGCTATGCAACATAATATTGAAGCACAAAATTTAGCAACTTCTGGTTGGAATTATACATCTGCAAGCAGCTTTATAACTTTACAATTTTGGATAAAATCAAGTGTTGCACAAAGTTTTAAAGGATATTTACGAACAACAGATGGCACTAAGCAAGTCTATCCTTTTGACACAGGTTCTTTAAGTGCTGATACTTGGACAAAAATAACAAAAACAGTTCCAGGCAATTCAAATATTCAGATTGATAATGATAATGGTGGTGGGTTTCAAGTAAATATTGTAGCTTTTTGGGGAACAGATGGTACAGCAAGTTCTGTTACAGAAAACGCATGGCAAGCATATTCAGACTCAACAAGAATGAAAGATAATACCTCTACATGGTACACAACTAATGATGCAACCTTAGAAATTACAGGAGTTC
>VTLG01007845.1_pt1 | contig 25467 bp, 35 predicted proteins | sample 4694571 | NCBI WGS metagenome assembly VTLG01 (sample SAMN12604809, study PRJNA352737) | marine metagenome | biome: ENVO:00000447; feature: ENVO:00000209|ENVO:00000569|ENVO:01000036; material: ENVO:00002151; isolation source: viral sequences binned using virsorter ...
TGAACGCCAATTTCCGTAAGGTCATCATAACCGGTTCCTTTGATGTATTTCTCCAAGAACTTGTGCATGGCAGTACCCCGTTTACTGCTATGATTCTTAATTCGTTCTGCTTCTTCATATCCTTTTTTTGCAATCCATTGCTTTAAATAGGTATCATCCTTAGTTTGTCCAAGGATCGTGGTCACTGAAGGAAGTCTCATTCCTTGAATCTCATAGATCCGTGATCCACGGTCCGTGGTTGTTGTTCCTTGGTGGTAGGTATATTTAGAATTTAACTTCATTTCTTACTGTTGATAACCGTTTCCACCGGGCCCATATAATTCATTCTTGAATCTTGGTCAAATAAAACATTTCCAGAAACCGAGACTCGTTCAACCTTAGATTTAAAAGGAAAGACCCAATGTTTGAGTGACGCTGGGAAAATAAACATATCCCCGGTCGTCGGGGATTGATTCACCACCGAGATACACTGACGGTTTCCTTCACCATAGTACCAAGAGATTCCTCCCGGTCCTCGCATGGTTCCAGGAAAAGCATTACATTCATCGGTAATTTCTTGAGGGACATCCGGATAAATCACAAAGGATAAATCGGCACTATGATCATGAGGAGGATTAAATTCCCCAGGACCCATGTAATTGATCCATAACGCTGTAAGGTTAAAATTCGGTTTCATACTTCCTTTCCCTCTCCACTGATTATAACCAATGGAATAGGCTTCAAAATACTGAGATAACCAATCCGCAATTTGATTCGCAGGTCTCAGTTCATATTCATGACGAATGTGTCCGGCTAACTTAGCTTGATAGTTTAGTTTCTCATCTTTCCGACACTTCGCACCCACGTCTAAGAGTTGTTGACATTGCTCCTTGGAGATCGTGGTATGGAAGAGAAACGGTCCCCAATGATAATAATTAAATTTAATTTCGTGCTTTTGTTTCTTATCAACTTTCATCGCTTCCTCTTTTTAATAATTTGTTTCGCATTTTCGTAAACATGCGTCTTAATATCTTTTTCCGTACCCATAATGGTGAGTACATCCACTCCGCTATAGATCCGGGTATAAGCGTTCTGAGACGCAGCAATACTAGCTCCCGAAGCTAATAGTGCAAACTCACTGCACCCGCTTGCGAAAATACTGATTATAAATAAACTCATCAACTTGAGCTTGAGACCACTTAATTTCTCCAGTGGACTCGCACTGCCAGCATTGGTGAACGTTTGTCTTACCTTTGTTATCATTGACTTTTTCATAGCCATTTCCTTTACAGTTGGGACAGATTGCTTTATACATGATTATATATCCTCGGTCGACCACCTAATTTTCCCATCTTAACGTAATAGGGGTCTTTCTTACGTTTAGCAGCATAATAGGAATTACCTGTTAAATGCTTCTTCTTTCTTTTTTTATAAGGGCCTCTTTTCATTCCTGTCCGATAATGCGAATGATAAAGTTTCCCTCCTCGTTTCGGTGCATCCGGATTGGGTTTAACATAAATCCGATTACCGGTTCTCACCCATTCCATATGCGCTTCTCTTTTACCAATGGAATTTTTTATATGTTCCCAGACATAGCCAGGATCATAGCCAGCCATTTCACAAACCTCTTTAAAATCTTTACTATTAGATTTAAACCAGGCCATAGCTGATTTGGATTCTCTCCAATCAGATGTGTACATAGCATCATCTGCTGCCTTGGCTAAAACCGAAATCCATAAAACTTGTTCCGGTGTTGGAGGAAGCCTAGACTCAGTCGCTTCGTACTTTTGTTGGAACTTTGCCATTTAACTTCCTTGCTTTCTCGTGCGCTAATGCTTCTACAGTTTTACTAATGGATAATTTTGCATCCGGTAACAAAACCTTTGATAGCTTTACTAAAGTGTTGTATGTCTCGTGTGTGAGAGATACATTTCTATACTTTGTTATATCAGTCATGTTCTTTCCTTTTGTTTTTAACTTAATATATAGGATATTCCTTAAATAGTGTCAAGATGAAAATTATAATTTTAAGCATGATTATATGCTCCGCATTGCATGGAAATTGTCAGCCCCCGTACACCAAAACGGTCGAATATAATACCTGGGCCGAGTGTATGTATGCAGGGACGAATGATACTTTAACCCTATATAATGTTATGGGACCGGAATATATAAACGAACATAAGATCTTTATTAAGTTTCAATGTGCTGAACAAATAAAAGAAGAAGAAAAAATAGACTCCTAGTTGACAATTGTGTCTGAATTGTGTTAAAGCTCAATCTTCTCACCTTTAATACCTATCCTTCTTTCCCTTTAGGATAGGTTTATAGACAAGTATAACCAATCATTAACTTACCATCGGGAGTAAAATTGCCTTGGTTCTTGCCATCCCGATACGTGGTATTCACTTCACGCCACGCTTTAGCAATCTCCCCGCAGTTAAGCCCGTTGGTTTTTAATTCTATCTTCTCGACTCCGCTCACACTGAGCAGAAGAATAATTACGTATTTCATTGTTCTAAAATAAAGTTTTCACATTTTTCTACAGGAACTTTAAAAAATTTTTCTCCGTTCGCTACATATTTATTGTGATTTTCTTTGATAGGACTCTCAAGAATAATTTTCTCTGTAATAATCAGACATCGAGTAAGATTTTTATTCACACTAAAATAGACACAAGATCCATCGGTAAAAAATTTCTTTTTCCTATAAGGAATGTTAACGGTGTCAAAGGGAAAGGGATCATTATCTCTCCAATTGTTTCTGACTTCGACTTCGGCCGTTCCAATCTTTTCTCCATTTTTATAAAGTTTAAGATCAACTCCAAAGCCCGCATCTCCCATGATTTCAAGATCTTCTCCATGCTTTTTACGTAATACTTTAGCTACGAATTGTTTACCGGCATGGTCGTGCTGGTTGTAAAGACTTCTGCTAAATGCTTTTGTTCTGTTTTTCATAATCATATTGATTATCTCCGTAGGTATTTTCTCTACCATCACGAAAACTTCTCGTTATTTTTCTCCCTTTTTTATTAATGTAAACCATTCCACCCGTAAATTTAGGCGTCCTAAGCAATAAAGATTTTAACATCTTTTTATAACTCATCGCTTGGACTTCTGCAGGCTCTTTGTTTATTTCAGTAATTGTATATTTATATCTCATACTTTCTTTCTACCCTATGTAATGTAGGATATACACTATGTCAAGAGAAAATTAAATTAATAAGTCTTTTAATTCAAAGGTTAAACCCTCTAATTCTGGAGGTTTTCCTTTAGGATAGGTAGGAAAAACCATAAATTTCTCACCTGTTTCTTCATTTGTACACCCTGCAACTAACCAATCCCATTGAAAGTTATTATCTTCTACAAATTCACGCATAACTTCATAGGTTTGATCAGGGTGTTGCTTTAATAGATTGGCCTGACATTCTTGCATGGTTCTATACCAACCCTGCATTTCAAAATTCTGTTGGGTTAAAACAGGATCACTACCTATCAAATAGGCTAATATTAAAATTTTGTACATTACAACACACGTTTTTTTCCTTGGCCACGAGATTTTTTACGATGGGGACAACGTTTTGAATAAGATTTTGCATGTCTTTTTGGACGCTTTTTCCGAGTTCTCTTGTGGTAAGTGCTAACTCCAAATAAAGCTCTTTTACGAGCCATCTTCGTCGAAAATTCTAATCATTTCATGTTTACCACCGGCTGGAATGATTGGCATAAAACTAATTGCTCCATTGATTTTTTGTTCAGTTTCAGAACCACACGTAATACATCTATAAATATTTTGATAGAGTGATACAAATACCGTCTCTTCACGACACATAGGACAAGTTCCATTCGTTACCTCAGTCCTGAATGCGAATCTTTTTCCAAATGAGTTTTTTTCTGTCATACTTCTTCTTATCTTTAAACCGCTTAGGAGTAAAGTGTTTTAAAATTCTGGCTATGGGATTGCGTTTATTTTGTATAACCCGACGAGTCATACTTATCTTCAAGAATCTTGACGATTCTCATCTTCTCACTATATTCGTCCTTCTCTATGATCGCCGTCACCTTACCGCACTGCATTCTCACGTTTTCGGGATTAACGCTTCTCTCAACGGTCCTTTTTTTCGCTAAGCAGGAACTCATCCGTTGGTCCTGTATATAGGTGTGCTCTATAATACCCCCTTGGTAAAACATGCAAAGCACGACTATCCCCGACAAAACTGTTTCCATTATTCATGACCTCCATTAGCAAATGATCTTTGCTTATCTTTTAATTTTTCTACATCTCCTTGTAGCTTATTAACTGCTTTAGTTAAAGCCTCTATATTAACTTCATTGTGCAACATGCTATCTACTCTAACTTGTAGTTTATCTACTTGTTTATAGAGTTCTTCGATCAACATGAACTGCTCAGAATCTGCGGGCAAACTGCCTAAGAGGCCCCGAGGCCACTTGATCCTAAATTCTGTATTTTCAACTAAATCTTTTTCCATAATTTGTAGCTTAGTTGCGTGCCTATTTAAATTTTCTTGAATACCAAAAAAAGCCCAGGTCCCGATTGCGACGAGGGAAATCAATGAGGCAACCGTTTTCATCGGCATCTGCACGGCTGCTTGTTCTGATATTTTTAAAGGTTTACCCATATTACTCCTTCTGGTTTATATCTCCCCATATAATTTTATATTTTAATTTTCCACCATCATCCCCTTCGGTATGATCAGTGGGTTCTTCAATTTGAAGAACATGTTTTACGCCCGTACATCCAGCAAAAACAAGTAAAAACAAACCGATGATTATAGAAGAAATTAAATACTTCATGCATCTAGTTCTTCTGTCCCTTATTTTTCTTGCGTTTCTTCTTGCCCTTAAAATTTTTAAAGTTCTGTATCTCATCTTCTATTACCTCAATCTTTGTTTTAATTAAGACCATGTCTTGCGACAATGAAAATGATCGTTGAAGCGTCCATCCTCCGAGCGCTAATAGTATAGCGAGTAAAGCTGTGATTAATTTATCGTTCACTGACACCACTCACAGTCATTAGTGTCATCAATAATAATTTCACCGGTTGTTTTTGGTTTATATTCATATGTTTGTTGTTCGGCTTTTTCTTTTTCGTCTGCCTGACAACATGTACCTGATTTTTCTTTTTCTTTGGTATGCGTACTGCAAATTTTTTTTTCGTCTATGCTCATGCTTTTTCCTCATGTTCACAATTATTACAAGAACACGTACCACTAAATTGACTTGGTTTTCCACCCCAATTAGAATGTGTTTCTAAATCACAATGGCAAACGCATTTACAATTTTTACATTTAATCTCAGGTCCGTCACTCATCTTTTGTTTCCTCTATGTTGTAGAAGTAGTTATCACTATCTTCTGTTTTCCATTTACTGGTATCTTCAACGTTCCATTCGGAAGTTTGTACTTTCCAATCTATAGGAACTTCATCTTTCACTGTGAAAGATGGAATACTCCATATTAATCTATTGTTAGGCTGTGCCGCATAATTCCCATCATCCAGGGCCAATATGTGTGCGCACTTATGTTCGTGCGGTATCTCAGAATGATCTGTGTCGACTATATTACTCTCTGGGTGAGCCCAGTCAACTGTGAAAAGATAGGATCCGGTATGCCAGACCTTATCTTTATCAATATATTTTCCGGATTGACCATCTAAAATATCGTAATTAGTGATAGCAGGATAATAACTAAAACAATTCCAAAGCTCCAGCTGGTCCAGCCGAGTCCGAGGAACTTCTTTGATATTAAAGCCTCTTTGTATGAAGGCAGATATTGGTAAACGATAGAAGATAGCACCATTTTCCATAACTGCATGAAAGAGTATAGGACGCCCTGTAATTGATGCCACGCCAAAAACCACGCAGTCTTCCACTTCTCCATGGTGTTTTTTGAGATCATATAAATATTCTCTCCGAATCTGTGCATAGATTACAGGTATGTTTGCATTTAGGTATGCCATTTAGCATAAAGTCCTATAGTGCTGCGATTATTAAAATCACAAGTACAACTCCAGCACCAATACAAACTTTTCGGTGGTCTTTCCAGATTTGTTTAATTGTTTCCATAGTTTCCTCCTATTTTATGTCTCCCCAGTTTTTACCGGATTCGTAGTCTACCTTATTAGGTACTTCAAGTCCAACTGCAGATTCCATAATTTCCACTATTTGTTTAGCTTCTTTATCATCTTTTACAGAAATATCCAACTCATCATGCACTTGAATATGGGCTAAAATTCCTACTTTTGATAATTCAATCATAGCTTTTTTAGTCATATCTGCGGCTGATCCTTGAATTAATTTATTTAAAGCTTTGTATGTGTAAGCTCTTTTGATCCCTGGTCCGTGCTCCCTGAGTGCTTCTTCATGAGGCAATGCCTTATGAATTCCGAACTGATTAGGTTCCCATAAATGGAACCGGCACAAACGACCCAGTAATGTACGTATACGTCCAGAGTCCTGGGCTCGTCTGGATACATTATCCATCATCTGTTTAATAAATGGAACTTGCTGATGATAAGATTTAAATAATTCTTTCGCTTGCGTTTCACTCACTCCTAATTCAGCTTGTAATTTATTTTTACCCATTCCATAAAACAAACCAAGATTAATGGTCTTCGCTTGAGTTCTTGGAATGTTAGCCATATCAGCAACAATCTTATGAAAATCCGCATCACCTGCGTGATAAGCATCCATAACTCCTTGAATACCATAAAGATTTTGGAGTGCAGCATAATGCACCACCAATCGTGGTTCTTGTTGATTGTAATCAAAGCAACCCCATGTGTGTCCTTCTTCAGGAATAAATAATGATCTGATCCGTGGTCCAAGTTCCTTATTACGTGCAGGAATTTGTTGTAGATTTGGATTCGCATAACTGAATCGTCCGGTAATGGTTCCGCCATTATCTCCACGCAGCTGATTAATTTCAGCATGGATCCTCCCCTTATGAGTATGTTTTAATATGGTATCAATGAATGTGGTGTGGGCTTTATTAATTTCTCTCGCTTGAGCAATTTTTTTAATAATTGGATTAGGGTGGTGGGTTAGAAAATTTTTAGTAAAGGACGGAGCCTGCGTCTTTTCTGTTCGGTCATAAGGTAATCTTAATTTTTCAAATACTTTCTGAATGGATCGTGCAGCCCAAATCTGTACGTCTACCCCTGTACTTATCCCCACTTCTTGAAGTAATTTTTTCTCTTGTTCTACTAACGTTTTCTTTTCGATCAGTGCTTGTTCTTGATTTACACGTACACCGAGAAACCTCATTCCAACTAAAACCGGAAAGAGTTCTGTTTCTAAATCGAATATTGCAGTTAGGTCCTGTAAATTAATTTCCTTTTTAAGTTCTTGCCACAACTCCAGTGTGAGTTGGGCGTCACGCTCGGCGTAAGCTCCAACGTACATGGCAGGAAGTTTATACATCTCTGCTTTAGGATCGACTCCCCAAGATTTTGCTGCGTCGTATAAAGCGGCTTCATCTTTTCCTCTTCCAACATAACGTTTAGCACAGTTATTTAAATCATAACGCATTTGATTTTCATCGACGACGGCTGCAGCAATCATGGTATCAATTATTTTTCCCTGAACCTTTAGTCCAAGAGATTGAATCCAACAAACATCGTACATAGCGTTGTGAAAAATTTTAAGGGAAGGAAGATTTAAAACGGATTGAAACCATTTTAAAACTTTTTTACGATCCATGTTACCGCCGCCTTCATGAGCGATAGGATAATAAGCACACCAATCTTTGGTTGCTAACGAAATTCCTGTTACATCACCATTTTTAATGACGGAACCGGAGCCCATTCGGGTATTAAGATTAGGATCCTTAGTTTCTAAATCGATTGCAATCTCATCGTAATGAGAAAGATCTGGAAATTCTGTTGGTGGTACCCACTCTGTTTGTGGTTTGAAGAGAGGGATTTGCATTAGTTATGAGGACACCTTTCCTTCTTCCATTTTTTATATCCCTTGATCCATTCTTCAGGATCTCGGTCTTTCCAGCGTTTATCCCACGCCCAATTATTTATTTTACCACTATAGGTTTCTATGATTCCATAGAACCAATCTAATAATTTTTTCATCTTTTTAATATCCCCCAGTAGTTCTTTTTGTTCATTGGATTTATTTCTTTATCTTCGTAGTCTCTTTCAATAATCATATCTATCATATGTTTAGCTTTTTCTAGGTCTTGCTTTCCTCCTTTATCTTGATGTCGAATGACATATTTAATAACACATCCTTCCGGATATAGCAACTTATTCTCTGTTACAAATTTGCTCGGTTGGATTTTATATTTAGAATAATGATTTCCACCAACCTGTCTTTTCCAAACACTCATACGGGATAACTTTTATAAAAATCTTTTGGTTCTATAATATGTAAGTTTTCTTTTGCTCTTGTTGCACCAACATAGAATAGCCGGTTTTCATCATCAGGATTCCTTTCATATCCTTTTTGTGTGTTTAAACTTAAATCTGTTAATAGTGCCACATTTTGTGACTCTCCACCCTTGACACCATGAATGGTTGATAATAAAATACGTGGTTTTTTATTTAATTCTTCCCCATTACTTCTCATTTTTCTAATATATTCTATCTTTCGGGAAGAGGCATCATCCAGGGCTTCATACCAAACGGCATTCGTTAATAACCCATATTTACTTTGTAAAGTATTTAAATCATAGTATGCATCTTTAACCATTCCTTGTATATTTTCTTTGCTTACATTCCTTGGACTCATATAACTAAAAATTGTTTTACATTTATCATAGTGAAGTTTTTCTCCGTTACGTAATTTTTCCCAATCATAAATTGCATTATATAAATCTTCTTCATATGATTTTTTAAATTTATTTTTGTAGTAAAGTCCTTTTTGATAGAGAGTATCTTCTAAATCATTCAACATAAATTTAGTACGAGCAAGAATTAACCATTCTCCTTTACTCATATCCACATCATCAAAGTTAGGATGTCGCTGTAAACTTCCCATTACGGTACGTGGATTCCATTTTTTATGTAATCGATTAGAGACTCGTCCAATAATATTCATAGCTAAATCATGAACTTTTCTAGGAATACGAAAAGATTGAGTTAGATTTAAGAACTTTCCTTTTTGTGTAATGAAACTATCTACATCTGCACCGGCCCATCTAAAGATAGCCTGGTCATCATCTCCTGCAATATAAGAATCTCCTGATTTATTCCAGATCGTTTTAGCCATATCCCACTGCATTAAAGATAAATCTTGAGCTTCATCAATAAAAACAACATCAAATTTTGGAGATGCATCTGATTTAATAAACTGAAGGATCATGTCATTAAAATCAATAAGTCCATATTCTTTTTTATATCTCTCTAATTCATTTGCTATAATTTTTAACTTATCAAATTCTACATCTTGAGTGTGTTCTTTTAAATCATACTGTCTTTCAAAAGATATGTTTCTAAGTTTTGCTAGCTGAATGATTCTTAAATAATCACTTTTAGTGGTGAAGACTCCACCTTCATCTTCATCATACTCCATATAATCTACTGGAAAATTAATTCGTTTACCGAAGTCTTCGTAATGATGACGTTGCATCACTGAATCTTTTTTAATTCCAAGTCTTCTAAAAGCTAAAGAGTGTAGTGTTCTAAAGTAAGGAAGATCATCTTCGCTTAAATTAAATTTTTCCATCGCTCTATCTCTTGCTTCATAAGCAGCTTTTTGTGTAAAAGCAAAATATCCAATCTTATTAGGATCAGTTTGTTTTAAATGATCATCTACTTTGTTTAAAAGAGTAGTGGTCTTGCCTGTTCCTGGAGGTCCTAATACAATTGTTTTCATATAATTATACTAAATTTTAAAATAAAAAATGCTGTCAACAAAGTTATAAAGCACAGATCACACATAAAAATCAAAATGGATCCTTTGGTTTTAATTCTTTAGGTGTATAGTTATCTTCTGCTCGTTCAAATGATTCAACTGAAATAACGGTTGGTCGTTTTTTTCCTATCGTCATTCTCTCATCTACATAATTAAAATGTTCCTTTAACATCTGTTGTGTTTCTTGAGATTTTTCAGCCCATTTTCTTTTTTGTAAAAAGCCATGATAAAATTTGCTAAAAATAAAATAATGTCTTCCTTTTTCAGTGTAAACATTTCCTCTCATAATATCTTCTTTAGTTGTACTGGTTGAACTTCTATTTGTACAGAACTCTTCTAGGTGTTCTTTTAACTGATTTAGTTTAGAAGATCCAGCTGGAGCTGGTACCGGTTCTATCCCTGCCAGGAGTAGATCTACATAACTTCCAAATTCTTTTGGAGAAATTCGTGGTGGTCTTTTATTAATTTGTTTTGCAACTGCTCTTTGAAATAACCTTTGTTCTAATAAACTTTCTACATTATCTAATTTAACTCGTTGACCATCAACATTTACATAATAATAAGGTTCTTCTAATTCGATTTTTTGAAGATCACTTAATACTGGAAAGAGAGCCATACCTCCAATACCATATTTTCTTTTCCGGCATAAATCCTTATCACAAAAGCTACACATCGGTTCGTCTTTACATTTATAGCCCCAATCTTTTTTCTCATGTTGTTCTCTAATTCTTTCTACAGAGGCATCATCCAATGGTGGATTCATAACTTTTTGATTAAATAAAATAATTTTATTTTTCCATTCAGATGGCCATTTCTTTTTTGCATAAACTGTGTAATGAAATAAAGCATTATCTCTACCCCCTTCACCAATACCATTACTAGCTAATGTTTCCATGCATGGTGGTCCATCTTTAAATTCTGAATCAGGTCTATCTATTGTTAATTTTTCAAGTTGATCTGGTGTGAGTTTATTTCTTTCATAGAGTCCAAAAAAACCATCTAGACTAGCAGCTTCACCGTTTTCTAGAAAGGCATATCTTGTTGTATTATTGAAATTAAAGTATGGTAAATTAAGAAAGTTTCCTGTATCATCTTTGGATTTTAATTCAATCTGTTTTGGAAAAACTTCTGAACTTCCATAACCGAGTATCGATCCAATTGACACCAGTTTATTTCTCATTAATTCTGCATCTACAGGAACAGTAGTAAATAAAAATACATGTGCCCCTCCACTTTTAGAACGAGTGGTGACCAGGGGTAATTTTAATTTTGTAATTTGTTTAATTAATTTTGCGTGATCAAATCCAGCATAAGAATCTATGTCTATACATCCCCATCTACATTTATTATTTTCATTAATGGGTATGATTCCTAAGCTAGGTTCAATTCCTTTGAGATGATTTTCCCACAAGGTATGATTAACCTCTTCTCGTTTTACAAAAGACTGTCCTTTAATTTTAGTTCCATCTGCGTTTTTCTTTTCAACGTAGGTGCAACCGTGAGCCCTTTGTAAACCGTCGAATATATTTATAAATTTCTCTACCATATTTTTTAAAGGGCGGGTTAAGTCTCCCGCTCCCGCCCCCTATTCCCTCTAAAAGGAATGATTTAATAAGGTACGTCCTTTGACGTAGATTCATCAGTTCCGTGTTTCGCTACAACTTCTCCTTTGCCAATTCTTAAAGCAAACTGTTTTGCGATTTCATAAACTGTTTTATCTTGTATAGGACCCACTTTAGAAACGTCCCATCCAAACCAAGTTCCTTTGTCGTTGGATTGTTGGACCGTTTTTAACTTATAAATGTGGCTATATGTTGGCGGTGTAAATAACCCGTTCTTACCCTGCATTTTAATACCCATCATCATTGAGTTCCATTTACGACTAATTTTTAATTGAGTCGCTTTCATAGAAATCAAAGCTGTTGATGGAGAGTTACCAACCAAGATCACATAGTGACTGGCTGTATTCTCAAGGTAATTACCATTCGCTAATCTATCTTTATTAGATTTATCACGAGTGGTTTGAGGTATGTCGTCACCTGCATCATAGATATGCACTGGTGCGCCTTTACTCTCACCTCTGTCTTGCCATTCAATGAATTGTCTTTTGTAAAAGACAGGCAAAACATTAATACCTTTCGTCCCGTCATACAAGTCATTGCTGACTGTATTCAAAATCATGCCAGGTTCTGCACCTTCAACATATTTTGCGTCCCTTTTATTAACTTCGGGCGAAAGTTGTCCCAAGACTTTCAGAAATGGTAGAGCAAGATCTTCTTGTCTAATATTCTGCGTGCCTTGGTTTGCATCAGCTTCAAATAAATTTGAAGACAATGCCCCTGCGTTTTCACGTTTCGTTACGCTTGTTTCTTTGTTCATGTTTATTGTTTCCTTGTTAGTTTGGTTCGGTTTCCTACGAACACGTTAAAAATATCCGTTGGCATTTCTTTGCCTGCTTCAATTCTCTCACGGACTAGAGCTTTGAGAGTCATGGGCTCGACCTTCAACTTTTGTGTCGGTTGATACCCCTGACCCTTTGCAAGGTTAGCATAATTTGCCGCCTTGTTATCTTCGTTCCTTCCAAAGGAAACGGTAATTTCATTTTTAATGATATCACCTAGGCCATTAGAACGAAGCCAACTATACGCCGCTTCTCTGTTATTCACCGAGATATTGGCTGCATAATACGGTTTTACCTCAACTGCAGATCCATCTGCAAGTTTGAGAGAGGATAACCCCATTTCACTTAAAAGTGTAGGGATAATTTCACCTGAAATTTTTTCAATTTCTCTTTTTTTATTTTTAAGAGATTCTTCCTCGTTTTTAAATTCATCTTCTAAATCTCGTAATCGTTTAACCTGGTCAGCTAACGATTTTATATTCTCGGTTCTATCTAGAACCTCTTCTTGATCTTTTTCAAAATTAATATCACTCATCTATCTGTCCTTTCTCATGTAAGTTAATTTCAATAGGATAATATTTTCTTTCTTGTTTATCCCATTTGAGTAATTTGTATTTACCATTAGTTATATCAGAAACAATAGAACATGCAACTCCTATTATTGCTGGATCTCCAGTTAATAATAAAAAATCTTGAGTCTTATAATTTTTTAAACCTTCTCTTAATTTAAAAATTAAAGGTCCTGGAGAAAAAATAATTTGAGAAAGCTCCGGTAATAGAAATTTAAATTTTCCATAATGAGCAGCTCCCATTATATTTATTTTTGGTCTCCCCTCACGTGTGCCCGCAATTTCTTGAATTACATATATGGTAGGAGTATTTTGACCTGACATTACATTAAACATACTTTATTTGTTTCTTTCTAACATTGACAAACATATAGGTTATCCTATATAAGAAGTCAATAGAAAGAAGTATGAATTATAAATTTAAGACGGATCCGTATAAGCATCAGCTTACGGCTTTAGAAAAATCCTGGAATAGGGAAACCTATGCCTACTTCATGGAGATGGGAACGGGGAAAACTAAAGTGCTTATTGATAATGCAGCTATGCTGTATGATAAAGGTAAAATTAATGGTGCTTTAATTGTAGCTCCTAAAGGGGTAATTTCTACTTGGTATTCTCAGGAACTTCCAGCCCATCTTCCTGATCATATAGAAAATGTGTCTGTATTATGGCAAGCCTTGATAAACAAAAAACAACAATCAAAACTTGATCGTTTATTTGAAACAGGACACGACCTTCACATTTTAATTATGAATGTTGAAGCTTTTTCAACCGAAAAAGGTATTAAATTTGCATCAAAATTTTTACTTTCTCATAAAACTTTAATGGCAATTGATGAATCTACAACCATTAAAAATCCTAAAGCTAAAAGAACTAAGAGTATTATTCATCTTTCTAATATGGCTTCGTATAGAAGAATTTTAACAGGGTCACCTGTAACTAAAAATCCATTAGATTTATTTACTCAATGTTATTTTTTAGATCCTTATCATTTGAATCATGAATCTTATTATTCCTTTAGGATGAGATATGCTATCATGAAAACCGCTCATATCTCAGGACGTTCTATTCAATTAGTTTCAGGATTTAAAAATTTAGCTGAACTTTCTGAAAAATTACAACCTTTTTCATATCGAGTTCTTAAAGAAGATTGTTTAGATCTACCACCTAAAATTTACATGAAAAGACATATTGAATTAACCGCAGAACAAAAGAAAATATACAAACAAATGAAAGAACAGGCCTTGGCTGAGTTGAATGGATCTCAAATGACAACCGTCACTGCACTTACGCAACTAATGAGATTACAACAAATTACTTGTGGTCATTTTAAAGGGGATACAGGGAAAATTCAGGATATTAAACATAATCGTTTAAATGAATTAATGGATGTATTAGAGGAAGTCGAAGGAAAAGCCATCATCTGGTGTCATTGGCAAAGAGATGTGGAAATTATAAAAAAGGCTATTATTAAAGAATATGGTCCGGGATCCGTGGTTGATTATTATGGGTTAACGCCTCAAGATCAACGACAAAAGCATAAAGACGCTTTTCAGAATGATTCTAAAGTACGTTTTTTCATCGGAACACCTCAAACGGGTGGATATGGATTAACCTTAACTGCAGCTAATACCGTGATTTATTATTCTAACGGATATGATCTTGAAAAACGATTACAATCCGAGGACCGTGCTCACCGAATCGGACAAAAGAAATCCGTGACCTACATTGATATTATGGCTGATGAAACCGTGGATTCCAAAATTGTGAAATCTTTACGTAAAAAAATAAATATCGCATCCGAAGTTCTGGGTGAAGAACTTAAATCATGGATTTAGTAGGATATACGTGTGGGCGCTGCAGAATTTTGATTTAGCTTATTTTAAAATTATGGCCAGGAGCATCAGAAATAAAACTAATCCCTGATAGCGATTGAATGTCGTTATGAATAACGACTCATGTCCCGCCTTTAATTTTTCCCATACAAATTTCATTATGCCTCCATAGGTTGATAACAAGTTTTGTTATTCTCGTCTTTATAAGCTTTCAGATACTGCTTTCTATTATTACCTTCTGAATAACTGCAATGCACCCAGCCAGAATTTGGATCTGATTCTTTCCAATACTCAAGAATGAGTTGATCATAGTCTAGGTTTTCATTGATGTAATCTGCTAATTCTTTATTGGATACTCCAAAGATTTCGAAGTCAGCCGCTTCTCCTTTTGCATGTTGCGACGTGATTTTGCTGCCTATGGCAGTACACAATTCTGGAGAGCGATAGCCGCTGGAAATGGTCACAACCTGAGAAAAGTGGTCTCTAACAGGCTGTAGGACGTTCGTACAGAGCGATTTAAGGTTCTCCTGGTGCTCGGTACTAGGGGTATTATCAATGCCCTTCCTGGTCGCTGTTTGCGACTTGGTTAATTCTTCCAAGGAAAAATTTTCAGATAATTTCATAAACTATGTAAGGAAATGCTGAAATAATTGTAAGGCAATGGCCCCCACCATCGCTAAAAGAACCCAATAGATTTTGTCTATCTTGCCACCCAAGTCATGAATATGTGTTTGCATATGCTTCAAATGATTGTTCTTGATGTTAGCCACATCTCTTTTAATACCTGTGATGTGTCCTTGTAATGATATAATATTTTCTCTTATAGTTTTAGGGGTCATGTTCTCCTTGCAATAACCTGTTCCTCTGGTGACAATAACGCAGCTTCGGTTCTTGTCAACCCCGTTTGTGGGTTAATTTGTGTAGGTATTTGGGCTACTTTTGGCATAGGGGTTGCCGGTAATGGAGCTTGGGACTGATCACCAGTTATGATTCCAATCGCCCGCTTAAATAGAGGTTCTTTTTCATCGACATAATCTTCAACCTTAATTCTAAACTCTTTATTAAGTCTTTGCTTATACATCTTTTTAATCATCTTATTAATTTTCTTCTGAGTTTTCTTATCTAATACGTTAGGGATACCTTTTTCCTTAGCTAGGTCAGCATAAGCTTGCACCATTCCATCGGATATAGTGAAGGGTTTAAATCTATTTTTCTTAATAAAGCTATACAATCCTGATGCTCCTCTATCGGAAAATTCTTTTTCAATCTCTTTGTTTCTCATACCTAAAACTTTAACCGCATCATAGACTCTTCTCATCTTATTAAAGGTTTCAAATCTTTGTTCGTTAGCTAAGATAAATTGTTTAATAATTAAATTTTCGTCCTTAACAGGATCCCCGGTTAAGGTTCCTTTATAAATTAGATTACGTTCGTCTCTCTCATCTCTTTTAAACTCTTGAATCTTAAAGTTTAAAGTTTTGTTTAAGTCTAAAGGAACTTGTCTGAATCCAAAGAATCCCATAAGCTCATCGGGAATTTCATACTGGACTCCATTAATGGTATCACCAATGGAAGCTTTATATAATCTTTTTAACTGAGGATAAGAACCTGGAGATAAAGTATACGCTGTATGCTTCCAGGATTCCCAGACTTTATTGTACCACTTGTCTCTTGGATTAAATATTCTTCTACCATCTCTTGTCACTCCATTTCTAATTAAGATATCATTCAATACACTAAACCAAATAGATTCACTGATGAATGGTTCCATGAATCGTGCTGTTGCTCTAGAGATTCCATGAACTAATCCTGTTACTAAAGGTTCTTCGGGTTTAGCATCGACTTGAGCTAAGATAGATTGAACTGGGTTTGTCATGGTATCGTAGAAAAATCCATGACTAAAATCGATGTATTTATATTTACCATCTTCATAGATGGGAAGAATGGTTGAGTCTTGAGACCAGCTCGGAAGAATTTCTCTCATAGCTGCTATTTGCTCACGAGTAATTCCATACAACCCTCTAACGCCTTCGTAAAGTCCAATAGGAACTAAACCATAAGTCATTCCTTGACCGACCATACCTCTTAGTCCAATGGTTCTTCTAATAGGATCCTTGGCTTCATAAATTCCTCTTCGTGTTGCACCTACTGTTGTTCTTACAATTTCTGCCGGGAACGATGCATAGTTTCCAAGAGGTGAACGTCTAACGCCTTTAATAAAATCAGATACACGAGAGTAGTTAGGCACCGTCGCTCTTACGATCTCTGCTGCTTCTCTCATGATATCATAGTCATCGGGCATCTTCACTAACTTACCATCTACTTTAACTTTGTTTTTAATAGCAGATTTAAAAGCTTCTCTAAGTTTGTGTCCTTCAGCTAAGAAGTTAAAGACTCTGAAGTAATCATCCTCTGCTACGTACAAGTCTCTTGCAATTCTCGTAACACCTTTAAAAGTTTTCCCTAATGAATTAAAAGATCTGCTCCAGAAATTTCCACCTTTGCCAATATCTTCCCAGATCCCCATAACATCTCGGTAGGTTGCACTTTGATTCGTTACACCTTCATCTAATAAAAATTTATAAAGCGCTTGAGATTCTTTAGTGTTTCTCCATTGAGGATTTCCTGTGATCCGATACATCATTTGAGGTTGGATCGTTCGTCTCGAAGTTCCGGCAAACTCAATAATCTTTAGTGGGTTAATAAAAATATTACCTCTATGCAATGCTGTTAAAGCTGCAGAGAAAAAGTTTCTTGAGTGGGTGAAGGGACCTAACACGGTCTTGGACATTTGGGCCAATCCTTTAGGGACTAAAATCAAATTTCTATAGATAAAAGATTTAGTTAGAGGACTCATTGCAATTTCATCCCCGAGTCTTATGGCTTCAGCCCATTCCTTTGTGGTGAACTTCCCATCAATAGGGCTCGTATAAAGTTCTTCTCCTAATCTTGTAACTGCTTTAATTCCATCCTGTGTAATTGGTTTTCCTTTAAATGCATTCAGTGCTTGCTGATAACTGTTTCTAAAGATAGGACTCTCTCCTCTTTTAGCAAAGGCATCGGACTCTTTTAATAATCTATTATAAAATTTGTCTCTGGCGATAACGGATCCTAAATCTTGCATCACATTATAGATCATTCGTTTAGCATCTTGATACTTGCCAAACAGTTTATTAAATGCTTGAAGATCTGAGACGGTTTGAATTAAACCTCCGTCTTTGTCAGCTTTAAATTTTCCTTTAGTAATGTTAGCTGCTATGTTTTTTAACTGAGTTGTTTTATCTGCAAGTACACTATCTAATCCAAATTTTGGCATGACAAACTCAGGTCCTCCGAGCTTATCCATTCTTACATTCTGTACAATATCATCGACGATAGTTGCAGCTTGACCTTCATCTAATTTGACTCCATTGGCTCGAGCATAACGTTGAAAGACTTTAGCTACTTGATCTTTCATATCTTGTGTGGGTTTAAATCCTGTAAACCATCCAACGTTCTTATCAAAAATTTTATAATCATAAGATAAAAAATTTCTAATTCTGTCATCGAGGATGTCATTAAACTTAGAGGCACCTACATTAATATTACCTCCGGATAAAATTTCTCTTTTTAATTCTGCAGATCTGGATCTAAAATCAATGGCGTCATCAACCATTTTAGAAATATCTTTAGAAGCAATTCCAATCTTTTTCATACTCTCAGTAAAGTCTTTAAGAACTTTAGGGGTAAAACCTTCAAAGGCAATCTTCCCTTTTTTAACTACATCTTTTGAACTCATCATAAAACGAGCAAGCATTTGCGAAATGGTTTGATCATCCACGGCTTGAGCCGCTTTACCTGAGGTTCTTGAAATTTTTTTTAAACTATCATCAATACTTTTAGTAAAATCATCGGCAAGTAATTTAATACCTGCTTGTCTTCCTTCTAATTTTTGTGCTCCTTCAAAGATGGCTTGATGTTTATAACTTCTCGATCTAAAAGGTTGAAGTAAAAATCTATCCATCCATCTTTCAATTTGACTGTTACTAAACTGAGCATATTTGCCTCTTTGTACTGCAAGTTTAGCTACTCTACTCACTCCATAGGCTGCAGGGATAATTGGGAACCCTAACTCTGCACCGAATTTAAATTTATTCATGAGCTGTCTTGCAGCATCATCAGCTCCAGAGGCTCTTTGTTTTCTATCCATACCCGTTGGTAGAACATCAAACATATCTCCAAAGGTTCCGATGTCTTCGGTTTTCATCACAACAGCCCCAGTTCCGATACCGCCGCCTACTGTAACGCCAACAAATTTATCAAAGTTAGAAAGTTTGTTAAGTCGCTTCGCTTCTTTTGCTGCTTTTAAGGCATTAATATTGCCTGAGGTAGAAACGTATCGATTGTTTTTCATGGCAGTCATAATTTTATCCGCCATACCTCTAGCTTTATTAGTAATTTTAGTCATGGCTGCGGCTGCTGGTTTACCACCAAACTTACCGGCACCATAGAGTTGAACGATTGCTTCAACAATTCTTCCTGTGGCTGTCTCTCTAGCTTTTTCTTCTGATTCTCTAGCCATCACTCCAATGATACTTCGATCAAAAGCGGCTGTTACTTTAGCTGTTAGACTTTTATCAACTGGGATATCTGCATCTTGGAAAGCGTCATAAAGAAGGGTTGCTAAATTAACAAACCCTAATGGAATTTTAATCGTTCCACTAACGATAGCATTGCCTACAGATTCCCCAATCCCTATTTCAGAAAGTTCATCTTCTTCAAAACCTACTTTAGCAGGAGCTTTAATCCCCGCTTGAATAACTTCATCTCCTGCTTTGATTTCAGGTTTAGCTTTTTTTGCGGGTTGAGAATCATCTAACTCTGCTTGTTGAATAAGTTCTCTGATCTCTTCGTTCTTTAAATCTTTTAGGTAAGTTCGAGTTTGTTCTTTAGCTTCTACTATTTCCTCAGGAGATTTTCCTTCTTTTAATTGCTTTTCTTCAACAACTTTTTCTAAAAATTCACCGTAGCCAAATTTTTCAATCCCTCTGTGGACTTTAAAAGCTTGATCTAGTTTCTCTTTGATTTCTAATTTTTCTTCTTCGGTAGGGTTTAGAAGATAATCATACCATTTACGTTCTGTGTCGGCCACGATTCCTCCTATTCTACAGGTATAAATCTATTATTATTGAATGTATACCATTTATCTTTAATGTAATTGTAATATGTAAAGCCGTCGAGATAATCTCCTTCAGGCGCTGCAATTGTGATGACTCCTGTCGTATCATCTACGTCACCTGTTTTAACGTCGTCTTCTTCGATAGCATAGTTTTGGACGTCGTACTGTTTATCTTTAGGTTTCTTGCCAATAGCGTCAGCGATCTGAACGGCTGCCTCATAAGTCCAACCTTGTCCACCTTGACTCACTGGTCTCGTAAGGATTGCAACTTGAGTTTCTAATTGTTCTCTTTCCGTTTCTTCAGGGCTTTGATCTTTCCTGAAAGTAGGTTTTAATCTATTAAGGGCTTCCTCTCTACTAATATTAAACTCCTCCACCAGATAATCAATCTGTTCTTCCAGCGCAATTCTTTCATCATCACTTAATGTTTTAAGAAAATTAGCAACGAGATCTCTTCGTCCTGCTGATTCTTGTGCTTTAGCTCTTTGAAATTGTTGGAAAGGACCTTTAGTTTCTGTGGCTAATGTCTGCAAAATGTTTCCACTTGGAGGATTACTCACCAAATTTAAACCAACGTTCATTAACAAATCATTGAAAGAACCTCCTCCTGAAGGAGCGAAGGTATCCACAAGATTTAAATAATTTCTAACTTTTCCTGCTACATCTCCATTAGCATGACGTTCTCTTCCAAGTCCAGTGGTAATGCCACCAGCCTGTCCGCCTTTTCTAAATAGAGGTCTTCTTAATATTGTGCTCATTATGGGTTCATAAACTTCTGGTAAGCACCATACATACCTGAAAGACCTGTTCCAATTCCCAACGCTGTTTGCAACGGTGTTGGGTTAGGGGTAACGGTAGATTGATACTGACCAGGATAGCCTCCTAACATACCCGTGATCCCTGTTCCAAGGTACCCGAGTCTTTCGTAAGGTTCATAAGCTTCCATTCTCGCAGCTTCTCTTTCCGCATCGGCTACTGCCTGTGCCTGTGCTTGTTGTTGTGCGCCCATTGCTCCATAAGCTGCGGTGTCGGCTGAATAAAGTTGTGGCATTAACGAAGCCATTCCTCTTTGTGTAGCTCCTAATTGTTGTTGTTGACCAAAAGCCGTTTGTGCTGCTTGGCCTGCTTGAGTAAATCCTTGTTGTCTAAGTTGTGCTAAAAGTTTAGCTCTGTTTAAATCAGATTGAGTTTGATATTCAGATCGCATAACCCCTTCACGACCTCCACCTAAATTTCCTGACTTCGCAGCCATTTCTCCAACACCTAAAATTCCTTGAGCGGCTTGCTTGTCAAAGTCAGCCATGGTTGCATCAATAATATCCTGTTGGTAAGGAGACATAAATTGTTGATAAGCACTCGGTCCTGAATAACCTGCGGCTGCCGTATCATATGCTCCTGCTTGAGTAATGTAAGGTTGGTAGGCCCCAATACCTCCGGGTACTCGACCATAAGCAGTTTGTTGATAAGGATCTTGAGGTGCAACCGTCGGTGCAAACTTCGACGTGTCCATTGCTGGAGCCGTGACTTGCCCTAAACGTTTTGCATAATCCTTTGTTACATCCGTTAAAAATGGTGCGGGTAATGTTTGTGTCTGTTGTACAGCCATTATGATCCTACTCTATTCTCCAATTGTTTCATTGTGTTATACATCTTATCTGCGCCTGCGTCTACATCTCCGTTGCCGGCTGCTCTTACAGCATCTGCTGTAAATACAAATTCGTTTTTACTTAATCGTGCTGGGACATCGTCCGCTTTTTCTCTCTCACCGATGGGCACAAATCCCCCACCTCTTAAATCCATTTCATTACCACCGAGACTCATTAAGCCTCCTTCAGCTGCACCATAAGGAGATATTTCTTCTTCTACTTCTACTTCGTCAGGAGCTCGTTGCATTCTGTCCAGAAATTCTCCAGGAGCTTTTATCATTTTGTCTATCAAAGCTTGAGGAGGTTTCGCCAATCCCAGCATTGCTGATCTCTTATCAGGCTTTGCACCACTTAAGGAAACATATTCTTTTGGTGCTTGCACTGACTCAGGAAGCAGTTCAGGAAATGCGTTGCTCATGTAGTCGGTGATAGTTTCATCTTCTTGTATATCTACGCCTGGAGCTGTAATATTTTCCTGAAATTTTATTGACTCTTCAGGTGTAAGTCCTTGGCTTCTCGTTCCTCTTAGTGTTCTTTGTAATTCTTGTGGCGTTGCATTCGCTATAATCATCTCTGCCATTTTGATTGCTTGAGGTAAAGGAAGTCCCATGCTTACTAATCTTGAAATCAAGTCTTGTTTTTCTCTAGGTGCCCATTGTTCTCTAGCTGCCGGGCCACCAATTTGATACCCAATCCTTCCGCCTTGAGCTGCACCAATACCTGTCATTCCAAGTTGTCTTTGTTCATATGCTCTAAGTTTTTTTGCTCTTATTCCTTCTAACAATTTCAATAGTTCTAAAGGTGGAAGACTAAAAGGTTCTTCTAAAGCTTCTATATCGTCCTCTGCTAAAGCTTTTTCTAATCGGTCTGCTGCTCCACCATCATCATACCCAATCCTTCCGCCTTCAGCCGCTGTTCCAATGTATTTTGATCCAGGCATATCGCCTCGACTTAAATTATATTGTGTCATCACTTTTGCAACTTCTGCTTCACTGCCTGTAGCCACTGCTTCTTGAATATCCCTAATCATTTGCGAATAATCAAATCCAAATTCTGCTGCTTTATTTTTTAAACTGTCAATCTCTTCTGCACCGGTATCCCAGTTACCGGTAGCTGACATTGCTAATGGTGCCATTGATGCCAGAGCTCCCCATCCTAATGCTGTGGGCATCTTAGAACCTCCACCTCCTGTTAATTTTAATTTTCCTAAAAGTCCTGATGTTTCTGGAGCCATTAATCTATTTCTTGTTCCTTCCATTGCATATTGAGCTGCTTTTCCAAATAAATTAGCTCCTACATTTTTGGGTAATAACCATTTACCCTTCATCCACGGTTGAGCTCCTCCTAAACCTCCAGCTAAATTTCCAAGGCCCGCCGTTCCTGCATAAAGTAATGCAGCTTTTCCTACTGGACTTTTCCAAATTTTCTTAATTGGTTTTGTAATTTTTTTAACAAGCTTTCCTAAAAAATAAGGTTGTCGGATTCCTGCAATTCCTCCACCTGCCATCTGTGCTGGCATCATGGAACCTAAACCTTGTTGAGGTGCTTGTTCTTGAACGACTTCTGTTTCTTGAATTTGTTCAGGCGCTTCCATTTGTTGTTGCTGTTGAACCGCTTCTAAAACTTTTTTCCAGGCTCCACTACTAAAGAATTGTTCAAAACTACCGAAACGCATACGCACTTGATTAGGCAATTGATCCCATAAAGTACGAGCTACTTTTTGTTCTTGCTGAATATCTCCTTCGTATTTGATACTAGGAGCGCCTGCATCTAAAGTTTCAGTAAATGTTTCTTGTAATAAAGCCATAATAATCTCTGTGTAATTGTAATAAAGGCAGGGATTTCACCTGAACCTTTACTCTTACTTGGTTTTAGCTAATAAATCAAGGCTTGGAACTTGAATCTTAACGTCTACTTGAACGTCTTTTGGATCAATCCCGAGTCCTTTCCATTCCGCTTCGTCCTTATAAACCACCCCTGTTTCCTTGTTTTTTATAATTGTTTTCGATTTGACTTGAAGCACGGGGATTTCTTTTCCATCAATCGTGATTTTTTCTGAACTCATTAGTCCTCCTTCTCCTAGCATATGCATTATGTTGTTACCTCTCTTGGTTTAACTTCCATGATTGAGGCGATGACATGGAGTTCATTAGCATCCCCAGCTGTAACTTTAAGCACTTCGCTTTCTTGTACGACTAAGGGTTTATCTAATAATTCGGTTGTGGTATTGGCATCAATTGATTTAGCATTAAACACACTAAATACAGTGGAAGATGCATCCGTTAATGTGACGGTCAAGGTACATGCTGATCCTGCATCATTACACGCCAATAAACTTTTAACAATAGCAGCTGTTGCACTGGGTACTGTATATAAAGTGGTGATATCGGTTGTGGTTAAATCAACTTTTTTATTAATAAATGCATTAGCCATTATTCTAAAAACCACCCTTGTGAATTAACTTCATCTTTTAAATCTTGTTGGTAAGTGGAATTCAGCTTGTTGATCACCGCATCTAAATCTCTTACCTGAGACTGAGCTATATCTGAATCGTATTCTCTACTCGCTCTTGTTAATATTTGTACTATCTTCGCCATAAACTTGCTAAGCCTCCATGAGCAAATGAACTATGTTGCCAACCTTTATCTTGTCGAGTAGTAGCACCTGCTTCTATTTGAGATCGTGTAGGTGCAGGGCCAGTATAACTTAATCCGCCTTGACCATCAGATTTATAGTTAGGTCCTAAGAGATGTACATTTCCAACAGGTTTCCCTGCAGCTGCTCTATTTAATATATTCGTTTGTCTTGCTTGCATTTGTCTATGACGTCTAGCTGGATCAGAATAATGGCCTCCTAACGCATTCATCTTATTTAATTGCGCTGCACTATAACCATAATTTTGCATTGGAGTTCCCCTCTGAGTATAAGCTGGAGTCCAAGATGGTGCACTTCTATAAAACCTAGAATCTTTTAAATTGGTAGGCGCAAAGTTGCCGGCCCAAGAGAGCATTGGATGAATTTTCGATGTAAAATAATTACTTAACATTGATCTTATCCAATTACTTGAATCACTTTCATCATCTTCTTCTGCGGTTTCTGTGAATCGATTTATATTTTCATAATCATCCGACGAAGCATACTCAGCTAGCCTTGGATCTCGTGGAATAAAATTACCATCAGCAGGATCGATAAATGGATAGCCTCCGGCTTTCATAATTCCTGTGGCTGCCTCAGGCTCTCCTCCCCATAAATTTTTCATTTGTTCTAAGCCATATGCTGCATCCAGATCTCCCATCATTAAACTTTCTTCTGAAGGAGTTGGAACTACATTAAAACTTCGAGCTCCCTTGATATCACGATAGTTTTTATCGTAAAGTTGTTGACCCTGAGATCCTTCCCAAGTATCAAATTTTTCCATTCCGGGTTCTGCTAGACGTTCCAAGTTATATTTTAAATCTTCCCAAGAGGGGATCATGCTCATTTTATTTACTTGAGTTAAATCAGGTTCTAATACTTCAGATTCTTCAACTTCCTCAACTTCCTCAACTGGACCTGTACCTAATCCTGTTGTAGGGGTAGCCCGTAGTCTATCTAGGCTTTTTTGTAGACTACCATCAGAATCTACTCCTGCGGCAATCATTTTTTCTAATTTATCTATCTGTTCAAGCATTACTGCGTGCTTAACACTGTCTACTTGATCACCTTCTTGAAAACCAATCCTTCCACCTAAAGCTTTATGGATTCCACTACCATAAGTATCAGTCCAGTCACGAGCAATCTCTGGCTCGTTGGCCCATAGGTATCGTCTTTGTTTCTCTGATTTAAAAGGCATTATCTTCGTCCATCCGTTTGTGTATCTAATCTAAATGTACCGAGTTTCCAACTTTGGGATTGTCCGGTATTTTCTATTTTTAATTGTACAGCACGAGCTCGTGCTCTGCAATCTTGTTTTGTTGTAGATGTTGTAATGGTAAAGGGTCCTAAAGAAGAGCTT
>VTLG01009599.1_pt1 | contig 25467 bp, 36 predicted proteins | sample 4694571 | NCBI WGS metagenome assembly VTLG01 (sample SAMN12604809, study PRJNA352737) | marine metagenome | biome: ENVO:00000447; feature: ENVO:00000209|ENVO:00000569|ENVO:01000036; material: ENVO:00002151; isolation source: viral sequences binned using virsorter ...
CCACCGGCTCCTCCACCACCACCTCCTGCACAGGTGTATTCATAACCAGAGTGTGCGATCAGAACAGCGTCGCCACCGTCATTTCCCTGACCTTCCGTACCAGAACCGCCAGAACCGGTCGCAGCGCCAGTGTTGTTGGAGGCACTACCGCCACCACCTGAACCGCCATCTCTTCCTGTGTTGTCTCCTGCCATACCAGCCCCACCGCCACCACCGTCAGCGGTAACAGAGAAGGCTACCGAATCAACACCGTCCTCGCCCTTTCTGGCATCGTCCCCGTTTCCGTATGGGCCGTAGGTGTACCAAGCAGAACTTCCACCCCTACCGACAACTATCGGATAAGTGGTTCCACCAGTAAGCGTGGTAGTTCCAGTTCGTATCCCACCAGCACCGCCACCGGCACCGGGGTTACCAGCACCACCACCCGCACCGCCACCAACAATCAAATAAGTGGCATCTGTATCTGGTGAACCAGAAGTCACCACAAAGTTGCCTGAACCCCTAAAAGTATGGACACGGTACGTCGTACCTGAGTGGGTGTACTGAGACACAAGACCGCCAAAGGCCACAAACGCGCTAGCGCCAGCACTTTGGGAAACTGCACCCAAGACTCCTGGAAGAATCATGGTTTACTCCAGCGGGCCGAACAGTAGCCAAGAGTTGGTAGTCCACTTCAACACAGCCGCCACTCCGTCCGGTCCTTTCAACGTAAGTTTATCATCCAGACTGGTGACTGCTGCACTAGACCCAGCAGCAAACGTGATCTTGTTGGAAGCGTGCGGACAACTGAACAACATCTGAGTCCCAATAGGGAATGCCGTAGTTGAATCGCTTGGCATTGTGATCGTGACATTGCCAGCAGCACCCGTGCAATGGATGTATTTACCCGCATCCGACAAAGCAAACGTATGAGCAGCACCCGTCTCTGAAACCACATCCACATACGTTGTAGTTGTTCCTGTAAATGTAGCATCTGTACCTGAGACGGCCCCCGAAAGCGTCAGCCCAGTCAACGTACCAACTGAAGTGATCGCTGATTGAGCTGCACCTGTAACGGTAGCCGCCGTACCGGAAGCGTTGCCCGTTACATCACCTGTTACGTCACCCTCTAAATCAGCAACTAGAGTCCCAGCCGTAATCGACAGATCCCCAGTTGAAGCCCCAGTAGCAGCAGTAGTTCCCATCGTGAACTTGTCTGCACTCTCATCCCAGGCAATAATAGCATTATCACCAGTCGAGCCACGCTCCATAACGATACCAAGATCATTAGCGTTAGAGCTAGCTCCAGTATTAAGCTCTATTAAAGAATCTTCCACTACATGATTAGTTGTAGAAAGAGTTGTAGTTGCACCATTAACAGTTAAGCTTCCAGTAATGGTAACATCATCAGCAAATAAAGCATTGCCATCAGCAATATTAAGCGCAACCTGTCCATTAGTACCTGTTATAACCAACTGTTCTTCACTGGCATCCCACTTCATGTGGTCACCAGCAGTTCCACTATAGAAGTTTACATCCTGACCAGAACCATCAGTACCAAAATTAATTGTACCCGCAAAGGTTCCACCAGCAGTCCCCACCCCTAGAGACGAATAATTTGTAATCGAATTCCAAGCTGTGGAGCCATCGCCAATCTTAAACTTATCAGTATCAGTCTCCAACCCCCACTCACCAGCAGCGAGCGTAGGATTGGATGATGTCCATTGTGAGGCCGTGCCTCTCCGCATTTGAATTTGTACTGCCATAATATCTCCTATGAAATCCTATTTACGTAACCAAAGACCGTAACCTTATCAGCAACTGCAGCGGCTCCCTTGAGAACCAAAGAGCCGCCCTTAAGAACCAGACCTGGGACCAACAGAACTAGGCCGGCTTCTGCACCGACCGTAACTTCAATAATGTCATCAGGATCAGTTGTCCCGCCAAACTGCAGAGACACCTTTCGATCAGTAGTATCTGTATTAGATGCATACAGCCAAACCTCATCAATATGAGATGCGGTTCCGCTAGAAGTATGAATCGTGGTATAAGTACCGCTATCTACAGCGAGCTTGATACCCGTTCCATCAGCAGCACCGCCTGTTAAATACTGTTTAGAATATGTTGCCATTGCAATCTCCTGTTCTTATTATACAACTTTTTCGTTATGGTCGCCAACTTTACTCAGGTGGTGTTGGCCACGCAGGTAATGTTGAAACTTTATCAGACTGAGACGGATAGTCACGTAATTCTTGACGGTAGGTAGCCCATTCGGCCACCTTCTCAGCAGTCATCGGTCCATCAGCGACCTGCGTCCAGTCCGAGTCACGTAACAGATTGTCACGCATACCTCTGACGGACTGGAAATTCAGATCATCGTCTGCCGCAGCCGCTGCCATAGCGTCTAGTTCTTCTTGAGTCAATGGGATGGATACCCATTCGCCTGACTCGTTTGTTAACCTTGTTGGTGTCTCTGGCATGTTTCCTCCTTAAACCGTATTCTTAAGACCGTAAAGTGTAAAGTGACTACCGGTTGTGAAATAACTACCCCGTAGACCAAACTTGACTGAAGCAAGGTCAGTGTCATCCCTGTACTGCATCATAAGATGAGAATGGGCCGTGTCATATGTTTGCCGCCCGAATCCCTCATCGTTTAAATAATATGAGGAGGGACCACCACCATGCCCGGTGGGGTTATACATCTGAACAATACAGGTAGCGTGGGAGTCTTCATTCTTAATGAAGTCCACATGACCCATTGACCAGACATCGTTTGCTTTGTTTCTTGCCACACCGCTCTTAAGCGCTGAGACTATCCCGATCTCATAACCGTACTGTCCCCACGAAGAACCGTTTTTAACCCTCATGCTGCCAGCATAATCACCGGTATTCATGCCCATCACCCCGCATGAAGTGTACTTACTTGAGGTAGAATCGTTGTTGAACTGCATCCACAAAGCATCATGTCCCCGCCCGGTACTGCCGTTCCAGTTAGTTGTATGCTGAGATCGGCAAGAGAACAAAACCCTAAACGACCGGTAGTCGAACGGGCTTGAAATAGAGAAGGAGATGCTATTGGTGGAACTGTTCGCCAATTTGTTTGTACCAATGATTTCCAGTGCGTTAGTAGGCATTATTCCCTCGTCCATCCATATAGTTGAAAGTTAGACCCGGAATTCCACGTTGTGCCACCACTGAAGTTGTAAACTCCCAGTTCAATAGAGTCAACAAGATCGTAGGCAACATCCGTTTCACCATAATACGAAGGTCCATAAATATCAGTAATACCCCCATAATCCCATCCGAAGCCAACATTGTTGTAGTAACTGCTTCCATCATCATGGAGACTTGCGGAAAACTTCACCGTACTCATGGTTTCAGTTGTACTGTTCCAGTTGTAATACCGGATAAATCCCGGTGAAAAGTTGTACGGCATAGTGTCAGAACCGCCACCATCACCTGAAATCTGCCGATAGTAAGAAGAACTATAACCAAACTGGTAACTACCATTGATGGCATAACCGGTGTTAGTGGTGGTGTTGGCAGGGCTAACCGAGCCAGTAAGGTGGTAAACAGCATTGGTATACAGATAAGCATCCACGCCACTGCCCGTGTTTACGATGTCGTTCGTAGTCCCATAGAACCAACCATAGGTGTAGTTAGAGTCCACCTTGACATTAAACCGGATCTCCAACACTTCAGCGTCGCCGTAATCACCCAAGTTAGAAAACTGAACCGTCGATGTAGAGTTGTCCGCAACGGTTACTTCATCTATAAACTGATACGTCATTAGCCCCCCTTGATCCCATAGCAAGAAAAGTTGCTGAGACTGAAATTGGCGCTCTCTATCATACCGAAATCAACCTGAGTAATGGCCGCTGTGGAGCCGTAACCCGGCCCATGAAAGGCATGTACGCCGGTCTTTCCATGCCAGTCCTGACTTGTGCCACCCGTTGGCTTGAACGGGAAACAATCGTAGGTATAAAACTTTGTGTAGTTGGCTCTGTTAATATCCCAGAACGTCACCACGTTGAGAGCCTGCCCCTTGCCGGTATCAGCCCAACCTGAATAACCGTTGCCCATACACGGCCCCTGCGATGCGTATTGATCGCCCGTGCCAGAGTTGAGGTTGCTGTATTCCATGTTATGTGAACTACCGGACACCATATTGGACAACCTCAGATTGTAATACGGCCTGTAACTGGTTGTAGTCCTATGGTTATAGTTGTTGACATAGATGTTTACTTTATTGTCGCTATACACATGGGTACTGATAGCAGCGATGAAAACCAGATGCTTGTAGTTAGCCCACGAATCGTCAGAACCTGAAGAAGTAAACGACACCAAGGCTGTTGTATTACCAGTGACATCAACCTTGTCCAACATATACCACTGCTCATCACCAAGACCTTTACCACCGCCAGCAGAAGCCAACAAAGCACGACGAGAACCTAAACTCATTAGACCAGAACCTCCCCGTAACTGAGAATCGAACGAACCTCATGGGCACCACGATTCCTATCAGCAAAATCGGTTTCAGGATACTTATCAACAATATTAGTAATATGATGACCATCAAAAGAAGACCATTCACAAAACTCGTAAATCTTATCCAACACCGCGAACGGATGCTCTATCAAATCCTCATATTCCACAAATAAATATTCACCATTAGATGACATCCTAGCAGACTCCACACCCTCAACCGCACTCATCACCGGATCAGAACCGGGACGTAATAAATCTTCCCGACTAGTAAAATCAGGATCGCCTTCAGTGAAACCATTCTTGCGCCACAAACGATGAAAAGAATCAATGATCTCTTCCGTCGGCCTAGTCAATACAATAATCTTTGGTTTATCAGTAATGTATTGAAGGATAAGCGACATATTGAAAGGCTGCGTCCATCCTCTACTCTTATCTAAAATAATTGGGCGGTCCACATCTTTATAATATAAACGCGGAACAGCACTTGTCAACTCATACGTAAAATCCATCCGATCAGAAGTAGATAGTTGCTGGTTCATCTCGCACGCCATAAATGTATCCCACATCAATGGACAAAGGGGCGAGTTGGGACCAGCATAAATATCAGGATTCTGTGCCAGGATCGCTCTTAAAACAGTCGAACCAGATCGTGGCGTGCCACTTAAAAAAAACATTAGCCCATCGCCTGACCGGCAACAAACCCATTCCAAACAGTACCACCATCCAAGGTGATAAATGTTAACACATCCACTGCCGCAGCAGTAGTAGTTAACGTAGGAGCAGTAGCAGCCGCCCAGTCAACCGAACCCGGCCAAGTTACCGTTCTGGAACCTGTCCCATCTTGAACTAGAAATAATGTAAACGAGCCAGCCGTACCTGAGGCTGGCGGGTTAGAGAATGTAAACGTACAGTTTGCGGTCAGGGTAACCTTATGGAAGTTGCCATCTTCAAGGTCAATAGTAGCCGTAGAGCCAGACGTACCATTAGTTGCTAATGTTTCTCCAACATCCTTAAATACCGCTTTTGAAATAATCTGATCACCAGCGTCTATTGCGCCACTCATTGTCAACCCGGTCAGGGTTCCCACAGAAGTAATCGCCGTCTGTGCGGCTTGGGTCACAGTGAGCGCAGTCCCAGAAGCGTTACCGGTCACATTGCCGGTCAAGGGACCAGCAAATGCCGTAGCAGTAAGAGTTCCAGTACCAGCGTTGTAGGTGATACCAGCGTCAGACTTCGGAGCCAAGTCACCAGTAGCTGACTCCCATAGAGCCACAAAGGCCGTCGTGTCTGTCGTGTCAGCAACCGTGATAGTTGTAGGAACAGCGCCAGTGAGCGCTACAGTCCCAGTAGCATCTGGAAGTGTAATCGTTCGATCCGCTGTAGGATCAGTCGCTAGCAGTATAGTCTCATAATCGTTTGCAGTCGCACCCTCAAATTGAACCCTGTCCTTAACAAGAACACTAGCAGAATCAACTGTAACAGTTGTACCAGAAACCGTCAGATCCCCCGTGATACGAGCAGAACCAGTCACATCCAACGCCACCGTTGGAGCAACCTGATTAATACCCACACGGTTATTGCCAGTATCAACTTTTAAAATACTAGGAGATAGTGAGACGCCATAAGCTAACCACTTCTCGCCATCCCAAGACCATTGCTTACCGCTAACAGTATGGATATCCCCACTTGAGGGTGAATTTGGAAAATCTATTGCCATCGTGCCTCCATTATACCATTCATTTGATTATTCTACCTCAATCCAAGAGGTTGTATCTTCATCCCACCTGTAGAAGGGGGGGTCTCCAGTGTTTGGGTTAGTGACTGGGGCTTCCCATCCCCCGGATTCGTCATCCCATGTGACCCACGATGCGAATGGGGGGTCTGGCTTAACCCATGCCAGCGTGTCTTCATCCCACACATATCCAAGAACATAGGCACTGGGCGCTTCCCATTCCGCAGTTGTCGTATTCAAAGTCCAAGATGGATACGCCTGTGACCCATGAAAAATATCATTTACCGAATCGTAAGTGAAACCTATCCCGGCAAAGGTGCCTCGCAAAGCAGTTCCGCCATCAGGTTCACCATCCACCCCGTTATGAACCCCGCCTCTCGTCCACATGGAAGTCTGGACCCATGTGCCTGATTCGGGGAAGATGCCATTCAGAAAGTCGATGCCGCGTTGTTCAACTTCCACACCGTCAATAGTCGTTATCTCGTTGTCAACGACAAGAACCCTGAGAACAATGCTGCTTTCGTTTAACTCTGCAAAGTTTGCCATGTCATCTCCTACGGCGTCGGGAACCGGATAATTACGGCTCCGCTTCCCCCGACTCCGGTAGCACTACTCGTGCCACCTCCACCGGTACCACCACCGGTATTGGCTCCTGCGGCACTGCTGTTGCCGCCACGGTTGCCTGCCGTTCCGGTAGTTCCGCCCGCTGTGCCGTTGTAGAAACCGGGGGTACACGCACCACCGCCTCCGCTGTGGAGAAAGGCGCTTCCTACATATGAGTTTGACCCGTCACCACCACCCGCTCCTGCGGCCCACTCGCCGGGAGTAGTACCGTCGCCGCCCATTCCACCACCGCCGCCGCCCCAACCATAGTTGGTACCAGAGTTGATGGAACCGCCTCCGTCACCGCCTTGCGAGCCAGTACCACCACTACCGGTACTGCCAGACAAGGAACCTGCGCCTCCCCCGCAGCCTCCGTTGTTACCGTTACCGTTGTTTTTCCCTCCTCCCCCGCCTGTGCCCGTATAAGTCGAAGCACCATTTACGGCGAAGGAAGAGTTGTTTCCATTGTTGCCGTTGGACGTACCACCCTGTCCGATGGTCACCGTATGAGTTGCTATTCCTACCGTTACCCCTGTTGTTGTCACAGTCCCACCGCCACCGCCTCCACCAGCACCGGGATACGGCCCATATGCCGTTCCACCAGCCGTAGCACCCGAACCACCCGCACCAAGCACAAAGATGTCAGCGGTAGCAGAAGCATTGCTGACAACGAAGTTGCCCGTAGAAGTCATCTTGATCCAAGTGTTGCCACCGTCCGTACCCGTGGTGTACGACCCGCTATATGTCCAAGCCATCGCAGCGGCTGTCGTAATATTGGGCTCATTACCGTAAGAACCAGCACCAGCAGCGTTGATTGCTGCAACCCGGAACCAATACTGAGTAGCCAACGTCAGACTAGAAACGGTATAAGTCGTCGCAGCGCTACCGGTATCAGCAGTAACATTCGACCACGATGACCCGTTGGTTGAGTACTGAACTTTGTATCCAGTAATAGCGGCACCGTTGATCGACCCTGCCGACCATGACAGGTTGACTTGTGTTTGAGGATCAGAACCAGCCGCCAGTGACAGGGTTCCCGGCGCACCCGGCACACCCCGTGGTGTCTTAGAGGCACTTACTGCGGACGGTGCCTCGCCTTCCCCCACACCGTTGATGGCAGTGATACGGAAGGTATGAGCCGTTCCGTTTGTAAGACCAGTAACGGTATAAGAAGTAGCAGTACTCCCCGTATCTGATACGACGGTAGACCAAGAACCATCATTCTTTTCTACCTTGTACCCAATGATGTCTGAACCATTCGCATTGCCTGCATCCCACGACAGGGCAATCTGCCCATCGCCCTCTACTGGTGTTAAACCAGTAGGAGGCCCGGGGTACCAACCCGGAGTGCCAAACTTACCGGCAGCCCAATCTGAGGTCTTACTACTTGGAAACCATCTTCCATCAAATCGAGGCATGATGTTTCCTCATCAGAACATCTGCCCCGCCAGAATAGTATTCTCATCGTCTGGCGCTTTAAAGGAAGCAGTCGCAGTTGTAACATCACTAGTGAAAGCAACAGTTCCGTCAGCATTTTGTAAAGTAATTGTACGATCAGCAGTAGGATCAACAACAGTTAAAGTTGTTTCATGCGCATTCGCAGTCGCTCCTTCAAAGACAACAACCGCTCCTACAGCAGAACTAGACGTAGTACCAGTTGCCTTCCACTTCTCCCCGTCCCACTGCCATGCACGATCAGCAACCTGATGTATATCTCCTTCATTCGGACTATTAGGAAAATTAATCGCCATTACGACGCACCTCCATCAAGAGCAGTTAAACCACCATAATTGGTACCAGAAACTCCACCATCAATATTAACATTGATACCACTTACCGAATGACCAAGCTCAACCCATTGAGAACTATTACCATCATTATAATAAATATAAGCACCACCACTATCAGACTCAAACCAGATGTCATTCTCAGTAGCTGAGGCGGGCATTGCGTCTTGTGCATTAAAGGTCTGTCCATCACTAGCGTGACCTATCTCAACCCAAGAACTATCATAATAAATGAATGTCTTACCAGTGTCCGACTCATACCAAATATCATTAGCCGCTGGGGAACCCGGAGGCGTATCAGCAACCTGGAACGACTGGGCATCAGAAGCGTGACCTACTTCAGCCCACGTACTATCATAGCGAATGAAAAGTTTACCCGTGTCAGACTCGTACCAGAAATCTCCTTCAGTATAATCAGTAGGAGCATCATCACTTGCGGTAAACTTTGATGTACTAGATCTAAGTTCCCAATAGGTTCCATTCCAGAACCAAATCATATTTCCTTGAGAAACTTCTTGATTTACACTTGGAGATGCGGGAAAGTCAATAGCCATTACACTGCCCCACCGTCAATAGAACTAATGCCAGTATAATTACTACTTGGAACCCCGCCATCAATATTCATAGAATATTCTCTTACGGTGGAATCCGCAGCGTGACCAAGCTCTACCCATTGGGCAGCACCTACGCCATCATCATAGTATACAATCGTATTTCCAGTATCAGACTCATACCACAAGTCCCCCGCATCGGGACTAGATGGAGCAGTATCAGAAACAGTTACACTAGCACCACCACCACTAACCTGCTGCCAAGATCCGCTAGACCGAAAATAGAACACATCGTTTGATGTATCAACAGCTATGGTTCCATCATCTTGAGAACCACTGGGAGCACCAGAGTAAGTTGGATTCACTACACCTAGAGCAGGTTTAAAAGCATCATCAGTCTGAAGCAGGTTGGCCGCAGCACGATATAAAGTGACATCCGCTGAACCACTACCAGCGCTCCAAGTTAACTTACCACCAGCATCTACAGATAAACGGGCGGTTGAATCACCGGCAACCTTTGTTCTAAGAGCTTCAGACGCCGCAGATGCTGCATCGTCAATTGATATAGATGTCTTAAAAGATTTAGCCACGACCTCAACCGTCCCGTTGTATTATAGCAGATCACCCTCAAGTAATCCACCAGTTTATATTATTTTTTAGCCAACAACTACGGCTCGATAATCCGTCCCGCTGGCTGGTGCAGTAGCGAATGTAACCGTTACCGCACTAGTAGTAGTATGCTCAATGTCAACCTCAACTTCTGCATATGGAGAAGCTGAAGCATACACTGTTACCTGTACATCTCGTGAACTTAAGCTATGTGTAACAGTGAAAGCAGCAGCGCTACCGTCTCCGGTTAGAGTAGCTGAAACTTTCTTAAAGTCAGCACTCAGAACACCGCTTGTAAGGGTAAGTCCGTCACCAGCAGCACTGGAAGCAATTGACAATCCGCTTGAATCGACTGCCAAACCAGAGTTGGTGATAAGATCGACGGACAATTCGCCGCCACTCTTATTAAGACCATTACCAGCAGTAACCTGCGCAGAACCAGAGAACTGAGTCCACGTAATCGAAGTAGAACCCAATGTAATCGGGTCATTCGTTGTGATTACCCACTGTGTATCAGCGCCTACTGAACCTTCATTCACCCAAACAAAGGCACCGCCAATCGCCTCACTAGAAGCATCCATGTCGGTTGCCCGACTGGCCGCTCCCGAAGCTACTGCGACATAGATACCATTCTCAGTAGCAGTTGACTGATCCTTCAAAAGGACACGATCACCAGTGGCAATAGTCACACCATCAACGGTATCACCATTTTCAAGACCATTAGCAACCGCAACATTTGCAGTACTCGCTACACGAACAGGCTCTTTAACATTCAAACCCTGCTTAGTGGCATCAACATAAGCCTTAGTTGCAGCATCCGTATCAGCACTTGGACTGCCAACACTGACAATCCTCTGAGAGTTAGCGGAAACCGAAGCAGTTGGTGCTGCCAGTTGATCCAAACGACTCGTTCGGACCTGAGTATCGAAGTCAGAGACTGTGCTTGCAGTCTGCGTTCCTGTGTGGTTGGCCCTAGCTAGATAATGCGAGCCTTCCTGAGCGTCAAGCTTGTCTGCATCTAGACCAGTACCTGAGCCGTCTACTGTTAGGAGGAGAGTCAGTATTTCAGCGGCGGTTTGGTCTGCGGTGGCACTAGTCTCAATACCGAGAATAGTGAGCACCTGTGCCGGCGTCTTAGGTTGTGGAGTATTATCACTTGTTGCATACAAGAAAGTTGTAGCATCAAAATCAGTCTCCATAACCGCACCAGCGGCATTGACGTTTGTCGCATCTGTTACATCGGCAGCAGCTTCGATAGCATCTAGCTTCGATTCATCAGCCGCAGTAAATCTATTGACAATCTCCCATGCTCCGTCAGCCCGCAAGTAAAGCTTGTCATCATCAGTATCATAATAGATCTGACCGTCACTTGGAGACGAGGGTGCAGTACTTAGATTCTGCACTACAGCATTTCTTAATTCATTCTTATTAAGGTCGATATATGACTCTATGTCAATAGGGACCAGAAACTTTTTAGCCATTGTATTTCCTCCTAGACTATAATGGCCTTACCGGCAAAAGCATTATCGAATGTTGCTACTACTTGATTTAAGGAATTATGTTTAATGTCTCCAATAACATGATTCCCAGCAGAATCGATAATGTCTATTGATGGATATCGACCTTGATTGTGGTTTATCGTCCACGTTGCACTCGCTGAAGCCTGATCATGAACAACAGTAAGATTATCTGCCGCAGGACCAGCAGGACCAGCAGCACCGTCAGCACCAGTAGCACCAGCAGGACCAGCAGGCCCTTGCGGACCTGTTGCAGTCTCTGTCAAAACTATCGTTGGATCACCCTCTACTGTTAAAGTATTAAGTGCATCCGTTTCAACAACATCTGTCATTACCTAGTAACCTCCGGTGTAATACTTACCGTGCCTTGTACCAATCTTGTAACCGCCCCACCTGAAGTTATGATTTCTAAATCATACACACCAGTATCAGGAGCAGTTAAGGCAGTAGTTACAGATGATGCAATTGTAATAACAATTTTACCAGTTGCATCTAAAGTTATATCACCAGCACCGCTGGTCAAGTCAACCAACGGAGTAGGAGAGTTATAAGTATTACGAATTTGCATTCGTCCAGAATGAGTACTTAAATCTACCAGCGCACCGCCAGATTTATACGTAAACGTTCTTTCAAATGTTTCGCCTTGATTCACGATCAAATTGTAACTAAAAGCCATACCTTGATTATACCACCATAGAGTTTTTTTACCAAAGGCTAGTCAAGTGTGATATCAAGATCATTTGCAGCTATAGTAAATGTATCTCCTGATGCAGAAACTACCGAAGCAGAAAGTGCTCCATGAAACAACAGGTTGCCTCCAGAAGAAGCATCAAACACTCCAAGATGCGTCACAGTAACAGCGGGCATGCTGGTGAATGAAATACTAGACGAGTTAGACACCGACCCGCCAGAAGCGGCACCAAAAGTTGCCGCTTGTCTAGTGACCGCGACCTCAGCGCCTCCTGAACCGGCATCAGTTGGGCTACCCACATACAACGCCAAATACACCGTTGCAACCGGCGTATACGACGTATTCCTCAATGCATGATCAAGGAGTTTGTTTTCTAAGTAATTAGATAACCCCGACATGATTTTTCCTACTACTACTCGCCGTAGTGTTCTTTAACCTGTTTCTGAGTAGCCGCTTCAAACTGTGTGGTATCTAAAAGCTGCTTCGCCACTGCCGCAGACACCAGCTGATACGGATGGTCTCTAGTGAACTCAACCGTCCCAACAGAGTACCCATATCCATGACGCATAAATAGCATCTGTTCACCCGACGGTGCTGCAGCCTTCTTAGGGGCAGCCTTTTTGGCGGGCGCTGATTCTACTTCGGCATTCTTCAAATCTTCAGTTGTAACTGTACTTTTATTATCAGCCATAATCAACATCTTACCATACATCATTATCAAACGCAACAATAGAACACCCCCGGGAGGCATCGAAGCGACCCGGGGGTGTCTGGTGGTGGTTTGATTAAAACCAATATATATTTTACAGTTACAATCAGGTGCGGAGCTTGGTATCCTTGCAGATAACGTAAGCTTCAGCGTTCTCAATGTTCTGAGCAACCCTGTTGTACTGCGTATATTCAATCGTGTCCTTCTTCGGCTTGAACTCACGGTAAACCGTGATCTCGCGCTGAATACCAACAATATGGTTGTTGGGGAAGGTCAGGATAATGTAGCCGTGGTTGCCACTGGCACCACTATAACTACCGGCCACAGTCTCCGGCATGAGCGGAACCTCAATTAGAGGAATACCAAACGGAGCAAGCCCCGACGAACCGGGACCCCCGTTAGGCGCACCCGGGTTAGTGTAGAGCCTGTCACCCATAGTAGAACCGGGCGAAGGCGCACCAGCAGTAGCCTCAGTAGCAGAGTTCGGGTTCTGCAGTGTGTAGATTGTATCCTGCACAATACCCGGACCACTGAAATACCGCAACTCGTTACGACGCTGCAGGTACTTGTTCGGCATCTTACGCAAAACTGCGTCATACACCGCACGACTAATGTTTGTTTCTGTAGCATGTGTAACACCACTAGCAGTACCCAGCTTAACAAAGCCGTCCTGCGCCTTAAGCAGCGCATTGCTGCTTGTGGTATCACCATTAATCAGAAGATCATCCATGTCATTCGACGTCTGACGCGCCATAACCTGAGCAATATGATCTTCCAAGGAGTCACCAGCAATGTTGTCCTCAAGGGACTCAGTGCTGACCTCCCAATCCAAACGGAGCTTAACTGTCGTTAAAGCGACCTTCGTAAAGGTCACGGCAGCGTTTGCACCCGTGTCAGAAGCCTCAGTCGCCTTTGCAAGCAACCGCGATCCAACTGACAGCTTATCGATTTCCATAGAGGGATTGGCCATACGGACAACCCTAGACTGCTGCATAAGAACAGACTGATCGATAACGAAGTCAAGGAAACGGTTGGCCTGTGCGGGCTTTAGAATACCGCCAGAAGCGTTGCCCACAACTGAGGTAGTAACCTCGTTTGCTTTTTGAAGTAGTTCTTCGTTAGCCATTTATAATTTCCTCCTAAGACTCGTATCCAAGAGACTTAATCAAGTCCTGAGGGAGGAAAAGGTTACCCCAAAATGATTCGGGGGCGCTTTCCTCAGCAGCCTTAACGACTGTATCCTCTTCTGCTTCTGTCTCATCAACACTCTTTTTAATTGCACCAGCATTCTCAACGGTTTCAACACGAGTGTTGATCACATCAAGACTATCGGTGACTGACTTTGTTGACTCATCAACCTTAGCTGTGAGTTCTTCCTGCTTCTCAGTCATTGCATTAATGGCAGAGGCCAGCTTATCTTCAATCAAAGTTTCAACCTGTGCGGCAGAAGCCTCAGAATGCGAAGCCAGCTTTTCATCAATGACAGTTCCTAGAGCTGCAGTGAGTTCATCGATATTCATATCAATATCATCTCCTTCATTGATTTCGTCTGCCATAAGCGTAATCTCTTCCACCTCAGCAGTAATTTTTTCTACATCGTCTTCATCAGAATCAACAAGAGTATCCAACTCCGCATTAGCGGGATCGGACAACCATGTCAAGAACCTCTGAAGAAGTGAGATCTTTTCTTCTAACTCGGCACCCTCAAAAGCCCCGTCGATTGACGAGGTTTCGTCAGACGCAGTTAGAACGTCTGTATCTTCCATGTATGTAACTATATCAGAATAATTCTTATTATGCAAGTCTTTCGTAACATCGCAGTCACATTCGGTATTTTTAATTAAATTATCAGTAATACATACTGTCGTATCGCCAACTGTGTGGCATTCAGATTCTTCAACCGTGAGAGCATAAGACAAGCCCCCATCGTCGGATTTGATCAACGTAATGTTAGCAACTGGATTAGCCGGGTTATCCACCAAGCTTAATTCACCAAGTTCATACTTGGTGACCACACTAACGGGCTGACCTCGAAACTTTCTCGTCTCATCATCCTTGCGTTCTAGAATTCGACCTCCGATAGAGAACGCACCAAGGGTGCCATCCAAAACCTTCTGCCAAGTATCCTCTGCACCCTTTGAGATATAAGCAGAAACTTCTACGCCACGGTAGCTATCTCCACCTTCATTAATCTCAACGGGACGATGGCCTACAGCCTTTCCTACAGCCAGAGGCTGGTGCATCTCACGTATGTTGCCTTGCCAATTCTTAAACGCCGTCATAGATGCGTCAAAATCAACGACATCTCCAGACTTGTCTACATTATCAGCAGTGGCTACACCAACTACAACCCGCTCTTCATTCTTAACAACAGAGATCGGGAAAATAAGTTGTAAACTTTCGCCATGCATATTATTGCCTCCTTATGAAGCTATGGGAACTATTGTAACACATATTTGCTTTATTTACAATAATCCTTAACCCACAGCAAAAACGGCCAGAGTAACAGACGCAGTGATAACCTCAAATTCAGTGTAATCACCGGGAATGCATACGTACTCCGTACCGCCAGCAGGAATCAACACAGACACATGGTCGTTCAGCTTTACTGTAACATCAGTCGATGCATGAGTATTATGAAAATAAATACCATCAGTATGATGACCCAAACTTATTTTTGAATCAGCACTAGTTACAGCGATGTTTGAATACATAACACTACTATTTCCGTACATATTATCCTCCTTTAATCTTGTTCACGAACCCCGTCTGAGTCTTGGGCAGAGCCCCTCTCATTGCTGGCCTCGGGATTCGCAGAGTCATCTCCAGCTGGGGGAGTGTCAGCATTGTCATTCCCCTCAGGAGCGCCCTCTGGCCTTTCTGGTTCTTCCTCTTCCATGTCTTCACCGGTAAACGGATTGACACCCGTTTCCATAAGCAACTCCATTTTCCTAATATTGCTTGGATATGGAAGCTCTTCTTCACCAGACTCGCGGTCAGGAAGACCCAGCATGTTTCGTACCTCGTTTGGTGTAACAACCTCAGTACGAAGATAACGATCTCGAATCTTAGACTGTACATCTTCATCGACCAGATCAATCTGTTCAAATCTAAAATCTACAAGATCGGTAAACTCTTTAACAATATAATTAATCCTCTTCTCTATAACCTTCTGATCGGGACCAACTACTTGAACTTTAAAAGTCTTATCCGCATCTCTCGCTACAGCAAGATTTGCGTTGTCGTAAACACCGACCTTGGGAGCCGGTACTCTATTGGCAACCAAGATCTCATCACGATTGGACTTTCTAAACTTATCAAACGATGCATCCTGCACGTTAGCTTCTAGCTTTTCAAATCTAATATCTACATCACCACCAAGTGATGCAGGAAGAGGAACAATAAGCGTTCCATGATTCCTGCCCTTAACTTCTGTTCTAAAATAGTTAACCAATTCTTGCTTTGACCTATTGCTAAGCTTTGCACCTTTAAGAATAATTGCATACCTAGGAATAGCCTTATTTTCAAAATAATCAATATTATAATTTTTTGCGTACTTGTCACCCAAGATCGCACCAATAGCAGTTACTGCCGATGGAACTCCATAATAATTACTTGTTGGAGTATACGCCTTAAAGTGAATAATCTCATTAGGACGTCCATCACTATTGATAGGATCGGGAGTTTCTAAATCTTGAAAGTTTCTAAAGAAAACAGATTGAATCTTGCTATGCCGTGACAACTGTACAAACCCATCACGCTGCCTGCGTACTCGCATATTGACGGCTGGAATGTGACCAATGTAACCTATCTTACCAATATTAGTGCGGCCAATCTCTAAATAGGCATTACCAATAGTAAGATAATCCGTCCACAATTTAATCATAGTTTCCGAAAATGTGTCCTCAATGTTTGAATCATCCAAAAGAGCGTAAAGCTTCTTTCGCTCTCGAGCTAGTTCGATTCTAATCTTATCTTTTTTAGCTGGCGTGTCTGCCTTTTCAACTCGCCGCTTTGTCTTGTCTGAATCCTCAAAAGCGAATCCAAGAGCAACCGTGTTTGCGACACGCGCATTTATAGAAGCAAAGTGAGTGGTATTGGTTTCGTACAAGTCTGCCAAAATATTCAAATCATGAGGCGGCTCAATCACATCATACAGTGCATACCCATCAATCGAATCTGGATCTACATAGCGAGACTTGGCTTCTCCGACACCCTTGTTTGGTTTGTTGCCGACAGCCTTCTGTAGTTTCTGATGCCTCCGCTTCATCTTGGCGGACTGCTTAGAAAGATCTATTTTTTTAAAAGGATCAGTATTAGAAAACTGAGTTTCTACTTTAGTATAACTAACGTCATCAATCTCAACTTCTAAACTATCATCCTCTACAAACGATGTTTCACCCATAGTTATCCTTTATAAGGTGCCACTTCTATAATGGCATCCTCTACAGGGTCAGGCAATTCTCCTTGACCCAATCTTCCTTCTTGCTCTGATCGTTCACCATCAGTGACCTTTCTTGCCCCATCAACCCAATGAGGTTTACCACCATTGTCTTTTCCGGCCCAATAATTGGCAGCTTCTAACATCTGAGCCTCTACTTTGCGATCACCAACCATACCTTCGGCACACATGTAGTTTCCATCCCCATCAGCAATAAAGCCACCATCTGGCATTTTCCATAAACAAACACCGAACGCTGACTGAGGAACGACAATATTCTTGCCCTTTTTTACGATTCCGCTATTCATCCATCGTGAGTATAGCAGGTTTCGTATCAAAAAGCGATTCAATCATCAAATATTGTGCCGGATTCATAAAAATCTTCATCCATAAGAGTAAAGGATTCAATGACTCCATTGGCAGTTGGCATGGTTATCGTATCTGGTGGATCAGTTTCCGTATTCACTTCTATCGGTTCTATCTCTCCGTCCTGATTTTCATACCAATATGTTGTGTATTCATTTTCTGTATCCATACCTCAAAGGGCACAAGTAATACACTCAGGATCATCAATCCTGCATGCTTCAACTTCATCATCTGAATCTTCTTCAAAGTCTAAAGTCATCTGGTTTAGAACCTGCTCATCGCGCGAGTTGTCACGATAGATGGTAATACCCTTGCACCCTAAATCGTAAGCCATACGATACAACCTATCCGTATCTTCAATAGAGAAGTCCGTTGGGCAGTTTGTGGTTTTGCTAATAGCAGAATCAATCCAACGCTGGATAGCAGCTTGTACAGCTACATGTTGTTCTGGTAGAAGTTCCATAGCAGTTACACAATAATCTGGCAAGTCCTTAATGTCCAAACCAAGTTCTTCAATTACCGGAACGGTTTCAATCTCTGTTCCAAGTCTAGAAGTGCGTGTGTACTGCCAATTGAAGTAAGGCTCAATACCTGTTGACGTACCCATCATTGTGCCCGTCGTACCAGTAGGAGCCACAGTAAGCAAGCAGACGTTACGAATACCATACTGCTTAACCTTCTCTCTAATATCCTCAGGCATACCCTTCATGTAGCCTGATCGGAGATATGCCTCAGCAGCAAAGAATTTAAACTCACCCTTCAGCTTTGCAAGATTAATAGATGCCTCATAAGACTCAATTGCAATAGTTTTAAATAGTTCATCAATAAAAATAAGACTGTCCTTGGAGCCATAACGAAGACCCATCTTTACAAGTAATTCACCAAGACCCATCACGCCTAAACCAATACGACGATTGCCACGATGATTTTTTTCAATAGAGTCAAAATGATAATCGTTAATAGTAATTACATTATCCAAAAGCCTCACTGAATTATGAACAACGTAACGTAACTTGCTCCAGTCAAATTCAGAACTTGAGTCTACAAACTTAGATAGATCCATAGCGCCTAATGTACAAACTCCGTATGCCTCAAGAGGCTGTTCGCCACAAGGATTAGTAGCAACAAGGGGAGCAAAGTAATGAGAGTTGCTCATCTTGTTGGACCTTTCTAAAAAGTGTAAGCCGGGTTCTGCTGATGCATGCGCAGAAGAAATGATCTGATCCCAAATATCCCTAGCCTTTACTGTCTTGTAAAGAGAAACCTCTTTACCTAAAACATCTTGCCAGTAATGGAGGTTGCCGTCCCAAAGCTCATTGTATTCTGGATCTTTCGTGTTGGGAAACACCAAGTTCCAATCTGCATCATTTTCCAATGCAACCATAAACGAATCAGAAATGCATATCGACATATTGGCATTTTCAAATTCCCCGGGAGTATGCTTAACGCTAATAAATTCCTCAATGTCTGGATGCCAATCGTTAATCATTAGCATCGTGGCGCCGCGTCGTGAACCTCCTTGTTCGATGAGCCCTGTAGAAAGGTTATACATCTTTCCCCAAGAGACAGCACCGCTAGAAATACCGTTGACACCAATAACAGGAGCGTAGCGAGGCCGTAGAGTAGAAAGATTGATACCAACGCCTCCCCCTCTCGAGTGTGTTTCTGCCATTTCCTTGACACTATCAAAAATACCTCCGCGAGAATCTTCTGGACATGGTAGCACAAAGCAGTTCTGTAAGGTCAGACCTTTTGAACCAGCCCCGGCAAGGATACGCCCGCCTGGAACGAAATAATCAAAAAGAATATCTCTGAACTTCAATTCAACTTCATCTACATCTGAAGGATCTTCACATTCAGCTAAAGAGCGTGCCACTCTAGACTTGACACTATCAACATCTAATTCAAGTGGCTTTGAAATCAAATCAATATCTACAGTTACAGTATCACCATGATATGTAACCACCTCTACTGACCTTCCACTTTCATCAACGTTTAACACTCTAGAGATTTCCTTAACCGGCCACTTAGAGTCTGGTGCGACCATTGCTAGCACTAAGTCCCCAACCGACACATCTCCTTTTGGCGCCTTCAAAGAATACCTATCTAAAAATATTTTGTATCCCTGATACCCACTCTTGTTAAAGAACGATGGGATTTTAATATTTCCATCGTTCCTCTTTAACCCAGCACCATCCAATAGGGATGAATCGATTTTTTCACTTAATACAGTCACACTTCCTCCTTTAACGACATTCCCCCCGGTGGCGTGGGGGGAGTGGAATAACCATCTTAGCACGTTCACGATTCCGAAGCGAGGGTATTTGCGCAGGTAATTTAAGAAATTTCTAAAAAACCCAAAGCCTCGTCAGCGATGTCATCCCAAGTCTGATACTCATGTAAAACTCTTGCTCCGCGCATGGTCTTAGACTTGTATCTGTAATAATCAGTAGTGACATCTTTCATTAATGACAAGAGATGATCATAGTTTGGGTCGGCTACCTGAGCGCCCGTTCCGACAAGATTGAAGTTATCTAGTTCTTGTTCTGAGGCGTCTACAAACTCTGCATCAAGGGGCATCGACAAATCTGCAAAGTCTGCACATCCAGTAAGGTTGGTGCAAATCGTCGGCATGCCTGTCGCTATCGCCTGAAACGGAATCATACCGAAACCTTCACCAGTGGTGGGATAAACCATGCAGTGACTATTTTTATATAAAGAGATCAGAGCATCTTTTGGAATATGCCCATGTAGAAAAGTTATTTGTGGATGCTTCTCGTACTCAGCCATCCACGGAGTTATCTTATCCGAAGTTTTTAAAATTAACTGATAATTGTCATTTTCGTCAAACAGTTCCAAGAACGCCTTAGCAACTAGCGCTCCATTCTTTCTTGGAAGTTCTCCACCTACATGAAGAAAATAAAACTTCTCGCCAATCTCACGTTCCTGAACTTCCCACTCAGAAGAAATGCCGTGAGCCAGAACGTTTATTGGAATATCTAGATTGTACTTTTCATACACACTCTTACACCACTCACTAGTAGTCCATAACTGAGTAGAACTATTAAACTGATCAACCCAAGCTGGAGGGATAGCAGTAAACTCCCAAGGAGTATAGCCTACTGTTTGGGGTACTTCAAACTGATAGTAGTAAGGTAAGCAATAGTTTACATGCCACTTAGTACCTGTTGCATTCCAAAGTACCCGCTGCCCTTTATCTTTAAAAGACTGGAAGAGATTAAGAGATACCTCAGTGTACCCCCTGCTTCTCCAAGCAGTTCCAGTAGCATCTATCGCCTGTGGTGTAAACCATGATATATCTGTCTTTAAACCCACGTAATTACATTTACTCCTAACTCAGCAAACTGATTTGCATCTTCTTCTGACATCCAATACTGGATAGGTCTACGACAATACTGACACCGACTCACTCCAAGATATTCATCATCTATCTTACAGATAGTAATATAATCTTCATCTAAGACAGGAGTAGGAGGACAGTCGTCGCACTCTGCTACTGCTATATATCTCATACCCATCTAGTAGTACTCCAGTTAGTTATAACAATATAGAAGGCTAGCTACTAGCTAAGCTAGATAGCTTGCTGGGCTAGCAAAGGTCAGTCTATCGTGATTTTTGGAAGAAGTGGTGGATGGTCAAAAAATTTCTCCATCACGCGCTTCGTGTTCAAAGTGTGATACGGTGAACCGGTGTCCAAGTTTATCATTAACATTATATCATACACGGCATGGAGCATGCTGGTTGCCTTACTGGGCTGGTGGGCTTGTAAAGTAAACGGCACTATGATAAACTACTGGAGTATAGTGCTGGCGTCGAATTGCATATACATGCTCGCTGCACCGATAATTAGCGGTTTGCAAAAGGAGTAAATCTTGAAGATCACCCCGGCTAATGGGCAGGACGTAACAGAGGTTGATGAAATCTCTATAACTATCAAGTTATTAAAAGACCACAGAGGGGATCTTAACCCTGTGTTCTACATCTGCTCTCCAGATGAAAGCTATGACGTATCGGTGATGCACTTAAGGTTACTGATTAACGGGCTTGAACTAGGCATAAGTAGCCTAGATAACATGATTAGCTGTATGCTGCAGATGATGAGGTCAAATGCGGTAGAGGCCATGCAAACTATGGGACTGGCTGACAGTCCTGTAGAACTTGAGAAGATACTAAACTTTATAGCCAGTTTGGAAGAAGAAGATGGGGAGCCTAGTTAATTCCCCGATACTCGGTCGTGTAATTAAAGACTTCCCTTATCCAGATAGAGAATGCGCTTTATGTAGCAAGTCATTACAACTGGTTAATGCGATCCATTCGGATCAAGACATGTATCACTATAAAGCTATATATGTTTGCGGGTATGAAGATTGTCCTGCATTTGATTACGAAGGCAGAAAAGCTTATGTGAGACTGTACTATTCATCTGAAGAAGCTCAGATAGTATTTGAAGATATCCTTCTGCCCGTTTATGGAAGAAGGGAAAAGGGGCTTAACGATGACTAAATGGATCTGTGGCTTCTGTGAGTCAGAACTAATTTGGGGTGGCGATCACGATTTAGAAGACGGCTTTAGTCTTTTCACAATAGTAAGCAACTACACTTGCCCCGGATGCGATGCGTATGTGGAGGTATCAACATGAGTTTGCCAGACATTGAAGATCCATACGAATACCCTATGGAGCTTATGGGAGAATATCCTCCGATAGAAATTCTTTTGAGTTATAATAAAAAAGATAGTAAACTTAAGGAAGATAATTCGGAGAGCCTCTGTGCTGACACAGAAGGATAGCGCAATCGGCAAAAGCCGGTTTTTGCGCCTCCGGGGAGGATTATAATGGACGCAGGTACTATTGTTACGCTTCTAAGCTTAACAATTACAAACGTTGTCGCTCTATGCATAGCATATATTCGCCAGAAGCGACACAGTGAAAGAAACTATGGAATCAAGAATGGTCGGGGAGATTTATTTAAACAGATAGGGAAGTTGCAGGACGACATGCATAGAGAGACTCAACATCTAACCTCTGATGTTGCGGAACTACGCGGCATGCTTAGAGTTCATCTAAAAGAGAGTGCGAGCAAGCATTAATGACCCTACAAGATAAATGTTGTACTTATCGTAATGGTGAAGTACAATTAACCGACCATAGGTGGATATCCACTTATTTAGAAACATCGCTTACCAACGGTCAATACTTGAAATGGCTATGGTGTCGTGGTTGCGGTTTATACAAATTAGACCAGAAAAAGGAAAAGACCTTTATATCGGCTTGATTTATTTCCCCAGCTGTGCTATACTACTGTATAGGAATGCCCTGTATGTCAAATTATTTTCCCTCGGGATCTAATTCGACTATACGGGGTTTTCCACTTTTTCCTTTCGGTTCCCCCATCCAAGCCATTCCTGTGCTACACTAAATCAGTGACATGGCTATACACCCCAAACACTTATCAATCTGCTCTGGAATCGGAGCAATTGACCTTGGACTTCAAAGCGCACTCGGAATTGAGTCTGTGGGTTACATCGAAAGGGACGCCTTCGCTGCGGCCATTCTCATGGCGAGGATGGAAGAACAGGCCTTGGATGTGGCGCCTATTTGGGACGATCTTGAATCCTTCGACAGCACAGCATGGAGTGGATGCGTGGATATCATATCTGCAGGCATCCCCTGCCAGCCTTTTTCGTATGCCGGTAAGCATGGAGGAACAGAAGACGAAAGGTGGCTCTGGCCTGACATTTGTAGAATTAGTGAGGACTGCGGGACGAGCCAAATCTTTATCGAAAATACACCGGGACTTATCCAAAGAGGCCTTTATGAAATTCTCCACGATCTTGCCGAAATGGGGTACTCTGCGGAATGGGGTCTGTTCAACGCAAGTGACAGTCAAGCGCCCCATAAGCGACAAAGGGTATTCTTACTTGCCCACCGGGAGAGTATCGACATTAAGCCTTGGACCGATAGAGCAAAGCTTTACACCGAACTCAGACGACAAGCGATGGGCGACACCAACGGCGAACATGTGGAAGGAGCAGGGTCCGAATATCGATTGGGAGAAAAGGAACGAAAACAGGATTACGAACCTTACAGTTCAGGCTGTTTTATGGCCGACACCGAATGCGAGAGACGGTTCGCGTGGACCCGAAAGTCTAAAGGATGGGAAAAGACCAAGCGGACACAAAGGCAACGAGAATCTGGAGGGAGCAGCACTGTGGCCCACGCCGATAGCGCAGGACGCTGGCGGTTCAAGAAGAGCAACGGTGCCGAAGAAGGCTTCACAAAAATCAAAGGATGGTACGACACTTACGGACGCTTCCCGCCTTCACGGGACAATAACGACGCGTGGGGAAGATGGGTTGAGTCAGGTCTTCCTGAACCCACAGTTCGTGGAGACACTGATGGGTCTTCCCATAGGGTGGACCGACTTCGCTCCCTTGGAAACTCAGTCGTACCACAGTGTGTAACAATGGCTTATAACATATTATTAAATAGATTAACAACAGAACTAAGGCCGGTGAAATAATGAGTATCTCAGATTGGATAATGTGGACCTGTCTCCTAATGGTGCTCATACCCGGAATAATTATAATAGCTAAACTTCTTAAGGAAGATGAACATGAATGACGCCGAAAAGGAATGGACCGACGAGTTTCGTGACCGATTCATTGAACGAGCAGAAAGTATAAAAAAAGGAGGCATGCCTCCACTTGAAGGCCCTATGCGTGTCAAATGGATAAAGCAACGCAACCTTGACTATCAAGACTTCTCCATGCTCAGCGACTGCACAGCAAACCTCTCCGAAGGAATACTTACCTTAACAGTTGACCTACGACCCAAAACACCTGTCACACTACCAACCGACGGAGCAAAAATAACCCCAAGAATGCTTGATTCAAAATCTGACCTAAAAGACCTTATGAGTAGCGCAGAAATGTTTAGAAAAAACAAGGAGCAGGGAGCATGAGAAAACTAATCGAATCAACAGAAGAAAAAGACGTATACGAAACACCACACGGACATTTGGAAGTTTACAAAAAAGGAAAAAAAGAAGGAACCTCTAAACATATTCTCAACCCTGACCTGCTGCCCCCACAACCAATGCGGCTGAAAAAGAAGTATCGCAATCAAAGCTAATGGCGGGCGCCAGGAAAGAAAGAAAAACAGAAATTCGTGGAGTCACACGTTGCAAAGAGTGTTTATGGTATATTGGTAATAGAATGATACGAAGCAGAGACAACATCTGCCCCATATGCGATAGTGCAATACAGGAGGAAAAGTGAAACCAATATTTTTCGGAACAATACTAGCAATCTCAGGCGGCGTAGTCGCTGGGGGATTGTTTGGAGAATGGTGGGCTTTCGCCTCCCTGCTTCCCATAGCAGCATACGCAGGATGGAAAATCGGGGAACGATGACAAGCCCATCCGCCAGCAGCGTCGAACGACTATCAGAATGCATGACAGCAATAAGCCTCAAGCTATCGTTCTGGTTCGACCAAGACTACTTTGAAACCGACGAAGAAATCGAAGAAGTAATCCACTACTGCGAATCAGGAGAAATGGACGAATTCACCGACGCATGCATAGACGAATTCTTAAGCATGATCCACGAACACTTCTTCGACCCGCCATTCCAAAGCCCCCTCGGTAACATAGACCGACCAATGGGGATCATCCTAGACAGCCACATCACATACGACTAGTAAATAGTATGACAGGTTCAACGGGCACCTGTCAACCTCGGCGGTTCAAAAATTTTACAACTAACAAGCTCGGAGCGCCCGCATGCCACAAACCCACGAATACACAATAGAACACATCTACCACTTCACATGCGGAAAATGCTACCAATGGTGGTCCTACGCCCAAACCGAACTAAGCCTCCCCCACCACATAAAAACAAAAACAATCTGCCCGCACTGCGGACACACAGAAAGGATCAAATACAAAACATGACAAGCATCATCCTATTCATCG
>VTLG01011331.1_pt1 | contig 25465 bp, 44 predicted proteins | sample 4694571 | NCBI WGS metagenome assembly VTLG01 (sample SAMN12604809, study PRJNA352737) | marine metagenome | biome: ENVO:00000447; feature: ENVO:00000209|ENVO:00000569|ENVO:01000036; material: ENVO:00002151; isolation source: viral sequences binned using virsorter ...
CTAAATACGAGTAAAAACCTCGCATATAAATTCCCAAATCTTTGGTTCATTAAAATTCTTCTTCTACTGTTAGCGATATGTTGAAAATATCTGGTGCGACTTGTTGCATATCCAATGAATTGTTGGCAAATCTCCCGAAAATATGTTCTGATTCAGCGTCATCGCCTTCAGAATCTTTATCAATTGAAAAAATAAACGGAATATGGTTGCCGTTTGTTTTGTTCCACACATCTTCAACAAAATTGTCATCGGTTGCCAAAGGCACATCGTATTCATCTGGCATCATATCTGTTGAATCAATAAAACTAAAACTCATATCATATATTAAACGCCCACCATAACTTTCGTATCCATTAGAACCCGTTGTGAATGGCGATTTAGATGTACTCGTTGCCGTTCTGCCATAAGATTTCAAATTGCTGAATCGTTGTCCACCATAAGATTCTTGCAAATCATTCAAACGATTATATGATATCATACGTGTCACTTGTAAATCTGGTGCGTGTGGCATTTCGTAATATTCACCAAGCAAGATACAGCCAACAAATAAATCGGTTGAACCAAACGTATTTGAAGAATTACCCTCAAATTGGATTCCCCAATATCTTTTTTCCATTTCATTGAATTTGACAATCGTACTTCCATCGGTGTCTGGAATAACAATGCTTGAACCAATCGTATCTGCATTTACAACTTCTGTCGGTGTATCCATAGCCGTTGCACTTCCCATATCAACAGCCTGTATATGACTTTCGGTATCACTTGCTTTAATTAATACCTTTGCATCTGCTGAAGCCATATTGTGATTTAAAATTGCCACAAACGATTTCTTTGTAGATGTGCTTTGCGTGTCAATGTTTATTAATACATGACCATCCGTATCAGCACTTGTATCAAACGTCACTTTGTTAAGTGGTCGCATATCAAACAACTCTGGTTCTGATCCCGTTGTAAATGTTCCCATTAAATACGCACCGGCATCTGTTGCCGTTACATCAAAATTTCCATTTTGTTCCACTCCCCTTGACAACAAATAACTTATGTGGTCAACGTAAAAACGTGGCGTTCTTATATTCATATTTGCCATTATGATACCTTTATTGCTTTAATTGAACATCCATTAACCGTTTTGGTAATGTCTGCGACTATAAAATAACCGGCAGCCATGTTATCCCAAGTCGTTGTAACCGAAGAAAATGTATTCGTTGTGGAATCCCACGAACCGCCCATTGTTTGACCGTAAATTTTTAAATCTGAATCCCAATTACTAAAATCTATTATATCGCCAATCTCAAGATGATTATATTTTGGACGTAAGCAAGTAAATTCAACCGTATTCCTTCTATCTTTCATAAATGCCAACAAGGCTTCGGCTAACTTTGTTGCGGTTGTTGAATCAAGAATTTCATTTGCTTCAATTTCAAGTTTCATCGTTTGGTTAAATCCATCTACGGTAGTTCCTTGAGAAGTTGAATCGGTTGCTGTTGCTTCTGATTTATTTTGGTTTGCACCGTAATCGTGATTGTATTTGACCAAGATTGAGTTCTTTACACTTCCAAGCGATGTCTTTCCTATCTTTCCCAAATCTATATCGTGGAAATCAATGGTTTGATCTGAAGAAGAATAGTCATCCGTTCTTCTCAATGTTTTAATTTTAAATTTTCCATCACCGCCAACAAACACATAAGAAAAACAAAGCCGTCCAAGACGTTCAAACATATCTTTTGAGTTGATAAACTTATATTGTGCAAAGGCGAACTTTACATCACTAACCGCATCCTCATATATGTCACCCAAATATCCATTGGTTGTGTTTCCCGCCGTATCAAAAGAAGCATAGTCAATTTCATCTGAAGTCAAACCTCCGATAATATAGCTTTCTCCACTTGCCATTATATTTGTATCAAGACTTAATGTTGTGGCACTATCTCGTGCCGTAACCATTGCACTTGTTTTATCTGTTATGTTATAAACAGTTTGACCAACAACAGATGTGGCAAAAGAAGCGTTTGAATCAACTAATTTATTTGAAGTTGTGCTTGTTCCCGAACCTGTATATATCGTTCCCAATTCAGAACGTAAAATGCTTTCAATGATAAAAATAGGGTTTTCAATAACTGCGTTTGTTGCGTACCCGTTATCGCCACTTTCCCCGCTGCCCCTGTTGTCTGCATCAATATATGCACCATATTGTCTGCCTTTGCCCGAATAATAAATATAATCTATTTTGGAAGGAGTGAATCCGGTGATTGTTCTTGTGTATATATTGTGGTCGTATCCCACGCTTACATTTTCTGGAGGTCCCATTGATGGTTGAAAGGAAAGTTTTATCGGTCCACCTTCATACATTTCTGTAATATCGTGAGGTTCAATATCCTCAAGCGTAAAATCAACAACAACGCCAGATTCGACTATTTCCGCAGATTCGTTTGCACTTCCAGCCATTAAAGAGTATTGCAACGAACCTTCAAAGTCCCATGTGGCTGTTTTCCCAGAGTACAAGGAGCCAATGTTTGTCTTGACTTCAGAATTGCTCGACATCGAATCAATATCAACGTTTGTTGAATTTGCAGTAAAACGAAAGACATCATCATCTTCACCGCCAATGTCTGTAACCGTTCCAAAACGTACCAAAGTATTTACTGCACTATAATTTCCTAATTTGTTTATTTGTGGCAAGGCAAAGGTCATTGTTGCAATTGAAGGATTGGTCGTTGCACCATTTGCCGTCCAAGTTGCCAAAGTAGAAAATGATCCATCGCTTGTGTTTTCTTCATTTGCGACTGAAGCACTCCCCGTTGTGCTTTCAGAAGCCATATTTGACAAACTTAATGGCACGAATACCGATGCACCGCTTCCCCTGTATTCAATTTCTGGATTTCCACCAACATCAATTGTTCCTGTTAATGTTGGATAATATCCATTTTTATATACATAGACGTTTTCATTGTCCATCGTATGTAATGCTTGGCTATCCGCTAACGCTTCAGAACCTTCTTCCTGTACGTCCCATTTATCAGTAATAATAGCGGGGAATGCTCCCTTGTAGAAATTATAAAAGCGGTCAAAATGCGTTGTTGGAATTGTTCCAATGTCGCCTTTTTCGTGAGAATCTCCGTATGCCATTGGAATCGGTTTTCCAATATTATTTGTGGGTGCGTTTGTATAAGTACCCGAAGCAACCGTATTTGTTGGAATTCTTTTATGATATTTAGAAGTGTTATCAAATAAAGTTAATGTGGTATTATTTGAATCATAATTTATATCACCAGAGATAACACCCGATGCAATCATTCTTGCAGCCGTGTCAAGTGTCGAAGTTTCGTTGGTATTTAAAAACAATTCCCACTTACGATTGACAAAATTATTGGTAGCAAGTAAGTCGGAAAAACGTCCACCTTTGATTGAATTTTCGGAGTTAATAAGTGTGACACTCATGTTTCCGATTGTTGTGGTAAAGTTAAAGAAATCTAACGACTGCCGATATACTCCCCAATTCGCCACGATTCCATAATATATATCCGATCCGTCTTGTCTGTGTTGGTCACTTACTCCAATGAAAGCCGATTCATCGTTATAATATAATTTAAGCACCCAAAATGCCGTTGTATTCGAGTTTTTAAGGGCATTGGTAAGACCAGAATCGAATGATAACATTTACCCAATCCTCGCCTGTCCTGTACTAATGGCTTTATTGATAGCCGGAATAATACTATTGGCAGCGAAATTATGGTCCACCATTCCACCTTGTATCGTTTGATTGATTGTTATGTTTGCACCGGCTTTGGCAGATGGGAAGGCTTGTGTCGGTGATTTACCAAAGAGAAATTTTGCGACACTTCCAAGAATACCGCCACCAAAAAGACCAACATCCATTATGGCATCAAAAATTTTTGCTTGTGCCACCATTATTCCTAATTGAATTACAGCACGTTTTAAGGCTTGTTCAACATTATCACCCATAATTGCAGATGTCATCAAACTTGTGGCTGTGGAAGCCGACCACTTGGCAGCCCTTTTGGCTTCGTCTGCAATTTCTTTTTGAGTTTCCGCCACCTTTTCTGCTAACTCTGGTGCTTCTTTTGCTGCTTCAGCACTTTTTCCAATTGCATCAATGTTTGCTTGACTAATTCCCGTAAACACACCCGCCATTGCACTACCGGTTGCTTTCAAGTGTTGTCCTAAATTAAAAAACACACTTTGCCAATCAACTCCCGTAGCTTGTTGTGTAAACTTTGCCATTTTTGCTGTTGCGTTGCTTACGGCGGGAGTAAAGACATCGCCAAAGGTTTCCCCTAAATCACCCAAAGCCATATCAAGTTGTCTTGAATTAAAGACAAGCGTTCCTTCTTCTCCGGCTGCTTTTCCACCAAATAGATCATTTAAAACAGTAACGGCTTCACCCGCCATCATTTCTTCTGCGGTTAGTTCTCTTAATTGTGGTACAAGTTCTCCAAGTTCACCGGCTAATCCACTAAAAGTCTTTGCGGTATTTCTTACGGCAGATTCAAGGCTCATTCCGGTAGCTGCGGCAAGGTCAATTGCAACCGGTATAATATTTTTTATTTGTTCTTCTGAAAATTTAAGTGAAGCAAGGAATGCTTGTTGCCCAATAATTGCCTCATCGCCAAACATAGAAACTTTTTGCAATGCACTTGCTTGATCTAATAGTCCCTGTGATACTCCGCCCAACGCTACCTCAAGTTTTCTTTCTGCAAGTTCTTGCTCTGCGGCTAATTGGATAACTCTTTCAAAACCTTTTATCAACCCTTTAGCTGCAAAGAACGCTGAAGCTGCGGTCGCTGCGGCTTTTCCTAACTTATTTAATCCACCTTCAACACCCTTTAAATCCTGTTTGGCTCGTCTCGCACCCTCGGCTCTTACTTTAATATTTAGGTTCTTATCAGCCATCTGATTCTTTCTTTGCTTTTTCTTGCATACAAGCGTTCATTTCCTTGTCTATGATTGAGAAACAGTCCAACCGATGTGCTGAAATATTGTCCAACTCACCCATTGAAATATTAAATCTTGTTATATAATTGTATTCGGTTATCATTTCCATCATCCAATCCTCAATGATAAGATTGCAGTCGGCAAAGAATGGAACGGTGTGGAACAATATTTGTCCATCTGTAAAATCTTCACTTGGTTCACAAATTTCATCTATTATTTTCCATATATCTTCCACCGTTTCAACACGAACCGGATCATGTTTATAAGTAACAGGGAGTTTCGCCACCGTATAGGGGAGGCTTCTATATATATCACGTGGTTCTGGTGTTCCAAATTGCAAACACCAAACCGCAAGGCTCAACCCCCTGAATCTTTTTTTGCCGGTTCAATTCCCAGATATTCCAAAAATACTGCCTGTAATACTTCATCCACCTTTGGCATTTCCATATCTTTGAAATCATTTTCACCTAAACCGGCGATTGCACCGACTTTTTCAAGGACCTCATAATACGCTTCCACATCCATCTTGCCACTCCACCAAACTTTCGCATTGAGTTTGTGTAATTCTCGCCTTTCTGCGTATGTGCAATCTTTTACGTCCCATTCTTTTTTCCCGACCTTTACAATCATGTTGCCTCCCTAATTGTTATGAAATTGTTAATGTCCAGACATTCGCCGTTGGCGAAGCTGCAAAAGCTCGAAACGGAATAGTCTGAAACATGTGCGATCCGCCAAGATCAACCGTAGAACCATCAACCATTGCATCTGGAATATCTAATGCGAACCCAGAGGATTCATCAATTGAGATATTTACACCCGCACTTGAACCTTGAATCACACTTAACGCATCATAAACCGAATCGTCACGTTTTGCGGATAGTGTTCCCGTTACTTCCCACGGCGAGGTCTGTGTGTATCCGAATGGTAAATAACTCGAATAGTCTTGAGAGGATATTCTTTCAAGAGAACGTGAACAAGTCATTTCCCATGAATCCAATACAAGGGCTTCCGAGTTAAGTGTGGTTGCACTTTTTGAAAAGATTGATTTTGGTGCTGCCGTATCTGTTGAATCCGCACTTATTGTATTTGCTTCTTCATAAGGTGCATACGCTGTCCAGAACGTAACATCGCAAACAAGTTGTCCCGCATCGCTTCCAACTGCTTCTTTTAAAGTGAAGGATTGGACAATACATCCTTTGACTGTTACATCATTATTGGTCGCATCAGAACCGGCATTTTGAAATACAATTGTTGAATGATTTGCATACGCCGTTCCGTGTTTCATTATTGAAGAATTGCTTGTTCCATTTCCTATACCGACTGTTGCAGCAAAATCCGCAGAACTTGAGCCATCACCAAAAGCCCATTGACATACTCCAAGAATCGCACTTGGCGTTCCTTTGAACGATACATCAAACGTCCATGAGTTTGTGTCTCTACGATGTCTGCCTTGATTTTCAAGTTGAACGTGAGTTCCACTTCTTTGTGGACCGACATCTAAAGCCGCAGAATCGTGAGGCATAGAAAAGGATATAACAGGCAATGCCAACCAAGTATCACTCGCATCGTGTGCCGTTCCTAATGCTGTTGTGCTTCCGTCTTTAGCAAACAACAACGAGACATTTGATAAGGCTTGGAAATTAGTTTCCGCCATTATTTATCTCCTTTTTTCTTTGTCTCCACCTTAATCAAGTGTTTTTCCAACTCTTTAGGCAGATCAGTTACATTAATTTCTTCATCATTTAATAGTTTGTAGTGTTTGACAGGGGAACCAAAATGATTATAGTTCTCGCTATCCTTTAATTTTTTATAAGATGGCTTGGCTTTGTATATCATACAAAAATCTCCAATGTGTTTGCTTCAAAAGTAATTGCAGAAGTCAAAATAGAAGGATCATCCTCGTCCCTTGCATATTCAACCGATGTGCATTGTCCATTAAACCACGCATCTGATTTATATGCGTTGTTCTGTAATAATCTTTTTAAATGTTCCGACACATTTGATACTTTTTTGAAATTACCTTCTCCATATTGACCACCAGACTTTAGTTGATAAGTTATTTCAATAGTATGTTCACGTTCTTGTCCCGCATTACCCGCCAACAAACCAACAAGGTTATCCTCTGTCGGCATAATCATAAACGATTGATTCCCCTTATGTTCGTCAAAATAGACCGGAACTTTAAATTCATTTGCTATAATAGAATGAAGCGGATCAACAATGCGATTCCATACAATGTTTTCATAACCATCGGTGTCTCCCGAACCATAATTGAAATAATTTGATTCAGCACTCCAAAGATTATTGTTTTGATTCCAACGAGGTGCTTTTAGTGTTGCCATTAAATTCTTTCAGCTTCCGCAAATTTAACTGCCATTGTTCGTGAATCAATTATCCCGCTAATTTCCAATTCCCATTCATCAGAAATTGTATATAAGCCCGGAGAAAACCTCACTTGCATTCCGTGTCCTACATCTTGAAATCCACCATCAATAATTTCAGCATCACTTGACTTATCAATTTTTAATCCTGTATCGTCTTTGACGTAAGTATCGTATTTAACACCCGAAGCCGAACCGCTTGTGAATGTTCCCGCCGTACTAATAATAATCTTGATCACATCCCAATCAACCGTTGGTTTTCCCCTTACGTCAATAATTGAGCCTGTTGTATTTGCGTTGACTGACACTTCTCGAATTATTCCAGAATGTTTTGCCAATCCTTCGTCTTGTGATAAAGCTATCTCGCCTTTTCGGACCATATCCAAGTACCCTGTTCCATCTGGATTCTGTTGTATTTGCGTTAACTGACACTTCCCGAATTATTCCAGAATGTTTTGCCAATCCTTCATCTTGTGATAAAGCAATCTCACCTTTTCGAACCATATCCAAGTACCCTGTTCCATCTGGATTCATAGCCATTGCCATTAGTTCGTCACCCTTTTCTTTGTCAAAAGGTCTAACCAAATCAGCACAAGCAATGATTGCTGTACTTCTGACAATTATCTCTGGATAATCATTACCCGTAGAACTTGCCATCCCAACGCCTTTGCGTGGATATATTGGAACAGGAAGGACGTTTCTAACCAGATCACTTGCCTTGCGTACCGCTTCAACTTTTGTATCATACCAATCTCTACCCGCTTCTATTACCGCACTATTTAAAAGAGATGTGGATGAACTCGTAAGATAGAAACTTAACAATCCTGTACTTGTGTTATAATTAAATTCTTTGTTTGCGTTTGGTGTATCCGTGACCGATGTCATTTCTTCGCCATTATAAAATAATTGTGTGACATATCCCGCAGAATAAAGATAGTATAGGTCCGTAGTTCCAGATGCTACCCAATCACCGGGCAACACTCGTCTTAAATTATAATTATTAATATTCGGCTCTATATATTGTAAATCTGTATTCGTGTCACAATAACTGGCTTCGTATGTACTCATGCTTCGTGTACCTTGTCTTTTAAGTCGTTAAAATTAATTGGCATTGGTTGGTCCATATCTTTTATAAGATTCAATAGGTCAACAAGTTCGCCAAAATAAACCTCTGGATTGTCGTGCAACGTATTCAGATCAATGTTTTCCGCCTTGTTTTTGATTACTTTTATTGAATCAATTACATTCATACTCTGATTGCCCTTCTAAACCATCCAAACCAAAACTTTTCTTGTGTTGGTTTTTTAATGACAATTCTTGCAAACTTCAGCACTCGATATGCTCTTAATCTGTCTGGCTCTAAATTCTTTGCAGCACCAATCGTTGCCGTTCCAACCATCCCATCCTCTTTGATCTTGTATGTGTTCTTTCCATTACAAGCCTGTTGCAAAACCTTTGCCGCACCACGTTTGCCAAAGTTCACAACCATATCGAAGTAAACCTCTCGCAATTGGTTTGGCAATTGTTCCGCTTTTGAAGGTGTCCAATAATCTTCATAATAAATCTGTTTGGCTTCTTCTCTGGTTAGATTTTTAATGTCCAAATTTGGATATGCTTTTTTTGATATACCCATATTTGTTTCGCCACCGGCATCATCTTTGTCGTTGACATATCCACCTTCTGATTCAAGAACATTGTCAATTATTTCATCGAATGTCATTGACTTTTTATTTCCAAGCGATTTTAAGCAACGCACCCATAACATCAAGAACTTCTTTCATTATCTTCTTGCGTTCATCATTGTCAAGTTTTCCGTCTGCATACGCTTCTTGTAATACCTTGAAAACGTCTTTCATTTCGTCAACCAACTTCTTGTATTTAAGTCCAACGAATGTTGCACCACCGGCTAACATCAATCCCATTAAGTACCAGAAATTTGTCCAATTAAACCAATCTCCCATTTATAATCTCCCTTTGAATAGATATGAGATGAAACCGGCAAAGACGATGCTAATTACCGAGCCAATACCCTTAATACTTGCCATACTGCCTTCTAACTTGCGAACTCGTCCATTCTGCATCTGGATTTCAAGCTTCGTGTCTTTGGCTTCTCTGTGGACCGAACTCAATGTCTGCTCAATCCTTGCTAAACGATCTACAACGTCAATCCGGTATTCATCTACTTGAGGTTTATTCATTTATCTTCTTTTTTATCTGATTCAGCCTTTTCTTTTTCTTTTATCGCAGTTTCATAACCTTGAATCAAAAAATTGATCTCCGCCATTCTCATATTAAGGTTTTGTTGTTCTGCTTTTAGCTGTTTCATACGTTCTTCGAACATTTTGCCTCCCTGTTTATTAAGATGGATCAAAAGACGAATAAGAAACAGATTGTTTCCATTCATCATAATTACGAACTTTTGATTTTAAGTAATTCATCCATCTGGTTTTTACATAGTCTGCCGTAATATCAGCCTTCTCTTTTGAATCATCGTCTTTTGCATACGCTTCTTGCAAGGCTTCAAACTCTGAATCTGACATAGTTATTTTAATTTCTTTTGCCATTATTATCTCCTAATTAAGCAAGTTTTTGTTTTCAAGTAATTTTACATCATGGTTTTTTAGCTTTGCATCAGCTTTTTCTTTACCAAGCATTTCAACCATTGTATCATACATCAACTCTTTCATCTTCTGCATTTCTGTATACTGTTGCCAAATTGCCCCATTGTGAAGTCTTTGCATACCAGTTACATTTATAAAATGATTTGGTGTACCATCTTTTTCACGTCCAACCAAACCAAGTTCTGCAAGATTTTCGTGTTGATAATCAACAAATTCATCAAACTTTGATTTAATTACACCTTTTCCGTGAGACAAATCATACGCACGAACTAAATGTGCATCGTTGTAATGGTCAAAGGTCGTTGAGCTTGAATCAGCGTGGAAATCTCCATCAGAATCCCAAATAAATCTGCAAGTATTTCTTGCTCTCAATGCCAATATATTTTTATCACCAGCGGGGTCAGCCGGATTTCCCGTACTACTATCTTTTCTAACAGCAGACATTGTTATAGGTGCGGCGGCTGACGTGCTTCTTGTAGCGTCATCTGTAGGGTAGTATCCGTTTATCTCCAAGCCTACCCCACCAGCATCAGCAAGACCATCTACTCTTCCACCACCATCATTTGGTCCACTCTTTAAAAACCTCATGTATGTATCTGTCTCTGTTACGGCTGTAATTCCATGAGCAACATCGCTTGATTTTAAAGAAATTATTTCATCATCGTTTGCACCTTGATTTATAGTAAGTCCTTCCGTAGAACTTGCGTTTGCATCATCGTTAATTAATACTTGCTTTTGTTTACTTAAAAACATTACAAGTTGATCATCGGCATTATTTGACGTATAAAACTTTAAATGCGATTGCTTTTGTCCGGTAGTATCATAGTTTCCCGATCTGTCTGAAACTATTTTTCCACCATCAAATCCGGCGTGTTGAAAAATCAATGCTGCATCTTCATCAGAACTACCCGCAGCCGAAGAATTATTAATGATGGCACTCGTTACCCCTCCTCCTGTATCTTTCGCAACGGTCAATGTATCACCGACTGCAAGCGTACTGGATATATCCACCGCACCATTCATATCAATTGTTGTTGCGTTTATTTCTATTTCTGTATCTGAAACTAAATCAAGTACACCATCCGCAGATTGATGTATATAAGTTCCATCATCACCAAACTCCAAACGATTGGTGCTTGACATCATTAACGCATCCGATGCGATAGTGAAGCCAAAAGTTGTTCCATTGTCACCGTCTTTTACGCTGACATGAGTTGTTCCGTTACCGCCACCGTCCCGATCAACTTGCAAAAGTTGCTCGTAAGATGAAGCGATACTCTGTGAGCCTAAAGCTGCCATTATATTCTCCTTAAATTATATTCTGCCACTTGCGTTCTTCCAACGTCCAAGTGTCGTTAATTTTTCGCCATAAGTCCCTAACCAAACGAGCCGTTTGATTTGGAATGGTCCTAAATGATAATCCTAACCTTAACATTATCCTACGTATGCGATACACGCACCAGATGCTAAAGTAAATCCTGTCCACCTACCGTAAATGGTCATTCCTTGTGGGAATGTTTCGCCATCTATTGCAGCACCGCCATCGGCATCAATTAAAGTTCCCGCACCTGTATCATCTGGAAATAATTGTTCTGTTTCTGCAACAAGTCCCCCGCTACCGGAAGCGAACACGGTATCTTCTGTAAATTGAATCGCAATAAAAACTCCCGAACCCGCACCGCAAGTCACGGCAGTTGTGCCGGTTACAAATATCGATCCGGCTTGTCCCATTGCTAAATTTTGTGCTTCGACAACTCCATACTCTCTCATTGACATATTGTTTCTCCTTTAATGACTTACCGAGCCTGTCTGTCTCATGGTCATTTTGGTTTAAATTTTATTTATCTTTTTTTTTAGCTTTTTTTGGCTTTGGTTTGCTTCCGTCTGCATTACATTCTTCAAATCGTTCTTCAAGTGATTTCAAGTCGTGTGTGCTTTCATCGTATTCTATTACCACACCATTTGGCTTTTTAAAATATTTACTCATTTCAACTCCTTTGTAACGGGCGGGGATTAACCCGCCCATCACCATTACAGTTAGATAACTAACTAATTAAGAAACGTCACTCAAGATATAGACACCATATCCATCCTTGACTTCCACTTCTCCCCAGAATCCTGTTGCAACGTACTTTGTCATACGTTCTGATTCTTCTCTTTGTGTTGCGATTCGGAATAATCCTTCAGCACCAACACCAAGACCAATTGCACCTTTACTGAATGAAAAACCAGCTGCGTCCCCACCAGAACTGACATTTTCATCAATTTGGTCTGACCAGTACACGTTAAAACCCGCAATTGAACCGACAAATCCTGTCTGGAATGCTTCTTCGCCTTTTGAACCCATCAATCCAATTGGACGTGCAGTTGCAGTATCAGTTGTGCTTGAACCCGCAGTATCTAATGCGGTGTTGTGTAGTAAGGAAATAATCCCTTTTCCACCCCAAACTTGCTTTGGTGATAATACCAAATTATAAGGCATAGGTGCACCGGCTGCTCTCATTTGACGCATTGCACCAAATACATGAGAAAGAGCCAAAGAACTACCCGCACCACATTCAGTTTGTGAAAAGGTTTTTCCAAGTTCAACAAGATCATCATCAAGCTTTGCAGCTACTGCATTACCAAGAGCCGGTCCAGCTTGTCCCGCAACATCGTCACCAGAACCCATTAATACGAGGTCACTTACTTGTGATTCGATTACATGCTCTGAAATTGTTGCAGTCCTTGCGGCTGTTGTGATAGCTACCGCAGTTGTCGCAGTTGCCTGTGTCGCAGCACTTACATTGCCCGAAGTGAGTTTTGTCCAATCAGAGAACTGAACGTGGTTTGAGCCTCTTGCAGCCTGTTTTACAGTTACAAGTGGGAACATAACGTTAGTATGATTGAACGCTATAACAGCATCACCAATGGTTCTTCCGAGACCACCGGCAGCTGTTGAGGTATTAGTTAAAGCCATTGCTTAAACTCCCATTTAATCGTTTAAAAAATTCAGTCATCATACGGTTTCTTCAACTTCCCCGGTCCAAACCCACTAAAAACACCAATGCTATCTGGCTTCTTGCCCTTTTGTACTCTCTCCCCTCGTTCTTCGTGAATATCAAGGTATTCATCATAGCTGACTTTAGAGCCTTTGTATGTACATTCAATGTCCTCCCCACCATCTACCTTTTTATGTTTGAGGTCATTGTTCGGGTCAAGTTTTTCTTTAAAAATATCAGTTGCCATAACCGATTTTTATATCTCCAGATGTTTGTGGATTGTTGGCTTTCTTGTATCCTTCCGGATCAACTGAAGCCCATTCTTCAAAGGAAGCATATCCACCTGTCGATGTTGGTTTTGAGTTATCAACCGAAGCCGGTGATGGTTTCGTATTGACCTTTTCCACGTGGGCTTCCAATTTTTCAAGTGGTAACCCTTCATAAATAGCACGATCTTCTTCCGGTAACTTGGAGAGTAAAGAATCTCTTTTCGTTACTTGGTATTCATCAAAGGCATCCGCCTTCTTCTTCGCATCTTCATACTTGGTTGTCATTTCCGCCATGATCTTTTCGTATTCGCCCTTTTCTTCCATCTGTTTGAGTTTGCGTGATTCAGCTTCTTCTTTTGCGTTCTTTTTTAACGCATCAAGTTCGACCTTTAATGTGTTTTTTTCGTCCACCAATTCACTAAATCGTGCATAAGGAACTTGATTGACGGGCTGCTTTTCTTCACTTGCAGTATCAGCGGTGTCCTGTTTTACGTCTTGGACTTCGACTTGTTTTTCTTCCATTTTAACCTCTTGTTTGAGTTAGTTAAATCTTTATTTACCCGATGCTTCGTCAAATAATTTTAACAATTCTGGAAATATATTTGACCTTTCGCCCTTCATATAAGCACAAAAACTTTCAGCAATAAATTCTCCATACTTATCTTTTTTGCCGATTACCGTTTGACTTCCTAAAATGTCATTAGTTTCAGCACCATATCTTGAAATTTTATATTTCCATTCAGAATTGAATCCGTTTTCTGCCGCTTTATTAATTCTTCTTCTCCACTCCACGACTTGTTCTTGTGGGAGGTGTCTCCCCGCTTGTATGCCGTGTCCCGATTCGTGATAAACAACTTCTTTAATATTGTTTGCAACATTGCTTCGTGAATATTTTTTTAATTCATCTATTTCGTTTTCAATTCTTTTTAGTTCTAACGCTAAAGACTTGTTAGGGGATACCCTTAATTTTTCTTTCAATTCTGAAATTGTTTTTTCACTATCTAAAATTCTTTTTTCATAGATGTCATCTAATTTTTTTGCTTTTGTTTTAAATACATCATTGCTTCTTGCATTTCTTAAATTTAATTTTAATTCATTGGCAAATCTTGAATACCCCGCCGACCAAGACGCATTTTTAGTTACGGTTTTGACCTCCCAAAATCTTAATCCTGTTTTTTTATGAACTTCCTCTATTCCTTTTACCACGTCATCCGCCGCACCAACATCCAAACCACTAAAATCAACCCTATTATCTCGCAAATTCAATTTTTTTGAAATATAGTTTTCCGCTTGTTTTGTATTTGTATATAATGGTTTTTTTATTTTCTTTTTCACCAATGGCTTATCAAGGTTCTCGTCTTTATAATTCTCTGGTACTAACTGACATCTGCAATTGGTTGTGCATACACTAAAGCCAGAAGCGGGAAGTCCTATCGTTTCAAAGAACTCCATTGTTCCTGTTTCCCCGTGCCTTCCCTCGCAATCAACGCATACCTTGTTGTCACCAACTGAAATCCATTTAAATTCTTGCACTCCCGCTTTTGTGAACTCACCGTTAGCACTATCATTAGAAGAAAATTCGACACCATTCTTGACGGTGTTCTTAATCTTGTTTCTGAATGTACCAAACAATTGACCGCCAGAATTGAGATCGTTTAACAATGTTTGTCTAATTGCGACATTAGACATACCCGATGCTCTCATTGTTACAACCAATTCCTCGATGGACAATGCAGCTTGAGAAGCCGAAGCCGATATGTGATTTGCCATTGTGATCTGAATGTTAGGCACGTCTTATTTGTCTTTCGATTTCCAATTCAATCATCTTTACAATTCTTTTTTCTGCCTTTGTTGTGACACCGAACCATTCACGAACAGGAAGATTCCCCGCACCGAATTGATGAAATTCACCAACATCTGACATCGTTACGTTTGTTCCGGGATAGGTTTGTTTTCTTCCCGGATGAAGAACGACCTCTTGCTTTTGTTTCGTGGCTTTGTCAATCACAAGATTTCTCATTTTGCCTGTATCAACCAACGTCTTTCCACTTGCTTTCTTTGAAGGCACTAATGCACCTTTTACTCCTTGACCTCTTTCTAATCTTTGAAAATGATCTCTATGAATAATCTGTCCCGCAAGATTCAACTCTTTGGTCAAGTCCAACGAGATTTTATTTAAATCAAAATCTTTTGTTACAACTATTGCTTGTTTAGCCACTTTTCTTCAATACCTCTTTAGCAAACTTCTGTCCTTGCTTTGCACCTTTTTCAATCTCGCCTACGTGTTCGGTCAAGAACGATAATCCAAGATTCAACAGATACCCTTCCGTGTCCTTTAGCATTTCATCAATATCTATTGATGGTAAGATATTGTCTGCATTTTGAATCACCTCGTCTTGAAGTTCATCTATCTTTGCAATATGATTAAGAACCAATTGTGCCAAGTCTTTTTAATCCTTCAAATTGTGGTTGTTCTGGTTGTTGTGCTTCTGCTTCTTGCTTTTTGTTCTCGTCCACTCTGTTTATAAGAGTATCTAAATCTTCATCTGAAATATCTGGATTAAAGTGTCTTATTAAGTCCGTTCTATCCATTAAACCTTTGTCAAGCATAAACTCAAGACGTGCAAACTCTTGTGCTTGATCTGTTGGAAATTCTACCTCTGCGAAGTCCACACCATAATTCTCGCCCATATCTTTACCCGTATGAACACGGATAATCTCTCTGTCCACTTGATACCTTTCATGTTCCCAATCTCTCCATATTGGTATGTCTGAAATACGAGATTCAAGGTTCTCCATCTCCAATATCCTCAATGCCGCACCGCTTGGTGCATTGCCCGACTCGTCCCATTTGATACGAAGATGGTTATTAATCGCCGTTTGATTGGCGAATGATTTACTCACTTCAATCATATCTTTTAGTGAACCGGGATTGCCAACAAAAGAAAATGATGCACCCTCTGGCAATAATAACACACGATCAATTCCAAGCTTCATCTTGGTCGCTTCTTCGATGCCCGTTGCCACAGGTTGTCCAAAAGCAAAGCGTTCTGCCAATGCAATCTCTGTGTTCGCAATGCCTATGTGTACGGCTGCCCTTATCACATCCGATGCACTTGTACGATAATCAACAAACGTCACAGGCATTATGCCGTATGGATTGATATTGTCGTTGTTCACTTGTATTGTTCGTCCCGCTTGGTCAAACTTCATGTGAATACCCGGTACGCCATCACGTGCTTCGGACCAGAATACGAATATGCGATTGTTCTTTGCATCACGACCTACCTCATAAGACACTCCGAATGGTTGTGATTCGCCTTCAACAAAGTATCGCTTGAAGTAAGGAATAATATCGTATTCTACTCGTTCACGTCCCCACTTACTGCGGAACGCCATTGAACCCGTAAGCCAAGCCGTTTCATTGAACTCTCTTGCCTTTGTGTCAAGATGATGTGCCACTTCCATATAGTCATCTGCTTGTTCGCCATTTAACATTCGCTTTGGTGGATTCTTGTATATCATATTTCTTGCACGTGCAAAACGAGGAACGATCTTCTGTGGAAAAGCCGGTACTTGTTGTAATGTGGAAGGGGAGAACCATTGTTCAATATGCTGATCCACGTTCCGATGGTAATAGAAATCCAAAGCGGTTTCTCTTTCCGCATTCTCTTTTTCCTCAAATCCTTTTTGAGCCCTTCTTACCGATTCAAGCACAACCTTTTCAGAAAGGTCGGGTAACACTATATCATTAACTGTCATCATGCTTCATACATCCAATTCTTATACATATTTGTACTCACTCTTTGAGTGTTAATCAATCTCTTTGCTTCCCTTTTAAATCTTCTATCCATATACATACCATACGCCCATAAACAAATAAACACGACATTAAACGCCACCGATACACCAAATAAGAACGCTACCATGTGACACTTTCCATTATTCTACGCCTTGCCGGGAACAAACGATTGATACCATAACCGATTGCATCACTTGCATGGCTCTGGGTAGAATCTCTTTTGTCTATATCGTTTCCGTGCCATACGTTTCGTTCAAAGTCCATGATTAAATTAGGGCAGTTCTCACAAGAGAAGTTGCCATCACGTATCAACTTATTAACTGAATTAACACGTTCACGAACAGGCGGATTGGCTCTTGGTGCAGATATTGTATAGCCGGGGTGCGACCTAATGATTTGATGATCACTCGCAACTGCGGATGACCTTCTGGCTGAACCCGAACTATCCGGAAAAACCTTCGCTTCCGGGTATCTCTTAACCAATTCTTCAACCATGTCGTATGTTGTTGCGTTCTTTAATCTTATTTCATCGAATACGTGTATCCAATTAGTTCCTATATAAAAGATTTCAGAACTCATTGCATCAACATTAAAATCCATCGCAATACCAATCGGAAGGTTATCGTTCTTTAGGTCTGGACGTTTGACAACGTGCTTTTCTCTGTCGAAGTCTTTATATACTCGACCTTGTGTAAGATTAACGAACTTACCGTGTACATACGCTTCAATCTGTTCTTCTGAATATGCTTGTAATAAACTTTGTTTGTAATCGTCTGGTAAATGCGGGTTGTCTAATGTAGAAGCTTGTATGATGCCAATATCAAGGCTTGGATCATTAGCCAAGTTAAATCCCCAATTTAATTGCTCTGGCGTTCCTGTTAGGAATATCTGTGATTTGGTGGCTTCTGGATGTCTCACACGAGCAATCATTTGTTCAAACACCTCACGCTTTTGTATAAACGGTTCATCTATAACTGCCCATCCAATGTTCGGACCACGTAATGAATCGGGTTTGTCCCCAGAGCCGAGCCATAACTTTCCTCCCCAATTGTGAAAGATGAATTCACTTCGTTGTTGGTTATATGTGTAATCAATTCCGGCACGATTACATAGTTCCTTGAGTGTTATGATTATCGTCTTGGTCGCTAACTGATGTGAGGGTGACACGTACATTCCCGGTATTGGACTGTTCAAATAACTCATGTACAGGGATTTCAATGCCCCGATATAAGTCTTTCCCGATCCGTAACCGCCAATCAATAGGACAATCCGATTGGGCATATCCCAGAATTGCCGTTGATGTTTGAGCATATTGTCTTTTTTTATTCGAAACTTCACTCAATGATTATCTCGTCCTTTGTAACGTGTTGTTCTACTCGTTCTAATGCCTTGCCCTCTGTACGATCAGCTATGAACTGAACCGCCCACGATTTGCCTTCCAATGCGTATTGAAATACTTTATACATTACCACATCAAGTTTGCTCTTGCCATCTGTTGTTCCTTCTTCTTCGCCTATCTTGCGAAGTATGTCTGGTATTGACTGACTTCCCTTTGGTCTGCCGTTAGGATTGCCAGATACACCCGGTTTGAATTGCCCATTGGCTTTCCTGTTATCGCCTGTAACATCAGGCATTTGCAGCCTCGAATCTTTCTGCCTTGTTACCTGTATAATCTTCCCAACGCTTTACAATTACATCGCAGTAGTGTGGATCAATCTCCATACCATAACACTTGCGATTAGTCTTTTCACAAGCTATTAGTGTTGAGCCAGAGCCAAGAAACGGCTCGATGACTTTTTCCTGACTGCTTGATTTAATAATTCTTTCAATCATCACAACAGGTTTGGGTGTTGCGTGTCCGTGCCGTTCTTCACCTTTTACCCTATTAAATTGCCATACATCTGTCATTGTATCGTGTGTGCTATCGAAAAATGACCGTGTTTCATAAAATTCTTTTTTCAAAGCATCGTAATCTTTTTTCAAAGCATCGTAATCTTTTTTGAAAGCATCGTTTTTTGATGCCGTTTGAATTGCTCTGTAATGTTTTTCAGTTGGAAACATCCATTGAGAAGTTGTGAAATAATGAGATGCGGATGTTTTGCCTGTGATCTCTATTATATCGCTTACTTTCCATCCCATTTTTTTTCGTTCTTCATCTAAATAATGCCGTATTGATTCCCAACCTTCCCAATAATTATCAGCGTTATTATTAAATCCTTGTTCACCTAATACAAAGAAAAAACATCTTTCACTTTGGGTAAAACTTCGATCAGATTTGAAAGTTGAACCGCATACTCTTAATGTTGGATTCCCTTCATTTTGTTTATCCCAAACAATTTCATTTCTAAATGTTAATCTTTCTGTGTCTTTCAACAGTCCATACCACAACCGCCACAAATCTTCAGTATTACCCCAGATATAAGCACTCGCATTATCGTCTAAATATGGCCTAAATGATTCCCACCATTCCATTTGAAAGGCATCTAATTTTTCACGGTAAAGATTGTCATTTACGATTCCATCTTTTTCCTTTCCCATTCCATAAGGTGGATCAGCGTGTAATAATTCAGCCTTCTCGCCATCCATCAATCGTTCCACATCTTCTTTCTTTGTCGCATCCCCACACAATAAACGATGTTCGCCTAATATCCATAAATCGCCTTGCTTTGTAATTGATTCCTCAACCTCTGGTACATCGTCATCATCTGTTAAGCCTTGTACTTCTTCTGGCTCTGTAAATTGTAATTCATCTTCACTAAATCCCCACTCTAACAATTCACCAACGTCAAAATGATTAGCTAACGCATCCCAATCCCATTGTCCTGTATTCTTATTAAGTCGGACATTTAATTCTTTTTCTTTGTCTGGTGTTAGATCAACCTCAACACAAGGAACGTCTTTATACCCCAACTCTTTGGCTATTCGTAAGCGTTGATGTCCACCAACTAATATATTCTTGCGTTCTTTGTGCGTATTAACGATTAAAGGATCAACAAAGCCGAAGCGTGTAATTGAATCTTTTAAGTCTTGATGTTGGTCTTGTGTCAATTCTCTTGGATTGTATTCAGCGAATATCAAATTTTTGACATCGTATTGAACAGTTGTGATATTGCCATTTTTAGGCATTATTTCTTTTTTTTGCCTTTTGACGTTCCGCTTCTTTTCTTTGGCGGTCTGCCACGTTTAGAACCATAGGTTCCTTTGCCTTTTGGCATTTATCTTGATCCCAACTTTTTATAATTGTATCGTATCATCTTTCCGGAAAGAGGTACGCCCATTTTCCTGTTTACCGCCTGTCTATCGTCTGATTTGCCAGAAATGCGGGTAGGGCAATAGGTCACCCCTCTACCCTATTACAGCGATTTGAAGTATATTTTAAAGACTTTACTTTAAAAAACTTTGAATTTTTTTGGAAGCATATTGGAAATGGTATTGAGCATTACGAGGAGAATATCCTTTTATGTCACCTATTCCTGTAAATGAGAAGCCTTGTACAACGTGCATATAAAATACTTCCTTTTGTAGTTCCGTAAACTTATGCCAAGCCTTTTCTGTCGCTTCTGCGAATTTCATTTCATCTGAATCGTATTGGTCTTTACAATAAAGATATTCCGCTGCTAATTTGCACACGTTCAATCGTTTCCTTGCTTTTGTAGCCTGTTCCGCCGCTTCTTCGTTGTAACCTTGCATTATTTTTTCATAAAGTATTTATATATTTCATCGGTAATTACAAATAACAACACCAGACCAAAGGCAAACAAAATCATTCCAACACCCATTGACAATATCGAACCCGCTAATTTGACAACCGCATCCATTAGAAGGGAAGTTCGTCAGATTGAGTTTCTTTTGGCTTATATTCATTCTTATATGCGTAATGTGTTGCACCCTTTTCAGATGGTTCACGTCTTTTGGCTATTGTTATATTAACCCATCCATTTTGTGCTATTGATTGTAGTTCATCAACATTAAATGCACAATTCATTACACTTCCGCCATTGTCAAACTCTTTTTCAACTATCTTGCATTTGTTGACGTATTGCTTTTCTGGCATCTTTTTTCTCCCTTCGTTTCTTTGCTTTGTATTCGGCAATTGCTTTACGCTTCTTTGCCTTTAATTGTTTTCTTCTTTTACTTTCTTTATTTGGCATCTTTTTTCCAAAAATGTTTCATTTCTTTAAGATAATCTTTTGGATCGTCTGTATTCATATACTCACTCATATATTCTATAATAATATTATCTATGTTGCCGGTAATACTTATAATATTTGCCGGGTTTCCATCAGGTTCTTCTTCTACTGCCGCAAGAAATCTATGGTTATCAAGATATTTAAAGTCCTTGACGTAGTACCAACGATTAGCAACGAAAATCATCCAAATATTATCTGCTTGTATTTCCATAATCGTCCTTTAATTCTTGAGGACAAAGGGTTTGCCAACCTTGTTTAATCTCATTTTTTAAAGTAAAACCACGCCTAAACCTTATTTTATTCTGATTTAGGGTTAATTTGCTTAAGATTATTCTCTTTGCCCTCTATGTATCTTCTTTAAAAGTTTTTTAACATCGTCAAAATGATCTTCACACGAATGACCAAGTATGATTGTTTTTATTTCTTCTTTTATTAATCCGTCATCTTGTTCGGTCTTTATTGTTTTTGCATCACTAAATTCATACCTCGCTTCTTCTAAACAAGAAACGTGTTTACATAGATACGGATATATTTTTTCAGCTTCCATTGTCCCTCAATTCAAACCAATTGGATATTTCAGTTACAGCACGAAGATTCCCGACCTTCTTGGCTTTCCATTTAACGATTGTTTGGTGCATTAGACCAATTACCCTTTGTAGCCTTCTTTTTTCGTCTGTTAAGCTTTCAACCTTTTTTGTCAATTCATCTATTTCGGCTTTTCTTCCTTTCAGCCGATCCATCAATTCTTCATATTCTTTTTTCTTTAAAATCTTCATTTTGGCACACTTCTCATATTGGTTTGTACTTGATTAGAGTTCTTTTTGTGTCTGATATATGGAGTTTTACAGCCTTGACATCTATATACCGGGAATTGGTTTGCCGTTGTGAAATAAACCGAATCCGTTTCGTCTATATGTTCACATCCACAATTCGGACATACATCCATATCCATTAATACACCCAGATTTGGATGGTTTTTGATATAAGGACGCAGTTTTAAATATACCTCTTCTAATCCCATAACATCGTGTCGGTTGTATTCTTGCATTTCATCAAGCCTTGATTGATTTCCGTGCATACAATCTACCCACAGTTGAAACTCTGTTGAAAGTTTTTGCTCTAATTTAAAGTGTTTTGTTAGAAAATCTTGTTTATATGAAACAAAAGCAAATTCTTTTCGTGCCACCTTTAGCGTGTCAATGGTTCGATATGGTGACGGCGGGATCATTTCATTATCAATAAATCGTGCATTTAGTTTTCTTATATCAAATCTATCCCCATTGTGACCAATAACAATATCCGCTTCATCTAATAATTTCCAGATAGATTCCAATACTCGTCTGTCGTTCCTTGCAACCGCTTCTTTTGGTGTGACTATATCGCTTTGTATATGGTCATCATATAGCCATTTAGCCGCCCACGATAAAACATACCAAGTCTTTTCGTTTCCGTTCTTGTCTTTGATGATGTTCGTATGTGGAATGAATTGTTTATATAATCCCCAAACATATACTTCCATCAATGATGTTTCTATGTCAAACAGTAGAATCTTCGGCAAATCAATTCTTGGAGATTCAATTGGTGTCTGGTATTGTTTACCGCAACTTTTACAAAGCCACCGTTGCATATTGCATTCAAAAGAATTTGAATATACAATACCCTTCTTTTTGCTATGTGTGGAGTTACATTTCGGGCATATTGCTCTCATATTTGTCCTTTGGTATGTGTTCAAAGTTCAATTTGAAATTGTGTTTCTCAATATCCGCATATTTTTCGGTTAGTAAATGTAAGTTTAAAAAGTGTGCCGCACCCATAAAATAGTACATCCATCTTTTTTGCTTTCTTATGTGTATAAAATGTGCCAATGCCTTTTTGCCCGTTGTCTTTTCATATATTACCATTGCAGATTGTGCCGACAAAGGTATTATTTCATCAATCCAAAATCCCTCACCATTAAAGTTGTTGTCACGATCAGTATTAGAATAATTTTTCGCTGTGACTTCTGCCGCTTTTTTCAAACTGATTGCAACTTGTTTGTCCATTGATTCGTATTCCTTTTCGTTTGTATTATTATAACTCATAATTATTGAGCGGTGTCGAGGTACTGCCCCTCGCCTTCACCAATGGTATTAGTGCGTATCTCTCTTGATACTTCCACCGCATCTGGTCTTTTTGGGTATGGTTTTTTATTTTTTAATAATTTTTTTAACATTTGTCTATAAATTTTATTTTTCATTCCAACAATTGTTGCATATTTTCCACGCATTGGTCCATTTACTAACTCATATCCTTCTTTTTTCATTTTTAATATTTGTTCATTTCTTTGTTCTTTTGTAGCTTTTAAATCTTTATTGTTTTTTCTTGCAAATCCAGAAACAGCACGAACAGAAGGTGTATTTATATCATATCTTTTTCCATTTTTATCAATCCATTCCTTTGTTTTTTTACTACCTAAATATATCCAACTACAGGCTTGATAAATTGTGCCAATCTCTCCGGCTTTTGAATCTGTAAAAGCGACAACATATTTTGGATTGCTTTTGCTAAAAAGCAATTTTAAACTTTTTTGAATCAGAAAAGATGCCCCGTAATCTGGACACCAATGCACACACGCACCTCTACCAAGACATATTGCCGGATAATTAAATAAGGTAAATTTTCCGCCAAATTTGACATCAACAAAACAAACAACACCCGCAAGAGCAGAATTAAAATATAAACCTGCAAATTTTTTATAGTTTACAGGCAAAGTACCAAGCCATTCATACTTTTCAATAACAGGCAATGCGGTATCTCTGGTTATCTCCTTAACGACAGCATTATTCTTTGTTATATCTATTTTTTCCCACCATTTTCCAAATAAATTATGTTCTTCTTCAATACACATTTGTTCTCTAATAATTCTTTGATGTGCCTTTAATTTCATCTAATAATTCTTGTAATTCGTGGTTTTTAAATTTTTGCACGGTCTTATGCCGCCTGTATAATTTGTCAAACTTCTTTTGTCCGAATTTGCCAATGTACCACTTGTAATATTCATAAGGTTGGTAGGTGTGAGCAAAATTGTGTGACCAACATTGCGTGTGGCAATTGCCGTCATTGGATATGTCAAACCGTGTTGAATGGTAACGCCGTGTGAATATATGACCATTCGTGAGGCGTTCTTGAGTACCGCATTGAACGCATTGTCCGTCTCGTTTTCTAATGTATTCTGATACGGCTTTATCAAGATTCTTTATTAATGTTTTTCGGCTTGGTTTCTTCGGCATTTTCTAACGCTTGTATATAATCTTTTTTTCTTCTCATTATTTCGCCTTCTGGCAACTTATTGACGATGGCTTTTAACCATCTTCGTTTCAACGCATTAACTCTCCAACTCAATGACTGCATTAATTACCCTTCGGATTTGGCAACCAATCAACACCGCAACAACTTGAACTTTGTTTTATTTGGTATTCATTTGGATAATGTGATTTTCCGCATTTCATACAGAATGCTTTAAATAATCCTGTTGGTGTTTTTTTGAATTGATCCTCTAAAGACTTTTTTTCTACCTTGTCGAACTGGTCGTTGCGAAGCCAATTTCGAAATGCGGCAGAATAATCCCTATATGTTTTTCCTTTAGACAGCATATAATCATTCCACTTGGCAAATTCAAATTCTACATTTTTATTTGGGAATTTTTCTTTCAATTCTGATAAGTTAATTTTTTTTATCTGTTCCTTCTTCTTATCTTTATCCTTATCCTTATCTTTATCTTTATCTTTAACAGTTAAATTATTTACTTTAACAGTTGCCGAACTGTTGGGCAACAGTTGGTTATCCACATATAATCCATATTTTGTTAATAACTTTATCACAGACTTGTGTGCATTTACCTTTTCATTCAATTCTCCATATTGATAATCAACGAATTTAGGTACAAACCATTTACCGTCTTTAAACGGTACGATCTTACGATTGAAGGTTTTTAATATGGTTGATTCATCAAGTTGAACACCAATTTGAAAAGAAGCACGTTCAACGTCCACGTCCCAGATTCCGGCGTGGTCACAATCAGTTAGTAAGTAAATCCAAAATAATTTCATATTTGGATCAAGTTGTCGAATCCACTTTTTTCGGAATAAACCGGTATCAATGAATCGCTTTGCCATCAAAGAGTTCCGTTAGCAATTGCCCTTAATATGTGCCAAACAAGGTAAAGAACAAAAACTCCTGTAAAATAACCGATAAAACGGTCAAACGAGTTCGCCTGTTTGCGGATGTAT
>VTLG01013095.1_pt1 | contig 25463 bp, 55 predicted proteins | sample 4694571 | NCBI WGS metagenome assembly VTLG01 (sample SAMN12604809, study PRJNA352737) | marine metagenome | biome: ENVO:00000447; feature: ENVO:00000209|ENVO:00000569|ENVO:01000036; material: ENVO:00002151; isolation source: viral sequences binned using virsorter ...
TCTGTAAGAATTAATTTTTTCTTTTCAAATATGTTTAACATTTTATTTTCTCCTTTTTTGTTTAACATGAGATTATTATACACCAAAAAAGACCAACAACACCATTTGTTTTGTGACAATTATGTGAACTTTTTGTCACACAATTGTCACACAATTGTCACACAAAAGGTATTGACAAATATTGATTTACCCCTTAAAATAGAATGGGAGGCGCCGAAAAATATAAACGCCACTTATAATATAATATACATATTACTTATAATGCCAGATCAGATAAAAGGCAAGGTCTTGCCGACTGACTGACAAGACCTCACCTCACCTTGCAAGGAGGAACAAGGATTTAGAATAATCTCCCTTGACGATATAACACTTCTTTTTTTGGATTGTGTTTTATCATCTGTTGCCTGATATCTTCCCATGTTATTTTTAACAATGGAAAGGCAACCAACATTTCTCCAAAATGGGCGTCATCTTCGTTAAGATAATCTACAAGATTATTATATAATCTTTTCTCCCATATTAGATATTCGTTATCTTGCATTTCATTTATTGCTATCTTTTCCATTATATTACTCCATGCAAATTAGCGAAGAACAACATAACGACTGCAAGGAATACAACAACTCCAAACATGAACGCTATTACTTCATCATCAAGCGAAAAGATCTTTTTAAAATTTTTCCACTTTCTATTTAAAATAATCCTATTTTTTATTTGTTGTGGTGTTGGATTATCACTAAACAACCACTTTAATAATGTTTTCATATTTACTCCTTTTCTTAAAAACATAATTATATTATAAGCATATGCAACTAAAATGCAAGATATTTTTAAAAATAAATATATAAAAAATGCTTGACTTTTTCGCTGAAATATGTTAGGAGCAACATCACTGAAACTTATAATACATTATAACCCCTGTTTATGGCGCCGATTTTACTCGATTAGCATGAATTTGTCAAGGGTTTTTTCGAAAAAAGATCGATTAATTTTTTTGCCTTGTCTTTGTAATTTTTGGGGGGTTGGTTTAAAATTTGATAAACAAATTTTAAACCATGTTGCATTTTTTTGCAACACTTTTTTTCAAATTTTCCTAACACATTTTCAAGAAAAATGCAACACTTTTTTTCAAATTCTTTTAACATATTTTTTGAAAAAATGCAAGAAATTTTTAAACTTTTTTGCTTCAAAATGTCACACAAAAGACACATATAAGGATTGACTATTACCGACAAAAATTCCATAATATATTTAATGTTTGAAAAAACAGGCGTTAGTCCCTAAGACCAAACTAGCAATTTGAGAGGTGTACCGAGGAACTCCCTGACCGAGATAATGTTCTCAAATTAAGATCAGAATTGCTCTTATCTTAGACTTGAAAAAAGAATAAATAACATTTTTATAAACTGACATAATATTAATTTTTTTACGAGGTAAAACTTTATGGAAAAGAAAATATCGAAAAAAGCAAAAGCAAACTTAAAAACTTTAAGACTTGCTATTGCTCGTGGCGATTCAGTAAAGCAAACTTTCAAGAAATTAAATCTTGAAATGCCTATTGAATCAAATGTATCTTTTATGGTTAGAGATGGAAAATTTGTTCCAAACCAAAAACTTTTGGGGGTGGATAAATGAGTAAGTCTGATAAAAAACCTGTAAAGAATAAATTACAGTTAATTGATGAAGTTTTAAAATCAGATGATGATAAAACTATATCATTAACAGTTAGTGAGTTTAGGAATTTATTTTCTACTGCTCAATTAAATCGAGGTTGGACTAAACCCCAACTTGAAGATTTTTTAGAGAGGGTAAAAAATGGCACCTAAAAAGAAAAAATTAACTGTTGCTGTAATCGATACAGAAACGACAATGCGAAATGAACACTCGCATTTAATCTTTGATTTTGCTTTTGTTATCGGTAATGTATATGATGATAATTCTGTCGATTGTTTAGAGAAAAATTATTTAATTAAGGACACTCTATCAGATCCCGAGAATTTCATTTTTACTTATACCGATAATGAAACAGGGAATCGTGTTCCATACTCGCTTGATAGTCGCTATAAAAATGCTCTTGATAGGGCATTTTTTGGCGAACGATACGAGATTGCAACATGGGAATATGCCTATAAGCAATTTTGGGATTATTGTTCTCGTATGGGTGTTGATGTGATTACTGCATATAATTTAAATTTCGATTTAAAGGCAATGCAGAAAACACAAGCACAATATTCTGATAAACAACTTCGATTGCCAAATGGTATTGATAAAGTATGTTTGATGGATATGTGCCAAACATTCATAATGAATAGAGATTTTAAAGTGTGGTGGGATTCTCTTGAAGAGGATTTCAAAGAACAGTTTAGAACTCAAAAAGGGAATATGTCATATTCTGCTGAGTGTATATATCGATATTTATTTGATGATTATTTCTATACCGAGCAACATACTGCTTTGCGAGATTGTCGCATGGAATGGAAATTACTCAAATACTGCTATCGAAAATGGTATAGCGATATTAACAAATATTTTGTTAATAATATTCGTGGTGTTTCATGGCGAACTGCTAATAAAATCTTTACTAAAAAAGAAAAGTTAGCAATGAGAAATGGCAAACAGAAAAGAAAAAATTCTGCTCTTGCTATGGATTTATAGGTATGAAACTTAAAGATATACCAAAACATTTACGCCACCTTTCGAGGTGGCGTATTCGTTTGTTAATACAACTTTTTAGAGGTAGATTCTAATGGATATATATTTATGGTTTTTCTTTTTAGGTGTTTTTGTTTCAGGACAAGGACTATACGACCTAAAGGGAAAATTACTACTAATGATTTTTTCCAATGTTGGAATATTAATTTGGGCATGGATAAATGGTACATGGGAATTATTTGCCATTACTATTTTGATGATGGTTGCGTGGATAACTCGCTTTTTTAAGGGAGATAATAGAAATGCATAAAACTCAATTTGTACAAAGACTATGGAAAATTAAACCCACGATTCGAATTTATGACCTTGATGGTACGATTGTTGATTCTAGTCATAGAAGAGCAATTAAACCAAATGGGGAAATAGATTTGGATAAATGGCGAGAAACTAATACAAAAGAGTATATTTTTCGAGATACACTTTTGCCTATGTATTGGCAACTCGTGAACGATTATAAGAATGGCGATATTATTGTAATATGTACTGCTAGAGAATTAAATAAATGGGATTACCGATTTATTCATTCAATGGGTATTTATTATGATTATATTATTTCAAGACCTGTTGGCGAAACTACTGTTGATGATGTTTTGAAATGGCAACAATGTCGCCACTTCTTTAACCTTAAACAATTTAAGAAATTGAAAAAGATTATCTATGATGACAATACAAAAACTCTAACGAGATTTCTCTCTAAGGGTTGCGATATTGTTAATGCTAGAGAATGGAATAACTCTTTTTCTTAATTGTTAGAGAAGAGAGAGCAACTTGTTCTCTCTTCTCGTTTTTTAGGAAAAAATAATATGAAATATCTTAGAACTGATGAAAAGGCAGTTAAAGGATCTCATTTAATTTATTTCGGCGTTTGCCGAGATCCTGTTGATGAGAATATATCTCATGTCATATTGGGAAAAACTTCCCAAAGTATGCAAGAACGATATGGTAAAACTTGTTCAGCGTATGTATGGTATGGATTCGATTTATCTGGTTTTTCAAATTATTCTAAAATCGATAGACTTATTAAAAGGACTAGAGCGTTGAGTAATCCAAAACGAGGTGAGCAATATACGATTAAGTTTAATGAACAGTTAGTCGAAATTGGAATGAAATCTGAAGATTTGCAACTTGATTGTATGCTTGAAGATTTGGCATTAAAAATTGCTAATTCTAAGTTTAACCAACCGAAGAAAAAGACTTCGGAAAGTTATAAACTTTATCAAAACTTTTATACTTCACTTGAACAGGTTGAAGTGATTGTTGAAGAAATGAAAGTTTGCTATGAGTTAATGCTTGAAGAATTAAATATTGATAATGGCGAACCTGTAAGATTATCGAAATCAACATTGTTTGAGATTTATCTAAGGCAACAACCTGATTTGCAGGTAGTAAAATAAATGCACTTTTTTGCATTTACCCCTTGACATAATGTCCGAAATGCTTAAAATATACTTATATTCAAGTTTCGGATATTATGTCAGAAAAGGGGATATTGAGGAAAAATACTTTAGGGGATTTTTCCAAAAAACGAGAAGAGGATCTTTTTCTCATACTCTTCGGAGATTGCTGAAAAAGATCAAATTCTCAAAATTCTCAAACTTGCATAAGATTGAGAATGAGGGCAGGGAAAATGAGAGTAATTGAGTTTTCCCCACCCCTCACTTTTTTTCGTCAATTAATTTTGAGGGATACCCCCTGCCCGTCTTTTAGAGGGGGGTCGGCATATTCTGCGCCGCAGTGCTAAACCTCAGTGCTAAAACTAACTACGCGTGCGCCAAACGCAGTACTAAAACTCAGTACTAAGTCTACACGGGCGATTTGCCGTACCGGGGTGGCGCGACAAATGTCTCCTTTTATGCGAAGCATGCCCCGCCGGGGTAGATCTGTCCCAGATTTATTATAACACAAAAATTTTCTTTTGTCAAGAAAAAAATGAAAAAAATTTCAAAAAACTTATCCACAGGTTATCCACAGGAAATTAACAGGATTTCCACAGGCTATTCTATTGACTTGCACGAAAAAATCCTTATAATACATATTATGAAAAAAGAAAACAAAAGACCAAGCAAAAAACAACTTGTGTCCCAACTTTTAGACAAAGGTGTCGACAAAGAAATTGTTCAATCTTTGAGCAGAGCAAACATCGACACACTTATCTGGGTACTCAACAAGTGTTCCTAATTGCTTCTGAAGATTAAGCATCTTTATTACTCAATGCTAGACAACTGTCCCTATTGGCACGGGACAGATGTTGCCAATTTTGCGCCGATTATATCACATTTCTTTTACCCCGTCAATACATACGCGTAAATTAGACCATCTTTTTTTCACCTCAAGTCTTCTCCCAACTCCCCCTCGCTTACCCTAAACTGCAATCTACCTTCCACATATATCAATCTGCCCTTTATTTATAACCCTTTTAGCACCCTCTGAAACCCTTATAAACAAAGGGTTCGGGGTCGCCTCGCCTGCGCCAAAGGCAGTGCCAAACCTCAGTAAAAATACTATGTGCGCCCGCCTAAGACAGTACAAAAACTAGGCCAAGTCTAGTACGAAAGTTATGCGCGCTTTGGCGGGGTATAATTATGTTAATAATAGTATAACACAGATTTGCGGGGTTGTCAACAGATTTGCGACAATTTTTGAGGATTTTTGAAGCACCCGGCGAGGTTTCGCGTCCGGCCCCCGAGAATTCCTTGGCGTTAATTTATGAGTTTTTCTTTCGCTAATCTATTGACTTGGCTGAGTAGGCGGAGTATAATATATACATAATTTGGAGAAAAAACATGACACGCTTACAAGCACAACAAATATTGCTAAACGAGATTGTCGAAAAAGATTTCGGCAGAGTAGCAATAGTGCTAGAAGGTAGAGATACAGCAGGTAAAACTGGCACAATACGCGAGTTTACACATTACCTGCCAACAAGTAAGTATTCTGTTAGTTTCAGCAATATGCCTACAAAATGGGATATGGACAACTGGCTAGAGTCATGGGAACGCAAAATGCCAAACGATAATCAAATCGTGCTATTCGACAGAAGTTGGTATAGCAGAGCATTAGTGCAAAAACTAAACGGCTGGTGCACAGATGAACAATACAATGAGTTCATGGCAAATGTGCTAGAGTGGGAAGCAAAACAAGATGTAATCTTCATCAAGCTATGGCTATCTATATCCGAGCAAGAGCAAGAGTATAGAATAACTAAAAGGCAAACAAGCCCACTCACCAGTTGGAAGTTTTCACCAAATGACGCACTTGCACTTAGCCAGTTCGATAAAATGTCTGTGCTAAAGGAAAGAATGATGACATCATTGGGCGAGTGGCATACTATTGATATGAACAATAAGGCAGAAGGACATATCGCAATTATAAGTAAGGCAGTAAATATCTTACGCGATGATAGCCAGCTTATTGACAAACTGAAGTATGCGTAGTATAATATATAATATGAATTGGAAAATAAAGTTTAGATATTACACCAAGCTCGGCAAGTGGTTATACTCACGAGACGCTGAAGATTGGTTGATAATCTTCTCACTTTTTCAACTAGCATTGGCAATGGTGCTATTAGTGTGGGACACTTGGTTTCGCTAAAGAAAACAAGTGCCCAGCCTAAGAAAGTTCTTGACTTTACCTTAGACGCCACAGTATAATAGTATTATGAAATGGAAATTACTTAACATATTTTACGAAGCAAAAGGAGAAAAAATGGCACAAGTAAAAAATTATTCAGATAAAGATGTTAGCATGATGATTGAAACATATCAAGCAAACCCAACTAGAGACACAGTTGATATGCTAGCAGAGAAGTTAGGCAAAAATGCAAGAAGTATTATTGCTAAGCTTTCAAGAGAAGGTGTCTATGTCGCTCAACCTAGAGTGACCAAAACAGGTGAGCCTGTAGTGTTAAAGTCCGAGTTTGTGGACAGAATACACAAGGCACTTGGTATCGAAATACCAAGCATAGTCAAAGCAACAAAAGTTGATTTGCAAAGACTAGCAGACCACCTCGAAGCACAGTAGTGCTTCGACTCGCCGAGAGGGGTTGTTAAAAATAGTTCAAAAAACTTCTTGACAAACCCTCAAAAGCCGAGTATAATATACTTATAAAAATTAAAAAAGACCAAACAACAACGGCAATACACATAGTGAGTTGCCGACATTGAGGAACAGTGCAACCTCGTAGAAAAGAAGGCACTAGCGAGCCACGATGCTAACAATGGTGGAAGTTCAGGGCGCTGTCTTCATGCAGACAAACTTCAGACTAAAGTGAAGCGACAAAGAGCATGACGGCACAGGCAGTCGTGAAGGAGTAGCCTTCCTGCTTAGCAGTAAGACGCACAGATAGTGTGCAGTAAGGCTTCGTCAGACGCTACTTGCCTACTCATGTTGAGTATAAACCTTCGGGATTACGCAGTATTACAGAAGTGAAACAGTAAATCTGCGCGCGATTGAACGGGTGGATACGGCGAAAATATCAGATGAACGCAAGAAAACAAACCAATTTGATGGTAGCAACTTGCAAGTAGCAAACCTAGTGGGGCTTCGCATCGCTTATACCGAAGTAGTTATTCTAAGCATATCTTTAACTCGCTTAGGAGTTTGTTGGAGTTCTCGACCAAACCAACACTTTCGGGCGAAGAAGTTTACAGAGCCAAGCAACACAACTTAAGAGTGGCATGGGCGTATAGAGAACTTCATCGCTAACTGCGAGGTTTATTTTCAACAATCCATAGCGATAAGTTGGAGAAGAGGGGCAGTTAGCACTGCAGTCGTGGAACAGTATAAAAGCTACGCATTAACATACATAGGAGAGATAAGCGAAGAAAGGTGTTAGATGAAATTCCAACTAACCTTCGCATGACTAACCCTAATATGGTATGCTCGCATAAATCGACTTGACTAATTACCAATCGTAGCGCAAGAAATGGTTCAACGGAAAGCCCAAGGCACATATAAGTATTAGTGGGAAACCTTAGTAGGCATACTAAGTATCTAAAAATTATAGTAGGCATACTATGAGGAAGGCAATACCTTAAATTCCCTAGCAGAATTGCAATATGCTAGTAAGTGAGGCAGATTTCATATCTGCCTTTCTTTTTGCCTAACCAAGTTAGACATCAAAATTCTGAAGCTAAACTTAAAATAGTTCTTGACAACACCCTTGTCGCGTGATATAATAGATGTATAAAAATAAAATATTAAGGAGAAATATCATGGCACAAGTTAATTCACAATACTTAGCAATTATGCAACTCGATAGCATTGAGTTGGAAGATAGACGCCACGAGCAAACACCTGAAGGCAAGTTAATTCGCAAAGAAATTACACGCAGAAACAAGTGTAATTACTGGAAAGGCGAGTTCAGAAAGCACAAAGGAGGACTAGACGGCGAAGTACAAACACCTAGTGTAGTAGGCACAGTCAGAATAGTAAGTGGAGGCACAAGTGGCAGATAATAATATACAGCAAGTCGACAGCGATGACGGCTTGCTGTTTTTTCATACCCATAGTTTATGGGAAGTGCTAAACGCAGTAGAGAAGTTCTACGAGTGCAAAATCTATGGCGTGCTAGACATGCAAGAAGTAGAAGATAACCTTAAGCTTTATGACGAAAAATATAGTAATGTTTCTAAGCAAATGATTGTAGAAGGCATACAGTATGCTTATGATACATTAGATGGTGCGTATGAGTATGAAGAACACTTATACAAAGTGCAAGAATACATAGATACACACAAAGCACTAGCAGAAGATGATGCGTATGAGTAAAAATCAAGGCACAAATAAACTGAAAGTAAACTGGGGTGGCGACAAATACTACCCTAAACACTTTAAAACAAAGGGCGAGGAGTTCTTATATAGATTAGGAACAAATGCTATTACAGATAAGCATTTGCAGTTGTTAATAGATAGATTTCCACGCCACAAATATATTAACCAAATGAAAGCCGAGCAGGCAAGGAGGGCAAAATGCCAATCAAATTTAAAGAAAGCGAAAGAGTCTACCGAAAAGACGCAAGGGGTAGGCGTATGTCAACTGATAGCCAGAAGTGTAAAGTATATAAGCACTTCTATATCAAAGATGTTCCGCTCGACGAGCTAATGTCCACAATCAATAGCGATAGAGCGAAACCAAAGTTAAAGCAAAAGTGCAGAAATGAAGTAGTAAGACGAGGCTATAAGCTAGTATGGAAACTAGAGGACGGCACTGAGCTACCAAAAACTCACAAGGCGTTGAGAGAATACTTATCAAGGGAGGGTAAAACATGGCTGAATTAGTAGTAAAACTACCACAGGCAGAATACCAAACTTTCCTAAAGAAAGTAGCAAAACTACGAAAAGCTGGCGTTGATGTTCAGTATCAAGTAGCACAGGCGAAGAAAAGAATAGTTAAAATAACTATGCTTACACCTGTTGAGCCAGATAAGTGGGACGCAATATGCGATGGAGGAACAAGTGGATAATCTAACTGTTTTAGTATTAGTAGCAATGTTCCTAGTGTATATGTATTTTAACGATAACAACGATGGAGGCTATCAGTGAAAAAACTAATGGACATAATTTGGGCAGACTTTGATAGTAGCGATCCTACAGATATAATTCTGCTTGGATTTGGATACTTTTGGTTAGCAGTTCTGCTTGGCATGGGCATAATGGATTGGATTTACTATGTCAAAGGATAAGGGCAAGCCTGGCAATCAAAGTAGTAAATCTATGTTGCCCGACAATGTCATACCTTTTCCTAATGTGCGAAAGCGTGTTGGGAAAAAGTATAGGCAAGAAGAAATATCACGCATACAGGATATGTTGACTTTGTGCGACGAAGATATGGCGACCATACTTGGGCAGATAGACCAACTGCAATTAGAGTTGACAAGCTTAACGCATGAGTATGAGAAATTAACGGAAAGATTAAAGCATTTATTATTAGTGGAGGACGAAAGCGATGATTGATGATTATGCAAAATTTGTAGACCACACTACAAGCGTAGAAAGTAAAGACTATGTAGCATTGCTAGATAGAATGTGGATATTGGAAGATTCGGCTAATTTGCCCCGCTTATTGACTGCCGTTATTGGCATGCAAAGTGAGACTGGCGAATTTGCCGAGATAGTGAAAAAGTGCGTATTTCAAGGAAAAGACCTTGATGACGCCTCAAAATACCATCTAATGCGAGAGTTGGGCGATATCATTTGGTATTGGTCGCAGGGAGTTATGTCTCTCGGCTACAGTCCGAGTCAAGTAATAGAGGAAAATATTAAGAAATTAGAGAAACGCTACCCTAATGGCTTCGAGGTATTTCGTAGCGAAAACAGGGCAGAAGGAGATATATAGTGGAGATTCTATGGGATATAGTATATTTTCTATATATGTTAGGAATACATACACTTGCAGTAGTCGGCGGCATTATGGTATGGACTATTTATGAAACAGGCCGATATTAAGGAGTATAAAAACTATGGCAAATCATGTTTATTTTAATATAGATTTGAGTTTAGACGCAGGACAGTCAGCATTAGTAGAAAAACTAGCTGAATCTTGTAAAACAAAAAATGGAGAAATGGAGTGGTTATCCTATGAAGTTCAAGAACTACCTATATACCCTGTGCTTTATAATGAGAAGGACTGGTATAGTTGGGGTTGTGAACATATGGGAGCAAAATGGGTACAAGTAGATGATTTTAATGAACATAACATTAGTGGTCATTCTGCATGGAGTCCATGCATACCTTTTCTAACTAACTTAATACAGTATATCTACAATGAAGTAGGTGGTATGCCTACTGCAAAGATGACTTATGAAGATGAATTTAGAAACTTCATAGGTAAGTGCGAAGTATGGATTTCAGGCGATGATGTTGACTGGGATTATGAAGAAGTAGATGGTGCTGAACTTAATGAAACTATGGAAGATTGGAGTGGTTGGGATACAGATGATCCAGACTTTGAATGGTGGGAGTTAACCAAAGCAAAGAATGGCGAAGAGTATGAACCTCAAGAAGTCATTGATGAAATGGTATATGGCTTCTTTCAAGATGGAAAAGTAGAGGTAAGGCATGACTGAATATACTGAAATGATAGAAAGAAAGAGAAAACAACTAAAAGCAGAAGAGTGGGCAAAAGGTGTTCAACACATTCATGTCCACAGATTAACAAGTATGTGGTATGAAACAAGACCTGAAGATATGAAAATGGGTAATGTAATAGATACTACTTATAATGATGGCACTATTGAGAGAAAACTTCAGAATGGTGGCATAGTCTTTATGACAGATGAAAAATTAACTGGCGATGCTTTGATAGACGCTTGGGAGAAAGCAACACACAATGTATGTGTTTGCGGAACTCAAGATTGTGCTACAGAGTATTCATGCACAACACACGGATATTAGTATGAAAATGGACACAACTTTAATAGAAATGGACTACGAAGATTATACTAGCGATGGTATGACACATAACCAAGCTATTGGTATGATAGCAAAAGAGTGGGAAATGACACACGAAGAAGTGAATAATATTATTCAACCATTTTTACATAAGATGAATGACATTGACCATACTGGCGATTTAGGAGATATAATATGAGTGTAAATTATACACCAGAACAAGTAGACCTAATGAAAGAACAATATACTAAAAATCCTAGTAGAGAAACAGTAGAAAATCTAGCGGAAACTTTGGATAAAAGTATAAAATCTATAATAGGTAAGCTCAGTAGAGAGGGCGTCTACAGAAAGACTGTCTACAAAACAAAAACAGGCGAAGACCCTGAAACTAAAAAAGAAATTGTTGAGAGCATTGCAGACACACTTGACATTGATTATGAACCTGTAGCGGGGTTGGAGAAATCTCCCAAGGCTGCGTTGAAATTATTAAGGAGTGGAATAAATGAGTGCTTGGACAAATAGAATAGTAGAATTACTCGACACTACTAGCAAGACAAGAGAAGTGATTGCTCTGAGAGGAGCATACTTCTATGTCGAGAAAGAACCACGAATTCACCCAGAGTTAGGTATGGTCATTACACTATATGACAATGACGGGTATCGTTTTACCACGAGTGTAAAAAACATTCGTGTTCCTCAACCAACAGACTAAGCGGGGTTACATAGACTCCGCAACAGTCTATCTTCTATTTATAACTAGGGACAAATTGATACATAACGCATATAATTTGTGTTAAATTATGTATACGCTTTGTAATTCATAAGTAAAAAATCACGAACGAATTGGGCGTAATTGTAGTAAATTGGTTTTTAGTGTTGAAATTATGATAAAGTAAATGTAAATCTCTTTACTTTTCATGGGTGAAGATATAACAGAACAGTTATATCATTAACTCTCTCGTTAAATAACATCAATTACAAGGTGAACTCTTCCGTTTCACTCTCGAGTTCTCTTGAAATGTAATTTCGTTATAAACGAGATTTACGAGAAGAATGATTAATTTTATAATTTTCTTAATTATCATTTTTTATGATATTATTATACCACAAGTTTATCAAAAATGCAAGAACTGTTTTTCTGAGGGGTATGATTTTTGGGATAGGTGTAAGTCGAGTAGATGGCAAAATATTTTACTTTTGTAATTTTGATAGGAAATTAAAGTGAATTTCTTCGTTTGAGGTTCTTCCGATAGTCCTTCCAGTAAGCCTGTTCACGCGCTTGTTCTCGTTGTTGTCTTTTTATCGCGCTCTTGAGTTTTCGCTTTCGTTTCCAGTTTGGTTTTTCGTAGTATTCTTTAGCGCGTAGTGCATCTTTGATACCTGCATTTTCACACTTCTTTCGAAAGATTCGCAATGCTTTTTCAAAAGACATATTCTTCGTGTTTATACTAGGCATCTATTTTAGTATCTCCTACACGATTGAATGTCCACCCACGCTTTCGCAGGTAGTCTATTTGTGAACGAATAGAACTTGCTGTTCTACCTAGTTGCGAAGCTATAATACTCATGGGTAGAGAGTTATAGTTATCTTTCAAATAGTTTCGTTCCTTATCTGTCCATCTTTTACTCATTTATATATTATACTAAATTTGAGAGCAAAAGTCAAGAACTATTTTTAGGTGTGTTGAAAAAAGTTCTTGACATTTGGTTGGGGTTCATGTATAATATACTAAATGGAGATTTTTATGGAAAACATTGATTTGGCTTTTTTCATATTCTTAGTCGGCTGTAGCTATGCTAGTTATATTATTGGCAAAAGAGAAGGCATAGGAGCCACGCTTGATTATATGAGGGAGCAGGGTAAGATAGATTTCGAAGATTAGAAAAATAATTCTTGACTTTTATCTTAAAATTTAGTATAATATAGATATGTAGGTGGAGTGGTTTCACCTATGTTTTAACGCGTCTATACCGAGAGGGTAGACAATTATTACCGAAAGGAATGAGGAGATAAAAAATGAGTATTGATTTAAGTAAATTTTGGCTTGGTTTGGATATGCCCAGTATACCACAATATACGGAGACTGGCTATCCTAGATATAATGTAATTGAAAGTAAAGGCAACTATCGTATTGAAGTCGCAGTGCCAGGCTGGAAGAAAGAAGAACTGGAGATAATCGCAGATGGCGAAGAACTCCACATAGCAGGGAAGAAAGAGCAGAAACTTGAAATGAATGAAAAGTTCGTTCATCAGGGTTTAAGTCTTAAATCTTTTGATAGAAGGTTTATTCTTAATCCAGACTTACAAGTAGAGAAAGTTAATCTACAAGACGGGTTACTAACGATCGCTCTGTCTAGAACTCCAAATTCCAAGAGGAAAATCTTGGAGATTGATTAGTGAGATATGTAGAGTATTTTAGACAGGAAATATGTAGCGATGGAGAGTTATGTGAAGCAATAACAACACTATTATTGCTGAGCTTTGTAGGTAGCGTATTAGTTACATGCATTGGCTCTCTAACATAGACTTGTCGTTTTGTGAGTGCCTCCCTTAAAAGAGGCACTTTTTATAGGAGAAAAAATGAGTCAAGTAGACCCATACCTACTGATAGTAGCAATGGAAGAGGCAGGGGAGTTTGCCCAAGCATGTTCCAAAGTATATAGGCATAATGGTGGTAAACACGAACTAAAATGTCTTTCCGAAGAAGTAGGCGATTTACAAGCAATGATAAATCTACTTACCGAAGCAGGATATGTAGATTTAAAAAGAGCAGAAAAGAAAAGAGTAAGTCGAGAAAAGAAACACAGGAGAATTAATTGAAAACAAGTATGGAGGGTTTAGCCCTCATTAAAAAATTTGAAGGGTGTGAATTAAAAGCCTACCAATGTTCAGCAGGAGTCTGGACAATAGGTTATGGACATACCAAAGATGTCGTAGAAGGCATGGAAATAACACAAGAACAAGCAGAACAAATGTTAGTTGATGAACTACATGAGTATGAAAGTTATATCAACAAGTATGTGACTGTAGCTCTTTCACAAAACCAGTTTGATGCCCTAGTATCATGGGTATACAATCTCGGCCCAGCAAACCTAAGTGCGTCTACAATGTTAAAAGTTCTAAACTCAGGCGAGTACGAAGATGTACCAGCGCAAATGAAAAGATGGAACAAAGCAGGAGGAAAAGTTTTAGAAGGACTTATCCGAAGACGAGAAGCAGAGGCTTGCCTATTTGTAGGCAAGGAATGGTTTGAAATTTAAAATACCACAAGAGTTATTAGAAGTTGCTCGAGCACACGCTGAGCAAAGAGGTATGACTATCGAAGAATATTTAGAAGAATTTATAGGATTATTAAATGAAGCAAAAACTAATGGAAATATGGAACTGGATAGTAAGTCTATTCAGAACGCGTTACAAACTTACAGTAAGTTATAATTCTACTTACGGTGACGCAGACGACCAATCGTTTATAGTTCGTAAGTTCTATAATAAACAAGATAAATATTTAAAATTTAAAACAGATGATAAGGAAGTAGTAGAGATACGAGGAGCAGAAGGTCTCAACTACAAGATAGAGGAGATTTAATGAATCAATTTTTGATAGGAATCATAATAGTATTAGGACTAGGTGGTTACTGGTTATATCAAGAGAATGTAACGCTAAAAGCAAACAACATAGCTTTAGAAGGAGCAGTAGCTACCCAACAAGAAGCACTAGATGTGATGACTAATGACTTTAAACTACAGACAGAGCAACTACAAGAAATGACTTTAAAAAGTCAAGCTGCTCAAAGAGAACTGAATAGATATTCAGAATTTATAAGAAACTATGAACTGAGTGCCAAAATTATGGGTGACCCAGTTGAAATGCAAAGGAAAATAAACAATGGAACAAAACATATTATGGAAGACATCGAAGCACTCAGCGTTATTGTTGATGACCTCGATGATGGTCTCCAACTGCAGCCTAATTCCAACTAAAGAAGTAGAAATAGTATCAAAACCAGTTGAGAGAGTAATAACTCAACCAATTATGCCTCGAGAGATAGATTTAAAAGAGGTTATGTGGTTAACTATTACACCTGAAAATTATGAAGAGCAATTCGCTATAATCGAGGAACAAGAGGGAGAATTAGTATTTCTTGCAATGACTATTCCTGATTATGAAACAATGGCATATAATATGCAAGAACTAAAAAGATATATCACAGAACTAAAAGATGTGGTAGTTTATTATAGGAAGGTGACTACAGAAGATGCTACAGTGGATAAGGAACCTAATTAATTTATGGGGATTACACAAAGACAGTGAGTGGTTTGAGAAGAACCCAGCTGCACAAATGCGATTTGAAGATTTAGAAGATTGGATAGAAGAACTCGAAGAAAGAGTAATAGAATTAGAAGATATAGCACACCCTAAGTGTGGTATTGAAAGTTTTGATGGATATAAACCTCTAGTTGATAGAATAGATAAATTAGAGGTAGTAGTAGGAAGTATGAAAAAGAATGATAGATAGTCAAAAATTAATAGATATTTTAAAAGAAGGTATTGTTGAAATAACCTTTAGAAGTTTAAAAAGTAATAAAACTCATAAAAGAGAATACACAACACACAAGAGTTTTATGCCAAGTTTAAAGAATCAATCTGCATCTGACAAAATCCTTTGTTATGATGTAGAATTTGAGAAAGTGGAGGACATAGATGTATCTACTATAGAGAAGTATGTACCTCTGCAAAGGCTGTCGTAAGACAGAAAAGGATAGAAGAATGTTAGAATTTTTCGAATGGATAATCAGATGGGTTCAAGTAATCCCCTGGCTAGTAATGGGAGCATCACTAATCGCTGCTCTTACACCCACACCAATAGATGATGGCTGGGTAAAGAAAATCTACAAAGTGTTAGATTGGGTTGCCCTTAATGTGGGGAAAGCAAAGGATAAATAATGGCAGATAATAACGCACAAGATAATAGCAGAAATGAAGTAGAGATAGATTTAGATAAGTATATGTCTTTAATCGAGAAACTCGATACTGCAGAAGATACTATTAGAGAAATGCAATTAGAGGCAGCGGAAGCTAAGAAAAGATTAGCACCACCAAAAAGAAGATTTATTGATTTATTTTTAGATGATAATGATGTAAATGAAAAAGCAATAATAGGTTTCATAGCCTTTTTTATGCTAATTGTTTTTGCAGGGTGTGATTTAATTACAGCATTTTGGGGACAAGATTTAGTAATTAGTGATACAATTTTTACCTCTTTAGTAGTGATAACACTAGGAGCATTTGGAATCTCAGAGGCTGGAAGAGCCTTTGGTAAATAGAAAAAATAATACTTGACATTTGGTTAAATTTTTTATATAATATACATATGAATTTATTTTATTTAGACGAAGATTTAGACAAGTGTGCTGAATACCATGTAGACAAGCATATAGTAAAAATGCCTCTTGAGGCGGCACAACTACTATGCACTGCTATATGGGTAGACGAAGTATTAGGTTTCACACCTCGTGCGTTAAACGCTGAAGAAAGAGAAGCCCTCAATTCAAGAAAGTCAGAAATCAAACATCTTCCCCTAGAGGAAAGACCACTGACACCATATCTACCCATGATGTACAATCACCCTTGCACGATATGGACAAGGTCTTCGCTAGATAATTTTGAGTGGGTTCATTGCTATGCAAATGCACTAAACGATGAATACCATTATCGCTATGGCAAATTACATAAGTCAGTAGTTGAAGTAATCAATAAACTGCCCGAACCGAAGAATATGCCTAGACAAGGACTCACTCCATTTCTTATGGCTATGCCCGATGAACTGAAAGATGAAACTGATGTCATCGGGTCATATCGCCTATATTACCATACAGATAAAGCAACATTTGCCAAGTGGTCACATAGAGAACAACCTGATTGGTGGGACGAAGGACTAGCTTGGTATGATAAAAGGATAACAGCGACTTGAAAGCGCTTTGGAACGATTACATGAAAGATACAGTAATAATTTATAGTACACCTAATTGTCATTATTGTACAATGGCAAAGAATCTTGCAGAGCAACGAGGTTGTTCTGTAGAGTATAAAGTGTTCGGAAAAGATTTTCAAAAAGAAGATATGTTTGAGAACTTTCCTGGCGCAAGAACATTTCCACAGATTATATTTAATGGACAGAAGATTGGTGGTTACACTGCTTTAGTAGAAATGTTAACCAATGAAGTTTAACGAAGATAAAGTATTAGTCTGGGTTGAGAATTATATCCGTGCAACCTATGACGCACACTACAGTAAAAATAAAATACAAACTACTGAGTTTGTGTTTGATTCTGACCATGGCGAAGGTTTCTGTATTGGAAACATAATTAAATATGCTCAAAGGTATGGTAAGAAAGACGGGTATAATGAAAAAGATTTATTAAAAATAGTGCACTACGCAATTATATTATTAGGAAAAGAGCATTATGATAAGAAGTAAATCAGGAGAAAAGTTATCTTTTGATAACATTGAAAGAGTAGTCCAACAACTCGAAAAGGATAATCCTATAACTAAGAAGGAAGCCTGTGAAATTTTGAATATTAGGTATAACACGACCAGACTTCAAAAAATTATAGACGACCACCTTGAGACAAAACATTTTCGTGAGGTACGAAAAAGTCAAAATAAAGGAAAGGCGGCTACAGAAGATGAGATAAAGTCAGTAGTAAAGATGTATATAGATGGATTTAATATATCTGGAATTGCAGACAGTATTTATCGTTCTCCCGCATTTGTAAAGAATATTGTGGAGAGAGTAGGCATACCTCAAAAATTAGCAGAATCAGACTATGAAGGAATGAGAAATGCTATGCTACCAGAACAATGTGTAGCAGAAGAGTTTACATATAATGAAAAAGTATGGTATCCTCGTCATAATAAATTTGCGATAATTAAAGATGAAATTACGCAAAAATATCAAGCGGAAAGAAAAGGATATGCTTGTTATGGTAAAATAACACAGTGTGTAAATTATGAAGATAAGTATGGAGCTAAATGCTATAAAGTATTTATACTAGAACCTTGCGATACTTCTAAAACACTCTTTCCTTGGCTCGATGGAGAAAAAACAGGATATTGGGGAAGTGCACTCGCTTATGAAATAGGAAGTTTGGCACACTTAGAAAAATATTTATAAGGAATCAAAAATGTTGGAAATTTTATTGGCAGTGTATCTGTCAGGACTTGTGTTAGCCATGTTTAAACTATGGTATCCCGCACATAAAGAAATACAAAGGATTGCTCCAGCCTCAGTGGTAGGGAGATTTCCAGTTACAATGTTTTTTACTGTATTATTTATGTTTGCTGTGGCATGGCCAATGGTTATGTGGGTATCTTTGCAAGATGATTATGGAAAACAATTTATAGAATCATTTATAAATGGAGCAGTAACAAATGATGAACGACAATAATTATACAACTTTTATGAAAGGTGATCTAAGGTCTGATGTTATAAAACTAGATGGGCATTGGGGTTGCAGATTTTATCTTGGAGGTCAAGTAATCAAAACAGAATTTTATCATGGTAAGAGTGAAAGCTTTGCAGAAAGTGCCGCTGAAAACTATGTAGAAGGAGTTAAAAAGATATGAACTATTTACTAGAAGCATTATGTAAAAAATTAGAGGGAGATATCGCTATGGCTTATGCTAATATAAAAGCATACGAAAGAAATGTAGTAGGTATTGGAGAACACCCTGAAATTGTTCAAGCGATTGAAATGGAATTAGAAAAACTAGCAACCGCTGAAGATAAATTGAATACGCTTAAGAAACATTTTTCATAGAAAACAAAAAATAGTTCTTGACTTCGCGTTTAAAATCTTCTATAATATAAATATATGAGTGATAGATTTTATATGCAAATGAGACAAGCCACGGGTTGGTGCCCTGGTTTGCCAGAATCTTACAAAAATAAAAGGAGAAAGAATATGTCTTGGACAGACGAGAAAAAACAAGAGGCAGTCGATATGTATGTATCGGAAGAGCCAACTCCAGAAAATAGTATGGAGATAGTAAAAGATATCGCTGAGCAGTTAGAAGAATCTCCTAACGGTGTTAGAATGATACTTACAAAGGCAGGTGTATATGTCAGAAAAACACCAGCAAGAAGTAGTTCTAATGGCTCTAGCGGTGGTGGTAGAGTAAGTGTTGCAGGAGCACAGTCAGATTTAACAAGTGCTTTGACAGACGCAGGTCAAGAAGTTGATGCTGCAATCATATCAAAGTTAACTGGTAAGGCAGCAGTATACTTTACAGGTATAGTAAATAACTTAAACAATTAATTTAGTTTAGTTTTTCACTAGGGTAGTGCAGACTGCCCTAGTTTTTTGCATCTTGTAGATGTAACCAAAAATAGTACAAATCAAATTATCATTTGTTAGATACTACTGGAGGAAACATGACAAAAGATGATTTTAAAAAGAAACTAGATGATGCAGGCGATGCAGTCATCACTTACAGAAGTAAGAATTCACGCAGACTAAAATATAATATATGCACTCGGGACTTTTCTACTCCCTATATAAAGGAAAAGAAAAACCGAGCTAAAGAAGCACATGATACAGTCCTCCTATTTTGCTGGGACACGGACTCGTATCGTCTATTAATGCCGAAGAATGTTACAAGCATTGTTCCATTGAATAGGATAATTAAAAATGATTGATTTAGGTGCACCAAGTATATATGAAAGAGTTATCAATGAAACTGATACTCAACAAATCAGATTAGTAATTAATACTTTTCGTGGAGTTGAGTATTTGTCCCTACGAAAATATTATTTAGACTTTGATGAAGAGTGGCTACCCTCGAAAGATGGTATAAGTATTCCCTTGGACTTAAGTAATACCCAAGAACTTTTTACAGGACTAGTAGAAATATTGTCTTTAGCAGAAAGTAAAAGTATTATTGAAGATGAGTTCAAAGAAATAATAGATGAAATATACCAGAGCTAAAAATAGTTCTTGACACGACCTTAAAATTTTGTTATAATATACATTATGATAATAAAAGGAAGTTTAAATTACGACTCGCACGGGCGCAGAAGAAAGACTGTGCGAACAAAGAGAAGAAGCCATAAGTCAAAATGGACTAAAGTAGGGGCTGTAGCTCAGCAGGGAGAGCATCGCATTTGCACTGCGAAGGTCGCTGGTTCGATTCCAGTCAGCTCCACCAATGCAGGCAAAGGAACAAAAGTAGACAACTCATGGAAACTGGAAATCAGTAAGAAGTATACAATTGCACCAGCATATAATAAAGGTGCATATCAAGTAATCCCTCGAGATGATGTTGAACATATCGGAAAATAGTTCTTGACAAATGGTCAAATTTTTAGTATAATATAAAAATGTTAGAAAATCTTATCAAGCGAGCAAAAACAGCATACTATAGTGGCAACCCCATTATGAGTGATGAGATTTTCGATTACCTCGTGAATATGGCAACAGAGGAGAGTATCGGATATAAAAGTTCGTATGAACGAAGATACAAACATATGTTCCCATTATTTTCCCTCCAGAAAGTAGTTAGTGGTATCGACACTGCTCCAGATTGGGGCAGTGACGCCACTATTTGCACAGCAAAGTTAGATGGTGCAGCAATAAGTATACTTTATGGTGGTGGGGAGTTTCAAAAATCCTTAACACGAGGAGATGGAATAGAAGGACTAGACATAACACATAATATTAGACATCTAGTTCCAGAAACAATAGATTATGAAGGAGTGCTACAAATATCAGGAGAAGTAGTAGCTCCTAAAACAATTCCTAACTCAAGGAATTATGCAGCAGGAGCTCTTAGTTTAAAAGACTCCACAGAATTTAAAACGAGAGACTTATATTTTATAGCACATGGAGTCTCTCCTTACCCAACAGAAAACTATGTCTCGGACATGAGGTTTGTTTCAAATCTCGGAATCCAGACTGCCATTGATAGTGATTACACTCAATTTCCTCATGATGGCTCAGTATTTCGTGTAGCGGAAAATAATAGATTTGACCACTATGGATATACAAGTCATCACCCTCGAGGAGCTTTTGCTCTCAAACAACAGGAAAAAGGTGTAGTCACTACACTCCAAAGTGTATCTTGGCAAGTGGGTAAATCAGGAGCAGTATCTCCTGTAGCACACTTTGACCCAATAGATATAGAAGGAGCAACGGTATCAAAAGCAACATTACACAATAAATCAATCATTGAAGCTCTTGACCTAAAGATAGGTTGTAAGATAGAAGTAATAAGAGCAGGAAAGATAATACCACAAGTGCTAAGGAGAGTAGACTAATGATGGAACCTTTCGCAGATATTTACGAGCTGTTCACATTTATTAGTATGTTTTTTGTAGCAGTAGTAGTAATACCTTATGTATTTTATAAAATAGGAGAATGGATTGACTGAAGTAGAAATGTTAAAACAACAAATAGCAGAACAAACACAACAAATATATAAACTATACGAGAGAATAGAAGAATTAAATGAAATACTCAAAGAAAGAGATAGAGAACAGCAAAAGAATATTTAAGAGTGCTACTCCAAAACAAGACCTTTCATGGTATGTAAAATGGATATCAAGTAGTTTTCTTATCGCCGCTTTTGCAGTAAGGTCAACACAAGGATTTCCTTTTATAGACCTTTGTTTATCTTTAATTGGTGTTTCAGGTTGGTTATGGGTTGGTCTTTTATGGAAAGACCGAGCATTAATCATACTAAATGCAATCGCAGTATTTATTCTCTTATCAGGTCTAATCAGACACTTTACTCCACTACTTATTGCATGAGTGGAGTATATAATCAAACTTACTTCGATAATCACCCTCATGAAAAAGAAAGAGAGGGTGTTTTGTATGGAGTAATTCTAGTAAATCAAAGAACATATGAAAGAGAATGTATCAAAGTAGGGATTGCTAGTGGAAAAGATTGGCGTCATGTGATTAAAAGAAGTCGTGGATTCAAAGGGTATGATTTACGAATCCAGAGAACTTATCATGACACCATTTACAACTGCTGGAAGATAGAGCAGGAATTACACAAAAAGTTTGAGCATGATAGTTATAAACCTCAACAAAAGTTTGGAGGGCATACTGAGTGTTTCAAAATTTCTTCCCTTATTTTACGGGAGTTCCCAAAAAATAGTTCTTGACATATGGTTAAATCTTTAGTATAATATAATTATAAAAATGAAAGAGAGACAGATTTTATGCAAGAAATAATTATACCGACACATTGTCCAGCTTGTAATTCAGTGTTAGATATTGTGAACGACCAATTATTTTGCAGAAATCCAGACTGTCCTGCTAAGTCATCAAAAAGAATTGAACACTTTGCCAAGACTTTGAAAATCAAGGGACTTGGTAAGGCTACGATAGAAAAGTTAGACTTACAAGACTATCACGAAGTTTACTCTTTCACAGAAAGTGAACTCGTTGAACTTTTAGGTTCGGAAAAGTTAGGAGTCAAGTTGTTTGCTGAAATAGAAAACTCTAAATCAGCAGACTTAACTACACTCCTTCCAGCTTTTTCGATACCGCTGATAGGGCGGAGCGCATCTAATAAATTGACCAAGAAGGTCTCAAATATATCAGAGATAACCTACGAAAAGTGTATAGATAGTGGTCTCGGTCCTAAAGCGGCGTCGAATCTTACGAACTGGTTAGATGAAGTATTTTATCTAAATGAGTACAATGACTTACCTTTCTCTTTCTCTTGTGAGAGAATATCTGAAGTCAGCTATACGAAAGGTATAGTTTGTATAACAGGTAAACTAAAGAGCTATCCAACAAAGGCAGCAGCTCAAAAAGTTTTACAAAGTCATGGATTTGAGACAAAAGATAATCTTACAAGTAAAGTAACGATTCTATTAAATGAAAGTGGTATAGAATCAGCAAAAACAAATAAAGCCCAAGATATGGGCATAACAATTTACGATAACATTAAACAATTAATTAAGGAAAATTAATATGGCATTACCAAAATGGACAGACGAAAGAACACAGCAACTAGTGGACTTCGTCGGTGATTCAAGTCCTGTTTCACAGGCAATGGTTGCAGATGCTGCTGAAGAATTAGAAACTTCAACAAGAAGTGTTTCTTCTAAGCTAAGAAAAATGGGTTTTGATGTTGAATTAGCTTCAGCTTCAGCTTCTAAGTCTTTCTCAGAAGAGCAAGAAGCAACCCTACAAAACTTCGTTGTAGATAACAGTGGAGTTTATACTTATGCTGAAATCGCATCAAACTTTGAAGGTGGTAGCTTCTCAGCTAAATCAATTCAAGGTAAAATTCTTTCTATGGAATTAACTGAGCATGTTAAACCAGCTCCTAAGCCAGAAAGTGTTAGAACTTATACTCCTCAAGAAGAAGAGCAGTTCATTTCTATGGTTAACGATGGCGCTTTTGTAGAAGCTATCGCAGAATCTTTAGGAAAGTCTGTAAACTCTATTAGAGGTAAAGCTCTTTCATTACTTAGAAGTGGTGATATCAATGCTATTCCTAAGCAAGAACACACAAAAGGTTCAAGCAAGGCTGACGTCTTAGCTGACCTTGATATTTCTGACATGACTGTACAAGAAATTGCTGATAACATTGGCAAAACTGTAAGAGGTGTTAAAACAATGTTGACCAGAAGAGGTCTACAATGTGCTGATTACAATGGTGCAGCTAGAAAAGAAATAGGCTAACTAGCAATATTTAGCAGGGAGGGGCAATCCCTCCCTTTTTTTGAGAGAGATTATGAATATTGCGAGTGCGTTACTAAAACAAGTAGTTATACAACAAGATTTAGATACTTGGTCTCAGGTAAAAGAAATTTATTTACCAAATGAGTACCGAGGGATTTTTAACATCTTGGAAAAGCATGTAGACAATTATCAATCTCTCCCAACCTTTGCTGAGCTAAAAGCTGGGCAAAGAGACCAAAACATACAAGAAAAATTATCCGCCATTGAGTCAATCGAAGTTGAAGTGGACGCAGATATGTTGCTCGACTATCTCAAGAATGAATACACTCAAACTGAAATATTAGATGAACTTGATAACTATGTGGATAAAACTGTCACTATGGCTAGTGCAGAAGAAAATATTGAACAATTACAAGAAATAGTTCTAAATGTAAGTGATAAGGTAGATGTTACACCACCTTCAGAAAGTATGCAAACTATTACACTTTTTGAAGATGATGAACAAAGAGCAAAGTATTTACCTTTAGGACTAAATACAGATTATGACGCAAGCGTCAAATTCTCACCCAAAGACCTAGTGCTTGTTGGTGGACGACGAGGTTCAGGTAAGTCATTGACTTCTTGTAACCTTGCTGTTAATGTTTATGATTCAGGCAGAACTGCTCTCTATTTCACTATTGAAATGGATAGTCGTTCTATCTTACAAAGAATGTGCTCAATCAGTACAGGAGTTACTTTTACTAATATTCGTGATAAAGTCATGAATACAGAAGAGTGGAATCTTGTTGCTGGTTGGTGGGCAAACCGTTTTCAGGGTGGAGACGAACTTTTAAGAGAATATGAATCACATAGAGACTTTGATGACTTTCACAGGAAGTTAACAAAGAATCCTTTGAACGAAGACAGACAATTAGATGTAATCTATGATCCAGCCCTCACTCTCTCAAAAATTCAAAGCGAACTCGATAAGAGGGTTAGTCGCACAGACATTGGTATCGTAATCGTAGATTATCTAAACCAAGTTCGTCGCCACAATGCACCAGGCCGAAACAGTCAATATGACTGGCAGGAGCAGATAGAAATAAGTAAAAAACTAAAGTCTTATGCGCAAGAGTATGAAACTTTAGTTTTTGCTCCGTATCAAACAGATTCTAGTGGAGAGGCTAGATTTGCAAAAGGTATATTAGATGCAGCTGATGCAGCTTACTCTCTTGAAACATGGGAGCCGCAAGATCAGTGTATGACATTTAACTGTACCAAAATGAGAAATAATGAAGTAAAAGGTTTTTCAAGTGAAGTTAATTGGAAGTCATTAAAGATTGGTCCCGCTTCTGCATTAACTCCAACAGAAAAAGAAAAGATGAAAGAAGATATGGGACTAGGCACAGACGGTGAAGAGGCACAAGATTTATGAGATTGTTAGAAAAAGTATACCAAATAAATAATTCAGGACTGGGAGATGTTAGAATATTCTCAGATAGAATTTTTTGCTATAAGAGATACCATGTTGACTGGGGAGATGGAAATGAAACCATGTACTCAAGTCTTTGGTATAAACAATCTGAAGTAGAAAAATTAGTAGAACAAAAAGTATTTGGACATAAAAAATGATACTATATACAGAAAAACAATTACAAACAGCATATATAC
>VTLG01002563.1_pt1 | contig 25453 bp, 31 predicted proteins | sample 4694571 | NCBI WGS metagenome assembly VTLG01 (sample SAMN12604809, study PRJNA352737) | marine metagenome | biome: ENVO:00000447; feature: ENVO:00000209|ENVO:00000569|ENVO:01000036; material: ENVO:00002151; isolation source: viral sequences binned using virsorter ...
CTCAAAGAAATTAAAAAAAATAGTTATTCACCCTTCCGTTAAGTATCTCAGAAAGAAGGAAGACCTTGATGACCAAGACCTCTCCTGGTTTACTGGTGGGTTGAACGTACCGCGCAATAATAAAAAGGCTTAGATTATGGAACCGATTTGGATAAGACAAGCAGATGCGCCAAAGATATTAGGTGTGAGTAAAACTTTTTTTATGAACTGTATCAAGCCACAGCTTGAGCCAATCACCTTATCAAGCAGGTGTGTTGTTTACGATTATATTGACCTTAAAAAGTTTTGTGGTAAGGTGAAGAAGCTGAGTAGCTGGGCGATGAAAGGAGGTAGCGAATGCCCAACAGCAGCAACACTCTTAAGCTCAAACTTGTTGGAAAAAACTGGTGGATTGACGGATACATCAACGGGGCAAGAATTAGACAGAGTACTGGCAGAGCTAAAGAACAAGAAGATAAAGCAAAGTTAGAGCTGGCTAAACTAATTGCCGAAAAGGAAAGTAAAAAAGAACGTGTTGAAAAGAAAGAAGCCACGTTCAATGAGGTAGCTTTGAATTTTATTTCTATGAGTAAAAACAAAAGTGTGGGACAGCAGGCCGGGTACATTGAAGACCTCAAGCCATACATTGGTGACATGCTCATGAGTTCTCTTGGTGCTAGACCATACCCTCGCGCTGACCTTGATGGTGAGCAGCATGTAATCAACCAGTTCATTTGGGATCAGGCGAAAGGGTTGACTCGCAATGAGGAAGGTAAAACCATGAGGCGCGAGAAAGTTTTCAGGAATGGAAAGCACCTGACTGCTTTGTACAAAAAAGGGATGACAGTTAGCACGATCAACAAGAAGATTCAATTCCTCAACAGCGTAGCAACGGCAGGGATTGAAAGACATCAGATGATGGACTCAAGCGGATGGACAAAGATCAGGGAGGTTGATGAAAACGAGGTAGAATACTTTGGGTTCAACCCGGAAGGATTTAAGTTAGCGTTTGAACCTGAGTGGCTACATACCTTGATGAGCTTTCTCCCAAAATATCTTGCAGACATGGCACTCTTCTCTGTTCATACTGGACAGCGTGATGCTGTGGTTTGCAATCTGAAATGGGATTGGCTTAAGCAGGAAGATAACTACTACTTTTTTCAAGTTCCATATAAGAGAATGAAGTCTGCCAAGAAACTGAAGAAAGATAAGCAGAAGTATGAGTATGTTATTCTTAATGACAGAGCCAGGGATCTGGTCCTGAGTCTTCGAGGCAACGGTAGTGAGAATGTTTTTGTCAAGGATGATGGAAGTGCGGTTGAGAAGCAGATGGTTACCTCTTGGTTAACCGCCAGAAAAAAGACGGAAGAAAAGTTTCCTGAGATGGTGGATGATGAAGACGGTTCCCATCTCGTTGACGTTCATTCGTTCAAACGCACATTCGTTAATGCGCTTGACAATGAGGGAGTAGAAGAAACGGTGGCACATAAATTGTCGAACCATGCAATCCAAGGAGTTCATGATAAGTACAAGAACATGACTCCAAAAAAGAGGAAGTGGTTGTACAACTGTGTGCAACAAATAAATGACGCTTACAATGTTGGCCCTAAAGTTAGACTGCATTATGACTCTGACTTAGGCAGGAAAAAGTCATGCGGAAATGCAAGTGGTTGAAAAGAAAGACATACGCCCGTAGCTCAGATGGATAGAGTTCGGGTAAACATATGTCCTTCCACTCGTAAGTCCTTTAAAAACAATAAAACATTAACCCAGCTACTTAGCACATAGGTCTATAAAGTACACTACTGTGGTCATGTTTTGGTCATGGTAAAGAATAGCAGGTGAACGTCAACCAACTGACACCTGTTATTTTTTGCCTTCGGCTACTACAAATAAGAATACAGAGGAGACACATATAATGATACATGAAGTCAGGGTATATAAGCCAGATGGGGAGCTGAAGCATGTGATCAGCGAGGAGGAAGCAAGAAAGAAATTCCAGTCTTCTTATATGGAAGACAAAAGTTTCTACAACATACAGAGAGACATGAGGCAGCAAACGTGCAAAAGATGTGGGTCTTTATTTAAGACCAATGAGCGCAGGAAAATATATTGTTCTCCTAAATGCAAAGAGGGGGTCTGACATGACAGCTCCTCAAGTTATAGGTGAACTTAAGAACATTTACCTCGAACACTTTGGTGTCCCCCACTCTAACAAGGCTTACCAGGAGCAAGGCCGCGCAATCAAGGCTCTCGCTACTGCAGTGGGGGAAGATAATCTCATTGAGAATTTTAGGTATCTGCTGGCATGTGAGGATGCTTGGTTACAAAACGCCAAGAATATTCCCGGTCTGATCAAGTGGTTTGATGCAATCCAGACCATGCGAATGAACAACAGTAGAACTTCCAAGTCTGCCAGCTTATCCGCTATCAAAAGAGAACAGGAAGTGAGGGAGCAATTACGCTTAGACAAATTCAAAAAGGAGATGCTCCATGATAAATGAAAATGTCAGCTTTCCTTACAAGTCCTGCCCTTTCTCTAAAGAGAGTGAGCTTGCTGTGGTCAGCTCTATCTTAAGGCAGGGTGACAAGATCCATGAAGCAATGAGTCTCATCGATCCTGAAGACTTTTTTATTGGTGAATACAAGACTGTCTATCTTTCCATGATTGACCTGAAAAGAAAGGACAAGTCAATTGATGTGCTGTCAGTTGCAGACGAACTCAGAAATAGAAAACAGTTTGAGAGGGTGGGAGGAATTGATGGGATCTCAGTAATGGAAGACTTCATGCCTACCTCTACAACTATCTCCCAACATTGCAGAAAGGTTAAGGGTCTAGCTATCAAGCGTAAATTTATAACGAAGATGGAAGGCATAATGAGTAACGCTTTCAGCATTGACGATGACCCATCCACCGTTCTTGATGAGACTCACTCTGCTATTTTCAGTCTGATGAATGAGGTGGATAACAATAAGAAGAAGACTGATGTCTACACCCCGGCAGACATGGCAGATCTGGGCTACAAGAATGCGAAGGCCAGGTTTGAAGATCCAGATGGGGAGGGTGGTTATCAAACTGGCTTCCCTATGTTGGATAGGTACATGAAAAGACTGAGAGATGTTAACTGTATCGCAGCCAGCACTGGTGTAGGCAAGACAGGTTTGTCTTTAAACATAGCAATCAATCTGGCAGTTGAAAAGGTTCCCGTTCTCTATGTCAACTTGGAAATGAACATCGATGAAATCATTACTAGGGTGCTGTCAATTCTCTCTGGCGTAGAGATAGACAAAATTGACACTGGTAACTATGGTGACAGCCCGGATGATTTCAAACTGGTTGGACGTTTTGCTGAGAAACTAGAGCAGTCTACTCTTTACATGACTGACAATACTCCAAAGAACATCAATCACATTACTAGCCTGATCAACAAGTACCACACTAAGCATGGCATCAAGGTTGTCATTGTCGATTACATTGGTCACATCAGAAATGACAAACTTGCCTTCAAGGAGAATGCAAAACGTATCAGCTTGGGTAGATACAACCAGATGCTCAAGCAAGTATGTACCACCCTTGGCATTAAGCTGATCGTAGTAGCGCAGATGAACAGGGACGGTGAGAAGGAACCTGAGCTGTCTAACATTGGTGAGTGCTGGCAGTTGGCCCAGGACGCTGACACGTTCATGATCCTCCACTACGATTGGGTAAAGAATACTGACAAGGATGAGAATGCTCCCGATAAATTCAAGCAGTACATCCTCAACCTCAGAAAGAATCGCAATGGTGTAGCTCCTAGAAATATCTATCTTAACTACAATGAGAAGACTCAACTGATGACAGAGTCTGGAGGTACACATGGGAAAATATGAACGTGACGCTGATGCTGTATTAGAAAAGAAAGGTGTTGCTCCTAGTGATCCTCTTATTCTGCCTCTCATTGGTCCAGTCGCAACCAAACTTTACTATGAGATCTATGAGACTGTCTCAAAGGATAACCCTTCGGAGACAGTAGCCGACAACCAAAGGACAGCCATTGATAAGACATTCAGGCAATTACAAATTGTTAAGGCTGAAGAGTGGCGTGAAGACTACAAGCGAGATGGATATGTCTTTATTTTTTCTCCTTTATTTAAGGAGCAAATTTATTTAGCAAGAGACAGGCAAGCTTTTAACAAGTTGAACAACACTCAGGGGTGCAAGGTTTATATGGAACGAGAACTCAAACGTCTTAAAGGTATTAATCAGGATGAACTCAAGTGCCTGCATTGGGCAAAAGAATTAAAGGGAGAAATTTTATGAAAGAGATTTGCCCTCTATGTAGCTGTCTTACAGAACCTCTGGAGATTCATGGTCACATACAATGCCAGGTTTGTCATGGTAATTATTCACCTTGTTGTAATGGAGAAACAAATGAGTCGTGCGAGCCGACAAAAAGGACAGAGAGGGGAGAGAGAGATATGCAATCTCCTAGCGGAGAGACTGGGGGGTGAGTTCAAGCGCAACCTAATGCAGACAGCAGAGGGTGGCTACGATGTGCTTGGCTTAGATGATTACGCTATTGAAGTAAAGTTTCAAGAGAGGCTATGCCTTGAGAAATGGTGGAAGCAGACAGTTGAACAGGCCAACGGAAAGAAGCCTGTATTGTTTTTCAGAAAAAGTAGAGAAGAATGGAGAGTAGCTATCCCATACGATGCGATGACCCCTTGCGATAGATACTATTCTGTTATTCCTCTGGATGCTTTTTGTAACCAATTAAAATAATATTGGGAGATTAAATATGTGGGAAGAAATAAAATACTTTAAGCCTCATGAGTTTGCATGTCAGCATTGCGGTGCAGAAAAAATAACACTTGAGTTAGTTGAGAAGATGGATAAGTTGCGTGAGCTTCACGGGCTACCTCTTAAGATTACGTCAGGGTACAGATGTAAAGATCACCCCCTTTCCGTAGCAAGACCTACCAGCTCTCATATCAAAGGAGTTGCCTGTGATATATCAGCGAAGACTAGCAGGGAACGGTACATGCTGCTGAAGTTAATATTTGAACATCAACTATTCCAACGAATTGGAATTAGTGGTGCAGATAAATTCATTCACGTTGACGTTGATCAGGAAAAAAGTGACCAACTTGTTTGGCTTTATTAGTAGAGTAATCATGGGGACGGTTCCTGCGTTCATATCTTTCATCCCAAGGAACTGATCCTCTGCTTACTTGTTTCACTCTCCTTTCTTTTTTCATACCACCCCTAAAATAGATGTTGACATATATGTAGAATTAAGATACCTTGGGGGTCCGTACAGCAGTGTATCTCATCGTCAAGAAGAGATAAAATTTCCACGATGTGCGAAATTTAGGAAAGGCCCAGTACTTCGGTGCTGGGCTTTTCTATTTCTCATATCACTTCGCATACAACATCCCCAAAGAATGTCCCACCACATGCCGAACTCAAGCCTACTATCTTCTTAGCCATAGGTATGGCAGCAGTATAAGCGTTCTCAAATTCAGGCTGGAAAGCACACTCATCTGAGATCACAAGACTAGCAGTATGAGATCGAATGATATGCCCACCCTCTGGTATTCCCCATACAATGCTGCCATTGCTGAACCGCATCTTTGCATAACTAGTATCTACCCCCACCATATCCTTTAACCATGCTGGCAGATGATGGTAGACAAAGCTCATCCTAGAGTTCTCCATCTTCTTGTCGAACACCAGGGCAGCAGCGTCTTCTTCTTTTTTAGACTGGATAAAGATAGCTTGATGAGGATGGAACATAGCTACCCATAAGGCATACAGTACCATCACCCATGACATTCTAATCTGCCTGCTCTTAGGTATGAACACCCGGTTGGATTCATGAACAACGCTGATTACTTTTCTCAGGTATGCCTTGTCAGGGAATGGCTTGACAGGATTGTCAGCGTCATGCTCATCCTTTGTCTTGACTATACCTGAGAATATGAAATTGTTTGGGTGTTCAAGCCAGCTCTTAATTTGGAGGAGCTGGTGTAGATGAGCCAAGGAGTCCGATGATAGCCTGCTCAATCCCTTTTGGATCGATTCCTTGTCCAGATCCTGCAATGAGGTGGGCATGTTTAGCTGGCTGGTCATATCCGAACATCTCCCTTAATGATTTGAGTGCATCTAGTTTATTATAAAATTTCAACCTGATTTGGTTTTTACCATTGGACCCCTTACCTGAGCGGCTCTCCTCTATTTCTACTACGGGGCGTAGGTCAGTCATGGTGGATTTCTTTGCCACGATCCCACCATCTTGAGTGTATTCATAGTAATCGCGAGGATCTAGAAACGCTATCCTTGCATACTCTTCGGCTACCTTGTCTGCCGTAACAGCAAGCTTGTTCTGGATCTCAATCTTCCTGTCTTCAATCCGTTTGAGAAAAGCCTTGTCCTTCATCAGCCTACCAACAAGTTTGTCAACTGACTTGGTAGCATACCCACATTTTAAGGCAAGACTTATCTTGCTCTTGTTAGGGTTCATGATGATCTGTTCTATGAAAGCATCCTGCTTCTCAAACTTTTTGCCCAGCATGGTTGTTGCTGCCTGCTCTTCCTTCTCAGGCTGCTTGCCACCATTCTGTATTTTCTTGTAGGCTTTGCTTTCACTGAATATAGAACTCATTTGCTGGAACCTTTCTTCTTCGTATTGCAAGAACTCTTTTCTGAAATGTCTTCAAGAATTTCTGTTATCAAGGTAATACATTTTGCAAGCTTTAAACAATACGGATACGGGTCATAAAAATTTTCACTCTTTAAGCCAACAAATTCCTGCTTCAACTCTTTAAGTTTTTCTTTTGCCAAACTCATACAGTCTCCTAACCATAGCCAGCACGTTGAGATAGAGTGCGTGGGGTGCTGTCCTTCACACGCATTCGTTTGTCGTAGAAATCCAACAGCCTGACCATGCAGTCCCTGGCTGGTGGATAGTTGGCCTTAATGGCCTCTCTACAGCACCCCCATAACCTAAGTAAAGCCTCTTCGGAACCTGCCTTGTTCCTAGCAAACCACTCTCTTAGGATCACTGATGAGTTATTTCTTTTCTTCTCGTTCTCAAATATAAATCTACAGCCTAGATCTTTTCTTATCCTGTTCCTAAGATCCTCATCAGAACAGACTAATATGATCCGCTCTATTTTATTGATCTTTAGAAACTCACGCAACTCATCGATGAACTCTGGTGACAGCCTTCCTGATAGTTCTTCAAACAAGTGATACTCTGAGTCAGACTTCCACTGACCATCTACTAACTTCTGAGTTATCCTTGCCCCAACAATACAGTAAGCCCTAGTGTGATCATCATTGCCTAAAAACAATGAGGCCATTAAGCTGTCACATGGATGATAGTCCTGCTTGTATCTCAGGGCTATGCCAACACCAGTGTTTTCTATCTTATTAATGATAAGCTCCGCAATGCACCCTGTTGGATGTCTCGTCAGTAGTGTTGACTACAGTGCCAATCCTGTCTTCAATCTTCTTGCGTCCAGAAGGTGAAGAGATCTCGGCAATATCAAACTCCTGCTCTTTTGCTTCCTCATATGTTTCTACTTTCAATCCTTGCTCTTTCATTTTGTTCTCCTTTTGACTTTCTTTCTCTTTGTTATCTTTGTTAATGGATCTAATCTTTTTCTCTCTGCTCTCGCCCACTTAGCATTTGCTATTTCTTTCTTTGTTAACTTTCTTGGCTTTGCTTTAGGATGAGCTTTCTTAATTTTTTTTTTGCTACTCCTTATCATTGCTGACATTTCTTCTTCAAAGCTAACCATAAGATCTCCTAGTTAATGACATGTCTGGAAACATCAAAGCTGTCCACCTTGTCTGCCATCCAGTTGCTTGACAACATCTTGAATAAATACTTGACCGCATCAATGCTATGGTTGTTCTTGTCAACCATAGTTTCCTTCACATTCCTGTTCTGTCCAGTGCTGGTTGTCCACTCGTTGTATCTCCATTGACTCATTTCCATCCAATGGTTAGTGCAAGCCTTGGTAATTCTATACCGTGGTTGCCAATTACTCTTCTTACCTTCCTTGTCAAAACCACCCCACATCTGCTCGTTGATCAGCTCTGCAAACTCAGTGTCTCCACCTCTTGTCCCTTTAACAAAGTGAATCCCCTGCTCACTAAACAACTGTGCCATGCTGACCAGATCCCCACCGTCACCACGTTCCTGTGTTCGAGTCCACATACTTGGATCAGCTACTATCCACTCAAGTCGATCATAATATTTATAGTCTTTGATTGCATCTGAAGTAGAAACATATCCTGCTTTCCTTTTGTAAAACTCATGGACCGCATAATAGTCATCGTTCCTTGGGTCATGCGCTACCACCATGAAAGCTGTCGTTCCCCTGCCAGCATAGTCAAAGCCACCATAAAGTCTCCATGCTTCTGGCAGCTCCTTGTATTCAGGAATATGAATGCGCTCAATGTGCTTCTCCATCATTGGGAATACAAGCTGACCACCTTGGGCGTTAAAATCAATCTCCATTTCCCTGCGCCACTTGGCTCCACTCATGCCACCAGGGTAGCCCTGCAAAGATTTGGTCATCCAAGTTTTGCCACCAGAAGAATCCGGGTCTTTGTCTTCATCAGCAGAATAATGCACACGCAGAACACGCACACCATCCTTGGTTATGTAATCACTTATTCCCTTCACTCAACTTCTTCCCCACGATTAAACTTGCTTATCATTCCTGTCAGTTCAGTGCGAGTCTTATCATTGCTAATTCTTTTAATGGAATTAAACTCGTTGATGATCTGGTCACGTTCATTTGGATTGTTCTCCCATCTCCTGAAAACAATCAAAGCTCTGGAGTGTGGGTTTGAAGTGCCAGCAACTGTTTGCCAAAACCTGTACATCTTGACATCACCCGTGTTCTTAATAATCTTTGCGTTAATGATAGATTCTTTTAACCTTTTCTTTTCAGCTCTCAACAGATCTGAACTATCTACTGCATCAACAGCTCGTTTGACTGCAAGTTTCTGTCCCTCTATGTCTCCCTTGGGTAGATTATAAATATCAAAGATGGCTGCCTTGACTTTATTTTCTGCTGCCCTCACCCTTGAAGCTTCTTTCATTTTTATTACTTCAGCATCTTTCCTCTTGTCTACGCTTTCTGTGTGAGTAAACTCCAAGACCCTGTCTACACCCGGAAATCTTTTTATTTTCTGCCTCAAGTCTTCTTCCATCCTGCTATTTATTTCTTTTTTCAAATCATCAGTTATATATTTATCTGCATACCAATCCGCACCCATCCCACCCAGCCTTACAAGAGAGTTGCTTGGAATAAAAAAGTTTTGCAAAACAAGTTTCATTCTTTCTGGAGAAAATGGTTTGCCTATTGCCCCACCAAAGTCAGGCATTAAATCGTTTAGCTTTTCAACTGACATTGCCAAGACAGGATGTGTCCACGGGTTCTGCTCTGTCCCCTTATCCCATTGATCCTCACCCGTAAAAATACTTCTTCCTCTAAACGTATCCAGGTTCTTAAAGTTAAGCCAAGCTTTTAAGGTAGGAGGAAGGAAGTCAGTAAAAGGAACCAAGTTCTTAGCACCCTCTAAAAACATTGCAGGATCTTGATTGGCATATCGATGCCAAACACTATCTTTTGGGAACTCCATGTTTTCCCTCATGTGGGTGCTGGTCATCAGCCCAACAATATTAGCAAAAGCAGCTTGAATTTGATCCAATGGAAGCTTTAAGTAAGCGCGAGTTGTACCACCCTTGGTTTCCCTGGTGATAGGTGTGAAGAACAACAGGTTTCTTTCCCTGTCTGTTTCATCTGTCTTCTCCAAATCATCAGGATACATGTACAAGTTGAGCATCAGCACACTATGATATAGCACAATAAACTGCGACATCTTCCACCATGCAATCATAGTATTCTTGGCTCTTTGTTTTCCCTTTGCATTCCCACCCGTTAAAGCTCTAAACATTCCACGGGTAGCCTGCAACCCGGCATTCAAGTAGGGAACTCCTATATCTCCAATCTTTGATAAGTTGCCACCCTGAGAAAAATCAAGATAGCTTCTCGCAATCCATGTGGCTTCCCTGCTAATCTCAACGGGAATAGGAGATTGTCCCTTGCTGCCTGCCTTGGTCCATGCTTCATACTTTTTCCATGTTGCCTTATCAACCCTGTTCTTTATAGCTTGATCACGCAATGCAAGCCTTACCCATAGCTCAGTCTTTGTACCAGCATAAGCAAGAAACTTTTCAGCAAACCTTAAAGGTTTAGATAAAGCACCCCTGAACAGGGGAACTTTTGTTCCAACTTTTTCAAGCCATAATCCTTGGGCTGTCATGAATGGCATCATGCCACCATCCCTTAGATATTCGTTAGCTTTCCCAGTTGGAACATCTTGCCAGTTCCATACATCCTTGGCTGTACCTGCCAAACGCTGTGCCATCTGCAAGGGAGCTGCCCAAGGTAGGATAGAAGATTTATATTCTTTCGTTGTCTGCCAGCTATAGAACACATCACGGGGAAAGTTAGTCAAAGCAAACTCAGGATTGTATCCAGTTGCCTGCGCTCTTACTATTGATGACGCTGAAAGCCATCTACCTATCTTGGCAATGTTACCATCAAGAGTGGCATCAATTGCTCCCCATTCCTTGCCATATTCAATTGGCATTTTTATCCTGAACTTTTCTCCATCAACTATTGCGGTAACCGTTTTAAAGTTTGCAGCAACGTCAGCATCAGCAGAAACTATCTCTGCCACTCCATTGCCGGGATTCTCCTTTGCATAATTGTAAAGCTCAACATTTGCCCTGTTCCTTGCTAACTTTGCATGAAGCTTGATCATGTAATCTTTCATTAGCAAGGCTGAATCCTGCATCAATCTTTTAGTACTACCAGTAGTCAGGCTTTGGAGAGGATCATTCTGTATATCTGGATCGATAAACTGTTGGTAACGTCTAGGAGAGTAGTCACCCACCTTCTTCAAGTTGTCAAACTTTTTCTGTGATATTAAACCTTCTCTTCTGAGGAAGCCTAGCTGCCTTTTCATCCTTGCAAAATAAAGGTCTGCCTTATCGTTTAACTTCTTGAAATTTTCAGGGTCTATTTTTTTGTAGTCATCCAGCAAGGCACGGTACTGTTCACCCTTTGTGCCATCTGGATGGAGGATCTCTGCATCAGTTAAAACTTTTTCCATATCACGTTTAGCATGCTCCTCAGCTTTTTCCTTAGAAGCATGATAAGTGATAGCAACATCTGAGTCAGGCTTGGATGTCTGCTTTCTGATGGTGATATACTTTTTATCTTTAAGTGTCTTAAGTTTCTTTAGCCTGTCTTCTCCAAATTCCTGCTTTAGTTTTTCAACATGGTTTGCAACAGAAGAATCAAATACCGTGCCTACTGCCCTGTCATCCAGATAACTCCTAGCTACCACCTTCAGGTTCTTGTCAATCTGGTCAATCCTTCTGGACTGAACTATCCGATCCAACATCTTCTGTTCCCTGCGGCTTAAGCCAAGGTAGATCTCATTATGAGCCATCTCGTATTCAACATTACCAACTGCAGTGCCTCCCTTGGAAAGACCAAGCATCATGATGATTCTCTCACCAGCCTTCCCTCCAATCTTCTCTCTTATGGCATCCTTGGTAGTAGCTTGTTCGTCAAACAACCCCTTGTTAATCATCTGCCAAATCTTTTTAGGGGAGAGCTTGCCCAGCTTTTCTTCTTCGATGAAGTTTTTCTCCAAGCTGTCTAATGCAACCTTGCCATCATCACTTAGCTTGTTTTTATCATCCCATCCATTGCAGACTTTTGACATTTAGATATTTCCCAATTTAACATTGCAGTTTAGTTTCTCATCAGCAACACTCTCATTGCTGTCATCCACTACATCTTTCAATTTGCTTGGAGGATTACCTTCACTAGCAGTCTCATCAAAATCTTCCCCCATTAAGTTGTCTATCAAAGCCATCTCACTTTCATAATCTCCAAGAGCCTCTTCATCTCCTTCTTCTTTTGCCTTTTTTATTTTTTCTTCGACTTCAGCTCTCTCTTTAGAAAGCACCCCTTCTTTTTTATTCCATGCGTCTATTTCTTTTTGCTGTTCTTTTGCTTTCTTTCTTTCTTTTGCTGTGCTAACTGCAGCTTCCTTCTCTTCAGGTGATACTTCCTCGCCCACCTCACCCCTGTCAACAGGTAACTCTTCTGCCGTTTTATCCCTAAATATATCTCCAAGAGCAACATCAACAGGAACATATTCTTCTCTTGGCTTTGGCTTTCTTCTGGCAGGTTTCTTTATTTGTTCAAGGAGTTGTGTCTCTTCTTCTTCACTAATCTCCAATTCTGTGTGAGTAAACTTCACATGGCCTATGTCATCAAAATAAGCCTGCTGTTTTGGGTTAAGCATATTCCTTGCAACTTGATGTCTGTCAAAGTAACTACCAGGAATAGCATTATCTTTTGTAGAGAAGACAGTTGCCCCTAATGTATGTGCAGTAATCATGTCAACATCTTTTAATGTGATTCCATGCTTCAACATTTGAGAACTGCTAAACTCTGACTTTACACTTTCATATTTTTTCTTTCCTTTTTTCTTTGTAGGCAGAAGCTCAAGCGTCAATGCCCCTATCCAAGCTCCGTCCAGAGATCCATCATCAGCAAGGATCTCAATGTTCATCACATTGTTTTCCTCTTGTACAGTTAGCTTGATGGGATTACCTGTAGACTGGACTGTCCTTTTAAAGACTGCCTGCTTTGCTTCTTCTATCGATCCCTTCTCAACTAACTCAAGACCAGTGTCCAGCCTGCCATTACGATCTCGCGAACCAATACCTGTTGTCTTCTTAAATGGAGACTCGTACATCTTCGGCTTGTATCTAACCTTTACCTTTGACTTCTTCCCAGCCTTTCTTTTCTTACCCTGAAGTGAATCAGCCCAATCTTGTAACGCTCTAACCCTCCATCCCTGTAAGCCAGTCCCTGCCGGGTATGACTCCATCAAAGAAGGATCTTCCTCCCTAGACTTTCTCATGGGAGACTTGGGCTTGCTTACTGTATCTGTAGGAGCTGGATCTTCCTCCTTCATTCTATCTCTAAGCTCAAGCAGCTCTGCGCTTGTGTATTCATCACCTATAGAGAAACCTTCATCAGCCATTATTTGTTCAACAGCTCTGCTTTCATCATCAGGCAGCAAGTTTTTATTACCGCTCTTTATAAACCCTCCAGTAGGACCAACGTAAGTACCATCAGAGTGATAAAGAGCATTCATCGTTTCAGTAAACTGCCTCTTCTGCTCCTTGACTATATCAGTAGCTTCCTCAAGGTCTTCGATAGTTGCATCCTCTATGATCTCTGGCTTGAATCCTTTAGGATCAAACTCATACTTTTCTGCCAGCTTGTAAAATTTCTCCTCTATAGGAGCAATCTTTGGAAGGATTTCTTTGTTGATATAATTCTTCATTGCCAAGGCGAGATTGCTTTCTTTTACTTTGATCTCCTTATTAGCTTTCTCCTTGGAAATTTTCTTTTGCTTGACCTTGTTGTACTGCCCAGCCCGGAAAGCTTTGAGTTCATTCTCAAGTTCTAAAGCTTTTGTATTACGCCTCTTGTTTAAATCAGAGAGTGCCTTGTCTCTTGCCACATAAGCAGCCTCAAGTTCTTGCATTGCAATTGAATCTGGAGTTATCTTTTGAATCGTTACATCTCCAGTATCCGTCAATGACTTGCTTAACTTGGCACTCATCATTTCTACTTCAAGCCATTCAACAGCAGTATCTCTAGTCTTCGGATCAGCCAACAATTCAACCAGCCCAGTTGTTGGTCTATGCGTGGTCCAAAGATTCTCCAGCTTTTTCTTTGCAGCCTTCTTAAGCTTTTTTAATTCCTTTTTAAGTCCTTCTGGATTGTTGGCAAACTCCCTTGACACACGTTTCTCATAGAAGTCTCTTGAGTTTTTATGAACCTCCAGGTTTTTGCGCTCCTGATCTGTAATAGTTCCAGCCTTCTCTTTTCTTTCAAGCTCTCGTATCCTACGCTGGATCTTGGTTCTCAGCTCAAGTGATACTGGCACATCACTATCACCTGCTCTTGCAATTGCTTCAGCTATCTTGGTGTCAACATCTGTAGTCTTAGCAACAATATCTGAACGAGCCTTACCGATTTCAAGCCTGCCTTGTAATGACTCTTTTCTTATTTCACTATCAGGACGATTTTTCTTAACGTGATTGATAATCTTCTTGGCTGTATTAAACTTGGTTTCATTAGACTTAACTTTTATGCCAAGTTTTTTAGCCAAGCTACGCATCTCACCTACGTTCTTTTCTTTCTGATCTCTTAAGTCTTCTGGCTTTTCACCATAAGTATCAACAAGAACGATGGCATCAATCATGTCTTGACTTACTTCTTCTGGCTCTTCTTCTACAGTTTCTTCTGGGACTTCTACCGGGGCAGGAGCCTTGGCAATAACAGGCTTACCAATTTCATCCTCATCAATGTCAACAACAGGGGGTATTGTAGGGTCGTCTTCTTCTGGGACAAGATCTTCCTCTGGATGTACAACCTGCTCTTCCTCTTTTTGCGGAACCTTACCTTTATCAACATTAAGCTTTTCATAAATTAAACTTTTTAAAGCTTTCCTTTTCCCCTCAAGAACAGAACCTGTTTCTTTGTCTCTGTATTTCTTTGGGTCACCAAGCCTGATTTCCTCTACCTCTTCTTTTGTCACTCCATAATCTTGAGCAATCTTGCCTAGTTCAACAACTTTAGCTGTTTCAATTTTTTCAATAACATCTTCAGGAACTACGCTCTGATCTTCTTCAACAACTTGCTCTTCTTCTACTGGCACTGAAGCTGGAGAAGGGGCAGGGGGATCGTCATCAGGAGGAACATCTTCAAGAGGTAATCCAAGTTGCACATCTGTCTTGGTGTCATCATCAGAAACTTCAATATCATCTTCTGCCATTATCTTGTCCATCAAATCCAGCTCACCTTCTACCTCTTCCTCTACTGGCTTAGGTGGAACAACTACTGGAGCTGAAGCAGGCGCAGGGGGATCGTCATCAGGAGGAACATCTTTTGGAACAGGCATCCTCTGTGCCGGGGACTCTGGATCTTGAGGAGTAGGCTGGGGATCACCAATAAGATCCTCTTCTTCGTCTAACCTGATTTCCTCTTCTGGCCCAGGTGAAGAAGGATCAGGTGGATCATCAATGCTATCTGGATCTGGAGTAGGATCAGGCTCTTCTGGCAATGTAACATTTTGTACGCCAGCAGTAGTTCCACCCAAAACAGTACCTGGGACCAGACCTCTGGCTCCTGCCTCTGTAAAGCCTTCAAAGTTGATAGCATCTGGGTTCTGCCCCGTTAGATACTTTCCATAATTTTGTGCAATCTGTTGCCCACCTTCTTGGAAGAACTCCTGTGCGCCTTCCCTCCATGCACCACCATAAATAGTAGATGCCATTCCTTTCCTATAAATATTTTCAGTTCCCTTTTCAGCTAATCCAAGCCGTCCAAGAAAACCACCAATAGGCCAAGAGGTTGCAGCTATCAAAGCACCACTTCCAGCTCCAGCTTCCCAAGCTGCTTGTCTAGCGATCTGCTTCCTAGTGAAATCAAGTAGCTGGGAACCCTGTGCATCAGGATATTGGGCCTGAACAATTTTTGTTATTTGCGAAAAGATAGGAGAGTTGACAATTTCAGCATCAGTAACTTTCATCGCATCATTATAAACATCACTAGCCGTAGCCAACCCTTCAATAGCACCACCTGTCAAACCATAGCCAACTCCACCTGCTACAGTGGGACTAACACCAGGGACTTTACTTAACCCTTTGGCAACCTTGCCACCAATCCCCAGTATTGGAAGTGTTGAAGCAGTTCCACCTGCTAACAATTGTAGAACCGTTCCAATGTTAGCATCCCCTAATCCACTAGGAATGATGTCATCTGGTTTATCAAACTTAAGAAGATCTCTTGAGCCAATTGAGTCAGACCTGCCTCCAGTAGTCATTGATGTATTTAAATCTTCAGATACCTCGTTAGCCCTATCCTTTATATACTTCCCGGTTTCAAATAAAGTTTCGTTACCTATTGACTCCCCCCATCTTTCTAACCCCCAGCCAACAGTAGACCCCAGCAGGTTAGAAAGAGTAGAACCAAAAGTCTTCGCTAAATCACCTGCCGTTGTATTGCTTTGCCAGAAGTCAGTATCAGGAGGAACTTCACTTGGGGGAGGAGCTACTGGTCTGGATTGTTGAACAGGATGCATAGCACGTTCCTGTTTAAACAACTCATCTTGTTCTATTTCTTTTGCTGCAGATAGGATTTCGTCTTCAGAGAAACCTTGATCAACCGCGTTCTGCACATCCATCCCATACTTGTCAAAAAGCAACAAGTCTTCATCAGTAAAGTTATAGCCCTTATATGAGGTTGTTGCCATTTATTTCAACGCCTTTCTTAGCTTCCTTATCTGTTCTCTTGTTTCACCGGGAAATTTGATTCTCGCTAATACTTGAGAAAAACTGTTAGGCTCTGCTTTGTTGATCAATTCATTCAAGCCTTCCCCCTTCCAGTTATAAGCAGCTCCAACAAGCACATCTATTTCTTTCTTTGAAAACTTATTGTCTTTAACATACTTGTTCTGGGATATTTGTGTGCGAAGCTTGTCTACAAATTCTTTCCCAATGCGAACATTCAGCTCTGGATCAGACAAGAGTGTTTTTACCACTTGCTTATCAGACTTGCCCTTGAAAGCTTTTACAGCAGCAGGAAGATTGGAAGCTCTTGCCGTGGGAACAGTAATCTGCATCAGCCCATATGAAAGTGGAACCTTCCTTTCAACCGTTCTTCCCCACTTGTCTTTAACTTTAACCGTGTCATAAACAAATTTTCCTGTACGAGGGTCTTTATGCATCTTGTATCCAATAGCATTTGGTCTACCACTACTCTCTACTTGGATAAGACTGCTTATAAGAGGATCAGAACGCAAGCGTTTCATTGCTGCCTTCTTCTGCATTGCTTCCGCTTTACTTCTCTCCGCACCTAAATCCCTGTCAGCTTTAGGTATCATTGAAGGATCAACTTCTGGGACAGGGTCTAAAGCTTTGGGAAGTTTATGTTCAACAATGGCAGCACCTGTATTAGGAGATAACTCGCCACTAGCAATGAGAGCCTGACGATTGGCGCGATCAATGTTTGCCTGCTCTTCAGGGGTGTTTCCTTGTTCATTTATTTCACCTCGCCTTATGGCTTGCAAACGATCTGCTTGTTGTTTGCTTTCTCTTATAGATTCTCTAGGATCAACTTCCTTTTCACTTGGAAAATATTTTTCCCTTAGCTCATCCAGTTCTCCAAGAAGATTACTAAACATTCCAGGGTCTTCAGGAACAGGTGGTGGAGATGGAGAAGACTCAGGAGATGCGTCTATATTTGGAAGTCCTATCAAGTCTTGTGTTGTTGGTGGACCAGTAGGGCGTGGAGTTTCCCCCATAGCTGAATCTATACCAAACGCTTTTGCATAAGCACGTTCATTTGCAGCATCAATAACTTCAGGGGGAATACCGCTTTGATGAGCCTCCTCCAGTTTGTCAGCAATATAATCGTATGAACCCTTAGCCCCTGTTTTAGCAACATCCACTGGTTTTACAGAAGAAGGTTGTTCTTTTACTTCCGTCTTCTTCTTTTTCTCTTTTAAATCAGAAGCAATCTTAAATGCTTCGTTTCTTTTTAAGCCACTTTGTATTGGAGGCTTACCAACAAAACCTATTGCATAACCTTTGTCAGTTTCCTTAACATAAGAACCATTGCCTTCGTTATAAAATACTTCTTCCCTGTCACCACCAGTAGAATGTTTGCCCAATTCCCACCCAGGTGGTGCGCCTTTATTTGGGTCAATAAGATCAGACGCATCCGTAATTATTTTCTCAATACCTGTGGGAGGTTTGTCTTCCTTCTTAGGCCCACCCTTCTTATTCTTCCCTAGCAAAGCCTCCTTGGCCTTTGGACCTTCAGGAAGAACAACAGGTGGATCAGTTTTTGTTCCAACTTCAGGAGGAGCAGATTGATCTCCACCGTCTTTACCTGTTGTTGGTGGTGGGGGATCAGCCGCATCAAAATCTTTTCCGTATCGATGTCTAAATTGTTCATTAAGAGTTTGTCTTAAGCCGCGTACAAATAGCTCATGTTGTCTAATCTCATGCGGCTCAAGCTTATCTCCACCAGTTGACTTAAGAGTAAGTAAAGATGCCTTTTCCTTGTTGTAAGTATCTAAAAGCTGCCCCAGCTCTTTGTCTGACATGGGTTGAAACTCGTTGGAAATATCAAACACCTTGCTCTGCATATTAGGATCTTTTAAAGCAGCATCAATGTCACCACCATGTTCCTTATTCGCAAATACTCCAAAAGCTTTATCCAAACCTTTAATCTTAAGATCACTTAGCTGGTTCTTACGCCACTCCTTTTCCTGTTTAGCAATGTCTTTCTTTCTTTGCTGATCCCCTGCCTGACCACGCAAAATATTTAACTCATCTCTTATCTCTCCCTCTCTTTTTGCCCCCATCAATGTAATCAATAAAGCTAATGGATTTGTTGGATCTAACCTCTGCAAATCCTGCACTCTTTTTTGAGTTGCAGAGATCCTTCTCTCAGCACGATTAGCCGCCCCATCAAATCCTCTCGCAGCATTTCGCAGTGGAGAGTAGTCAATTAAGTTCGTATTTATTAATTCGTTTCCATTCATAAGGTGCAACCTTCTGTATTATTAGACGTTATCAAATTTGTTGACTTGTCACCATATTTGTGTATGATTTTTGTATGAGAATATTGAGTTTGTTCCTTATCATATATATAACTGGATGTGCTGGGCCAGCCAGACACTTATGTGGTAATGAATATTGTGGGCAAGACCAGTGGCAAAATGCGATTAACATTATTGCAGCCGCAAACTTTCCCACAGATGAACCCTATCAAGGTATCCTTTGGAAAGACAACTTTATGAATGCTTGGGTTACGTCTGGTCATACCATTAACATTACCGCTAAAATGAATTATCAATTGGAAACTCAATCAAGAAGAGTTGCCGTTGTTGCACATGAAATTGCTCACCTTAAAAAAGGTCATTACTACCAACATGTCGGAGTTACAATCATAGCCAATGCCATGATCTATACCGCAGAAATGTATTACCCCGGCTCTCATTATTATTCAAGCTCCATCAGCAACATTGGAGTTGCAGCATTTAGCCGTATGCATGAATCCGAAGCAGACAGGCTTGCTGTTAAATATCTGCGTAAAGCTGGCTACAGTAAGAAAGACTTTCTTGATCTGCTCTACTGGATGCGTGATAATTTTCCTGACGATAACTTTAATCCTCTTCTTGCCTCCCACCCTCATGTTTCTGAACGTATTAATGACATAGAAGGAATGCGTTAAGCTTGAGCTTGGCCTAAAGTTTTCCATCCTGTTGACCCGCCACCTAAATATGGATTATTAGTTTCCTCTTTCTTCGTAGACGTATTGGAATTATTGTTGCCACCAAAATAATTTCCTGCTGCAAGTTGCACACCCCCCAGACCCATCAATGCCATGTTGTTAGCTCGTTGCGAATCAAGATCAAACTGTCTGTTCAACCCCTGCATCTCTGCCCTAAACCTCTCCAACCCAAGATTAGTTGAGTCAGCAGCCCTTGTATTTCTGAAGTTTTGATTCAAGGCTCTCTGCTGGTCTGCCAATCCAATATTTTGAAGCTGAACAGTATCTTCATAATTAGCCCCAGACAGCAACCTGTTCAATCCTTGGTTGTACAAACCCTGAACCCCGGTCTGGTAATTCAATACCCTGTCCTGAACACTCTGTTTGAGGTTTCTCTTGCCTTCATCTTCTAGTTCAGCAAGTCTGACCTCAAATTGAGAAGTAGCATTACTTGAACCAAGACCTCTCTTCGCCTGGATCTGCCTCATCTCAGTCACTCTTTCGTCAACATCTTTCTCCAGATCTTGTTCCTCTTGGTTATACAGAACTGTCATCAGGTTTTGCATTTCTTCCTGAGAAGGTGGTGCGTTTTCTGCAATGTAACGATCAATGTCTGCTTGGTTCTCATCAGAACGCTCCGATCTTGTTCTGATTTCGTTCAACCTGTTTGCGTCTTCGCCCCTTCTTTGAAGCTCATCAAAGGCTTGGTTCTTTTCATACTCAGAACCAAACTCCAAAGAATTCTCTAGATCAGATGTACTTTTTCTGGCAAACGAATGCTGATAATTTAAAGCATCCTGCGCTCCTGCAAACTGTTGACTATAATCAGGGAGCTGAGGTTCTGGAGTCATAGCCTGCATAGTTGCTCCACCAATAGCTAAAGCAGATCCCCAACTAAAAGCTGTCTCTGCAGCAAACTCTCCTAAAGCTTTACCAATTGTTGAACCTTTTAAAGCTGCGGTCTTGGCTGCCATGCCAGCAGCATGAGGAGCTAAAAATCCAGCACCTATGCCTACGGCTATTGGCATAATTATTCTCCCGGTATTACCACCCATAATATATCTCCTAAGCTAAACTGCCAGTGAAGCCACCACCAACCTGACCTGTTTTGTTCTTATCTTCTTCAGCCCTACTGCCAAAAGTAGCAGCAGCCAACGTACCCTGATTGCCAAACTGATTCACCGTTTCCTTAAACCGCGCTGCTGCTAAACGCCTATCATTTTCAAAGTTCTGGAATGCTGCATTACGCTGGTCACCACCCTTGGCTTTGTTAAGAGCGTTTTCAAAAGCGAGATTGGCAGAACTCATATCAGATCGAAACCTTTCCTGAGCTGTTATAGGACTTTGTCCTGCTCGTATGCTACTAGCTGCATCGTCCAAGAAAGTTTGTTGATCAGCAATCCTCTGATCTGCTCTTCTTCTAGCTGATTCAAACAGATCCTCTCTGCTCTGCTCCCCAAAAGCTTGCGCCTGACCCAGTATTCCTGAACCAGAGCTAGATTGCGACAAACCTCGCCCTGCATTTCGTTGACGAATGTCCTGCAAAGTAGAAGCAATAGATGTGTCAAGGCCAGCAAGTTGAACATCTCTTGCCTCATTTGACTGGTTGATGATGCCACTCCTAAAGTCATCAGTAATTGGATTATCAGCCAAGAATTTATTTGCGCTTGCGCTTCTTTCCGCTTCTAACTTTTTTCTTGCTGCTTCTGCTGCTTCTTGTTGCACTCTTGCCATTTCTGCTGGGCTTGGAGCTGGCTTTGGCTTGGGGCTGCCTCCCATAACTATTCTCCTTATCTAAATAATCTTCTCGCGTTAAACCGTAAATACTGATTGGACTAAGATTGCCATCTATAATAATTCTATTCTTTATCTCGCATTCTTTAATCAAACCTCCTCGCTTAAAGTATCCAGCTATCAGATTGTTTGGCTTAAGAATGTATCCTTCTAGTTTTGTCGCATTATTCTTGTCAAACACAAAGTGCTTAACATATTCCATCGACTTCCTGCCGTATACCTTCCCAAATAATTCTCTATTTAATCCACCATGTACTGCATAAATTAATGGATACTCTGAAACTATCTCTAAAAATAAATAAGCTGCTCTCTGCTTCTTGTGAAACCCTATCCATCCGCAACCAGACTTTAAATAGTTTACATATAACTGCAACAATGTCGATTCATCAAATCCTTCAAAGTAAATCCCCTTAGCTATCTTTGGATCTCTCAGGTATTCAACAACAAATGTATAGTCCTTTTCAAAATGTCCAAACGGAGCTAAGAATGAATCGTCATCAAACCAAATTCTTCCAACAGAATCTGCTACAAACTGTTCCCTGTTTTCGATAATCCCTTAACCTCCACACATCCTATGTTAGTGTTGTTAGGAAGCCCTACCATATGAGCATGTTTTATTCGTTTCTCACATTTTCTATAGTCAAAATAAGTACCCAAAACTTCTGCTCTTTCAATCTGTGTTGGACCGCTAAAAAAAATTAGTAATAAAATCCACATTATTTTTCATAAGGAACCCACTCACTAACCATTATAGGTGCAGGTTCTAATATATATTCATAAGCCTGACTGACAGCCTGGGTGATAAGCCTAACCCTGTTGTTATCATCAACCTTAATCTGGTTACAGTCAGAACGAGGAATAATCTTTTCTATTTGGAAAATAAATATACGGTCATTGGCATACCTAATCACCATCAACTTATTAGGCTGCGGTTCAAAGGTTCTAATTTCCATTGGAGAGGGAACTTTCAATTTCTCTGGCTCCTCGCCAAATCCGTTCTTGGCGAAATTAAAGACAAAAAGTAACGCAATAACAATCCAAACTATTTTTCTCAAAAGACCTTCCACTATCGCTCCCTGCATTCTTCCAACTGCTTTAGCAGTCCTCGTTCTGTTTCATAACGCTCAAGCAACCATGCCCTGCTAACTTGACAAGGTTTTGTCTTGTCGTCTGGGCATTCCAACACCCTTGACTCTGGAATTACGACTGTTTGCTTCCAGCCGCAATTTGTCAAAAGCAATAGACAACTCAAGATCATCACCATTTGCAATAGCCTTGTTAACTTTTTGAATATCATCCTTCCAATCTTCATGTGACTTTGCCTTCTTACGTTTTAAAAACCACAACAAAATACCTAAAGCTGCTGAAATTGCTTGGAACATTATTTGTCCCTCCTTATTCCACTTATACCCCTTTCTTCAAGGAGTCTTATTAAATCCTCAGCAATATTAAGTTGCTCTGGTGTAGGTTTCCCAGAACTAGGATCACCCGAAAGTATTCTTGAAATAATTGTTTCTTGCAATTCAGCCGGGTGTTCAATGTAATCAACCCCAGTATTAGTACGATTGTTGCTAAACAATTTTACTTGTTCATCCGTCAACTTGAACGCAGGCTTTACGTTGTTTTTTCTCATAAACAAACGCATAGACTCATTAGTCAGAATGGAATTTCTTTCTTCTGGTTTCCATTGTTTAAATGGATTTATGACAACTGTCCCAGTATCAAAATCAGCCATTCCACCAACCGTAGGATTTTCTGTGAAAAATTTTAATTCATCAGCTCCTGGTTTTCTTTCAAGTTCACTAAAGTCCAATTACTTCCCCTTTCTGTCTTGCCCCATCTTCCATGTACCCATCCCGGTAATACCCACCATGCCCCACATCTCAGGAGTAAAATGATGATACCCAAGCATCTGGCAAACCATCATTCCCATTGCTATTGCCCAGACTGCATAAGTTTTATATCCTGGCATAAACTGGTCAATTGCTCCGATCATCATTCCCATCATCTTAGACATTACATTCTCCTTGGTTTTAGTTTTTATTTTCAGACAACAAGTGCTTCATAATCATATTCAAGTCAGTCCTTATTGGAGCAAGTTGAGATTCAAGAAAAGAACGATCAACAACTTGAGACTCAATCCTGTCAATCCTTCGATGAGCAAGATCAACAGACTTAAACAATCGCGTTAAAATCCAAGACACCCCTCCAACTAAAATTCCACATACCCAGAAAAAAAGATCACTTATCTTGTCCATTATCATTCCTTAGTTCTTCCCCCGTTACTCTGATAGTCCTAATTCTGTCTTCCTTCTCACAAATCTTCTCTCCAAGCTCATATATTTTTGAAAACAGAAGTCGAATATCGCTTTTATACTCACTCCTTGGCACAAGCCTTAATTGTGTTGCATGATCAATATCATCCATACGTCTATCTAAATTTGATACTGCTCGTTTAACATCTCCTAAATCATCAGAAGATGCTTTCCCTTTATCAAGCTCAGATATTTTTGCCATCAACTGATTCACGCACCATCCAAAAATAGCAATGAACAACACCCATAAATGCTCCAGTATCTTAACTGTCATAACGTAAAGCTTTCAGCTATTGATGTATAAACCAAATAAAACCAATAAAACAGCAAGCCGATAATGGCTGCCAAATCTAAATACCATCTAATCATCACTTTTTTTGCAGTCCGAAGAAACGGCATCTTCCATCTTTCTGTTAATTGTATCGGATGCAATATTTCCTGTGAACCCCGTAACAAAACTTGCCAAACCAGAGCATCCAAATTGAAGAAGTAAAATAATTAATATTAAAAATCTCATCGTATAAAATATTCCAGTTTGAATTCCTTATAAGTTGTAGGTTTTCTGTCGTTGGGGAGTAGAAGCAAATAGACTATTAAGCAAATCGTAAAAGATATGATGACAATAATGGTAAGATTTGCTAAAAATTCTCTGATCTGCCGCATTACAGCCACCCATTACCAATTCGCTCCCGTTAAAATCAACAAATAAAAAGTTCCATACAATACTGCAAAAAAGATTAAGAGTTTCAGGTTCATCTAAGGTTTCGGAAAATCTGATTTCACTTTAGCCACATGATCTTTCCAAATTGTCGTGCCATTAACAGAATCCCAGTACTGCATATCTAACTGGTCGGCTATTGAGGCATAACCTTTTTCTGCCCTGTCTCTTTGGTACTTAGCGTTGGCAAAAGCAGTTTTCAATTCCGCTATTTTTGCGTTGATTTGATCCGATGTAATATTATTTGGGTTTGAGTCGTGCCAAGTTATTTCTTCCTTGTCCGTACCTTCCGCATTCACGCTTAGTTGCGGGGCATCGTAACCCTTATCGTTACAGATTTTAATTACAGCTTGGCAAATATCCATTTTCAGGCCCCTATTTCTTGAACGGTTAAGCTTGATGCACCCCTAGCCGTATAATCTGCATCACTGTCTGCCGCCATTTGATTGATGTATGTGGTCGCCCCAGTGCCGTAAGCACCCCCTGTGTATGTGTTCGCCGCTTTCACATAATATATAACTTCACTAGAGGATGAGGGACTATCCAAAAATGTAAAATTGGAATTGAAGAGAACCGAGCTTGCACTACTCGCCGACTCATTCATCATTGATCCAACCGAAACTCTCGCTCTGCTGCCAGCAGCATCACCCATGTATATTTGAGTTGAATCTCTATATAATTGAACCGCAGCATAACGCACCGACCCCGCCACGTTAATACTGACATGAATTAAAACTTTTGAGCTAGTAGCGGCTGGCGTAATTGCTTGAGTCAAAACGGTAGTAAAAGTATTTCCTGATATGCTTTGGGTGTCTGTTTTAACATTTTGTAACACCTGCAAAACCTTACCACCACCAGCCTCCGCATAAGTAGAATCGCCTCGCAGAAAGGTACTTGAGGAAGCCGTTCCCGATCCAAGCCTAGCCGTTGGTACTGTGCCACTTCCTAAATTACTTGCGTTCAATGCTGTGAGATTAACGCCTGATGCCGCTGGCAACGTAGCTGGAAATCTAGCATCTGCAATAGAGCCTGTGAGTTTACTGGCATCTACATCATTGATTACGTTTGAAGTTACTTTGGTTAAACTCATATATCACCTATGCTTGAAATTGGTATCTAATAATTACTATTCCAGAACCACCAGAACCAGAAGTTGAACTTGTTTGATAAGACCCACCTCCTCCACCGCCACCTA
>VTLG01007846.1_pt1 | contig 25449 bp, 30 predicted proteins | sample 4694571 | NCBI WGS metagenome assembly VTLG01 (sample SAMN12604809, study PRJNA352737) | marine metagenome | biome: ENVO:00000447; feature: ENVO:00000209|ENVO:00000569|ENVO:01000036; material: ENVO:00002151; isolation source: viral sequences binned using virsorter ...
AAGATATGGAATCAATGATGTCAAATACCGTAAATATTAAGAGAGCACAGCAGGATATAGAACGCTTACTCAACGACGTGGAGAAGCTCAAAGACAAATTGAGGGAGGCCAACGGAAATGGAAGTCATTAGCGTATTTCTTATGTTCGTTTTCGGGAACATGAATGATCAAAATCATCAAATGACACAGTATATTCCTATGGAATCACTATCATCTTGTATGAAAGAAGTAAGAATGTTGAAGAAAAAGAAAACAGAATTTGTTAAAGATGCTTTTTGTGGTCCTGGTATTGTTCACATAGAAGATGGTGAAGTAATAGCCCTCTATAATGAAATACCTGAAGGTGCTACAATGGTGAAGAAAAAGATAACTAAAGAAGCATTCGAGCGATGGTCTTTACGTGCTAAGGCGAAGTGGGACTAGCATAAAATTTAATTTTTTTCAACATACTGTGAACACCGTTATTTCTACCTGGTGTTAACAATGAGCTTAAATTCATTTTTTCAAATTCTTTCTGATCAAAATTATTTATGTCCTGGGCCGAAGATCCACTGTACACATCCGCAATGATACAGACCATGCCTTTCGATATAAGTGCAGCTGAATCAGCACTAAAATAAATTTTATCGTCAATGAAATGCGGGACCAACCATGTCTGGCTCTGGCAACCTCGAACCTCAAAGTCTCTAATCTTGAGTGAATCGTCGACAGATCTGGAATTTTTTCCAAAATCCATAATCCACAAGAATTTGTCTTGATCGTCATCAATGTTGTCAAGTACTTGTAAATATCTGTCCAATCTCCTTTTAATCATTACACTCAGGCAATAATTTTATACATGCAATTACATTTTTTTCTTCTTCAACCTTTTCATCAATATTTTCATCACCGCAATCTATTTTTTTACATATAAATTCTTTTTCTTCAGGTTCTTTTTCTTTCTGAAAGTATGCACATCCAGATAATAGTAAAAAGAAGATAAAAAAGTAAAAAACAATTAAAATCCCGGGTACAATCACCCGGGTCATCCTCTTAAAGCCCGATACCGGGGTGTTTATGGCCTTTTTTATTTGGCAGAAAACCGTCATTTTATCCTTTGGGTCCCAAACGTCCATCATTTGGGTTTTTCTTCTTTAAATAGCCCTAACGTCCAATCTGCTTGTGCAATCGCACCTTTAACACCCATTAAAGTTGCTTCCATATTAGCAATTGCTTCTTTTCCTTGTGCTATTTTCTTTGTAAGATCATCATGTTGCTTCTGTAGATCTGTTTTTCTTTTTTCAATATCTTCTTTCTTCATCAACCTCTCCTTCCAGTTTTACGTTTACGCCACTTAGCAGAACGCTTTCTTCTTTTCTTTCTACCAAGCTTTCGTCTTCCTCTGTGTTTAGCTAGTCCTACTTTAGCCACTATACTCCACACAGTCCTTCGCACTCATCTGCGAATTCTTCATCAAATGTTTCACCAAATAAACTTGCTTGTTTCTTTGGCTCCAAGAAATTTATTTCTCTAAGCGGCTTAGCTGATTTATGTAAAAACAACTCCGCCGTAGTATTTTTTAATCCATGTCTAATCTTATCATCAACTTCGCATGCATCTTCAAAATCTGCTGGATAGTTCTTCTGCATATTTTTCCATTGATCGTTATGATGGTATGGGCACCCAATACATGATGATTTACCCGGCATTGGATGCTTTTTAATATCACGATACCACTGAAGACAGTCCATACGGGACATCTTCATTTCTATTAAAGGCCAACGTGATGTTAACCACGGAAGTCTAGCATTTTTCATACGCATAGCTTCATCAGTAGATATACCAATCCACTGTTCAACAATTGTTCCTTTCTTTACTCTGTGTCTTGGTTTTACACCCAAGATTTCTCTAATCTTTTTCTGAATAGGAATTACCTTATAGTCATGCGTACACTGACGATACAACATTCCAACTCTTCCACCAGGACGCGCAGCAAATAGTGGTGGATTTGGCACACGTCCGGCGAAAGATTTATGTTCCTCATTTGACCCTTTGATTGGGTTCGCTGCACGGATAAGATCCTCACGAATATTACTTCGTTCTACAGTAATGAGTGGACAAATTGTTATTGCTTTCTTTAAATATTCTACATGCTCATATACGAAGGATGGTTCCCATCCCGTATCAGCAAATATCATATAATCTGGTTTATGTTTAGTCAGTCCTTCTTGCGCCATGAGTGCCAAACAGGATGACTGAACCCCTGCCCCGAGTGATAATATGCGCAAGTTTGGCTCTCTTTTGTTTCCTTCTTCATCAAAGTACTCTGGCTCTTTCGTCGCCGCAACTGCTGCCATGTTGTTGAGCTTTTTCCTGTCAATTTTCGTAGACATTTGCTCCAAAACTTTTCTTCGCTCATACTCCATTTGCTCCGCATTAATGGCAAAACTATTCTTTTTGTTTTCCATTCTTTTTTTTCTTGTTTCTTTATTTATACTCATTTCGCATCCCCCCAATTATCTTTAGTTTTAAAGTCAACTTTAGAAGGTACCTCCAGTTTCATAGAATTTTCCATTATATCTTTTATATCTTTTGCCTCTTTATCAGATTTTACACTGCAATTCAACTCGTCATGTACTTGAATAAGAGGTATTATACCAAGATTTTCATACACATCAACCATAGCTTTTTTAGTCTGATCTGCAGCTGTGCCCTGTATTAATCTATTTAAAGCTTTATAAGTACCAGCTCTTTTAATTTGACCTCCATATTCAGCTTGTGCTTGTTTAAGAGGTAACGCTTTGTGAAAAACACCTGGATCGTACCAAGAAGGTTCATACAAATCAAATCTACATTTCCTCCCTAAATAAGTTCTAATTGTTCCGACTTTGTTCGCTCTATTCATAACATCTTCAAGCATTCCTTGCATAAAAGGAACCTTAGCTCGGAACTCTTTAAGCATTTCTTTTGCTTCTGCTGGACTAATATCTAAATCAACAGCAAGTTTTTTGTATCCCATTCCATACATAACACCAAGACCAATAGTTTTAGCTAATCTTCTTGGTATACCTGCCATCTCTGCAGTTTGTCTGTGAAAGTCTAGCCCTTTTATAAATGCGTCTTGAACATCTTCAGCACCTTTATTTTTATTTAAAATAGCAAAGTGCGTAAGAATACGAGGTTCTTGTTGAGAATAATCAGCTGAAAGCCAATATTCTCCTTGTTCTGGTATAAATATTTTTCGTAACTCAGATCCAAATTCATTTCTAATAGGCATTTGTTGTAAATTAGGAGCATACATAGAAAATCTACCAGTTACAGTACCTCCACTATCACCACGTATTTGATTTATATGTGCGTGTAATCTACCATTGTATATATGTCTTTTTATACCATCTATAAAAGTGCCTTGTAATTTGTTTAATACACGTGCTTTTGTTATCATACGAGGAAGTTCATGTGAATGTGTCTCCAAAAAAGTTTGTGTAAAGCTAGGAGCACCTAATTCTGTACGGGGATATTCAAGATTAACATCATCAAATGCCTGGGCCACTGACCGTGCTGCCCAAACTTGCACATCATTTCCAGTTATCTCTTTTATTCTTTTAAGATAATTCTTTTCTTTTGCATATAATTTCTTCTTTAATTCCTCTGCTCTATCCATGTCTATTCTGACACCGCGTTTTGTCATATTAAAGATAACCCTAATTAATCTGCATTCCATGTCATACACAGTCTCAAGAGCATCATTTTTTATCTCCAGCATAAGTTTTTCATGTAATCTAAATGTGAGAAAAGCATCTGCTTCTGCATATTCACCGACAAACTCTGCCGGTAATTTATACATTTCTGATTTAGGATTTATTCCTAGCTCCTCTGCTTTAGCTTTTAAAACTTTTTCGTCTTTATATTCACCTAGATATTCATGAACCATGCTATTCAAAGTATACGAATATCTATTTTCATTTAATAATGCAGCAGCAATCATAGTATCATGAATATACCCTTTAACTTCAATATTAAGCACGCTGAGCCATCCAATGTCATATTGTGCATTGTGGAATACCTTTTGTATAGATTCGTCCTCACAGACGCTTTTTATGTATTTTAGGACAACATCCTTATCCATGTTGCCTCCACCATCATGTGCAATTGGATAATACGCAGTAAAATCGCCACTAGAAATAGCAATACCAATAACCTTTCCAATCTTTCTAGCCCAACCAGGACCCATTTTTATTAATTCTGTATCACATGTTTCTAAGTCTATAGCTACTACCTGTCTTCCCTTCATAGAAGGAAATTCTGTAGGATGTAACCATTCTGATTTTACTTCATTTCTATTAAAAAGATCCACTGTCACCTATTTCTCCTGCTATTGCTGAATAACCCGCCATGTCAACAAAATTATCCAAGTTAAATTTTTTTCCCTGATTGGAACGTGAAATTTTTAACAATATCATCATAATCGCTACGTCTTTTGCAGTGATTGATGCCATTGGTTGTAATTTGCCATCTAGAAATATATTCCAGAACTCTGCAATTTCTGCATGGTTCTTGAAGGCATCTCCGTGTGATTCATTTCTATCATTGGAAATGATCTCCTTAGCTTTTGCTAATATTTCTTCTTTGGTCATATTTTATATCCTCCTATTCGTTGTGGCTGCACTATATGTAGTGCTTGTTTAGTACGTGTAACTCCTACATAGAATACACGGTTTGTATCATCTGGATTTTTCTCCATTTCATCTTGATTAGTACGTGATAGATCTGTTAATAACATAACATTATCGCATTCTCCTCCTTTAGCCCTGTGTATTGTGCTCAAATTAATTTTTGTTTCAGCTGTCAATCCACCATGTTTCTCCATAGACATAACATACGATTTGTCATTATCACTAATAACATTAAACGCCACATCCCAAGGAACATCAGAATACATCAATCCATGATGCATAGTTAACGATTCTACATCATATGATTGTTCTTCTTCCAATGTTTTTAAAGTTTTGTAACCTCTTTCTACTCCAACACCACTTTTCAAATTATCATAAATTGCTGCAACATCCTTATAAGATATTTCTTCATCGTTACGTAATCTTTTCCAAGCATCCACAGCTCTCAATAAACTTTTTTTAACAGCGGGCTTACCATATAAATTATAAGGTAATCCTTGATACCTAAGATCTTCTTCAACTTCATTTAGCATATAACCAGCAGTTGAAAGAACAAGCCATTTACCCTCTCGCATATTAATTCCATCAATGTGATTATAAAATCTAACTTCTCCAATTTCATCACGTGGATTCCATTCCTTTTCCCTTCTTTTTGAAATTCTATTAACTATTTCATGTGCTATACCGTGAACACTTTTTGGGCATCTATAAGATTGTTTTAATACACTTACTTTACCTTCCATTTTAATTAAATGTTCAATGTCTGCTCCAGCCCATCTAAATATAGCCTGATCATCATCGCCACTAATATAAACACGCTTTGCATTTTTCCATATTTTTTTACACACATCCCACTGTAATTTAGTTAAATCTTGTGCTTCATCAATAATTACTACATCTAATTTTGGTGTAGGGCCAAATTCCAAATATTGTGTTAACATGTCTGTGAAATCATATTTGTCATTGTTTTGCTTGTAATCTTCCAGCGACCTATACACATGTATCAAATCATTCCATGAATATTCTACATTAGATTTATTATAGTAATCTTGTAACTCAAGACATTGCATTTTTGATTTATTTATGTCTCTTAAATAAATATTATCTGTTGTTACAAGACCATTATCATTCCAGCTAGATGAAGTTTTAGTTAAATCAATTCCTTTCTTTTCGGAACAGTCTACATAATCGTCTTTATCCATAATTTGAGATCCTGTAATTCCTAATTGCCTTTTTCCAAAAGCGTGCAATGTACAAAAATAAGGGAAATCTTTATCAGTTAAATTAAATTTAATTTTAGCTCTATCACGTGCTTCATCAGTAGCTTTTGTTGTAAAACTAACAAAGGCAATTCTATCTGGAGGAGTACCATCTTTTAGTTCCCGGTCCACTATCCTCAGTAAGTTTTCAGTCTTACCTGTGCCTGGAGGTCCTAGTATTATATTAATATTCGTCAATGTGGCACTCCTCTTTATCATTTACAAATATAAATTTCACATTTAATTTCTTCTGCTCTGAAGTCAAACTTCTCGCTATTTTAGATCCATCACTAGATCTATAACTTTCACACTTAACATCAAACAATTTAATTTCACCTTCTTTTGTGGCTATTAAATCAACTGGACCAATACCGTGCCTATTGATATACACATCATGTCCATCATCAATTAAAAATTTTTCAGCTACTAATTCTGCTGACTGTCCTTTTTTTATTTTAGAAAGGTGTTGCATCTTGTTTCCTAACTTCGTGTTCTGAATCTTGTTCATCAAAAGATGGCACACCCCATGTGTTAACACCTTTGTTTTTTAGTTTCCAGAATTTATGTACTCCATTTATTTTACGTAATTCAGCAATAATCTGTCCTGTGTTGCTATAATGTGTAAATTTATTTCTTATTAAATATGCATGTAGATCTTGTAATCTAAAATAAGTTCTAGAAACAATTTTTTCTTTCTGTGTTTTCTCATCTATTTCTGGTAATGCTTCCGTCCAAGGCATTCTTCTTAGTAATTCTTCTTTTGTTGTTGCCTGTGCCCGACCAGTACAAAACTCCTGGAGGTGAGCTAAAAATTGACCGGACACAGATCCGTCGTTTGACACTGGAATTTTAAGAGCTGTTTGCATCTTACCATTCACTAACTGTTGCCAATCGGACGCTTTCATCAAAGGAGGCATGATAGTTAATACTTCCATAGCTCTCTTTTGAAACTTTGTTTGTATTTGTAATTCTTCAGTTGTTAATTGTATTTTTAAATCATCTTCATTATCATCTGTAGGTATTTCTAAAAACCATATAGGCGGTTCTGTTTCCAACTTTGATAAAGATCCTAATTGCTGGGACACATTCTCTTCACCAACACCATGTTTTCTTGTCTTACAAACATTTACATTACAAAAAGAATTAATAGGTTGATCCTTACACTTATATTGATATCCTTTTTGTAAGCTTTTAATTACAACTCCAACTTCTTTATGATCCAACGATGGTTTCATATATTTTTGATTATATTTCTCTAACATTTTTTCCCAATTATCTGGATCAAATTTTTTAAGATACACCCCTATGTTAAATAAACCATTATTACGTGTACCAGGTGGAAAACCTTGAGTACATAAAGCTTGTAAGCAAGGAGGGCCGTCTTTTATAATTTCTTCGTTGTTAACTCCTTTTATATTATCTATATCTTCAATTACCCACTTTTCATAAATTTCAAAAAACTCTTCTAATGTTGCTGAGGTTGCATTTTCTTTTAGTGCATAGCGCACTGATTTATTACCATTGTAATATGGTAAATTTAAAAAGTTACCAAGGTCACCTTTCTCTAAAGATATACTAGATTGTTTTGGAAATATTTCTGAAGATGAATGTCCAATCAATGCTGCTATTTCTACTAATTTGTTTCGCATTAATTTTGATGCAATTGTTTTTTTCATGAATAAAAATAAGTGCGCACCCCCACTCTTTGACTTACAATATACTAATGGTAAATTTAATTTTCTGATTTTCCTGAATAAAGAAGAATGATCCAAAGGATAGCTATCAATATCAATGCATCCCCACTTAGTAGTATTATCAGCCCTAATAGGAATAATCCCAAGAGACGGACCCTCCCCCGCCAAATGTTTTTGCCAGAGCTCATCTGTTACCTCCTGTCTAACAATATAATTTTTACCTTGCTGCTTACCGTCAGCACGCGAGCCGTTAGGCTGGTGCTGACCATAAGCCACATCTAAACCCTCAAATATAGATTTAAATTTCTCAACTTCCACGAAACCTCCAGGTTCTGAAGACTACCTAAAATGGTACGTCTTCGTTGTTTTCTTTGGTTTCGGGTTTTTTGTCGGATATTAGTTTAGGTTCTACCGGCTTAGCTTCAATTGCTCCACTAGAAGCAGATTGAGCAAAAGCTTTACTCTCTTGGTAAATTGTAGGATCAGAAACTTGTTCCCCTTTTTCAATAGAGAATCCAAACCAACTTCCTCTGTCATTAGATTCACTTACAGATGATAATTTGTAAGTAAATGCATAAGTAGGAGGAGTAAACAACCCAGATGGACCCTTAATTTTTTGTGAAAGCATTAAGCTATTCCAACGTCTGCTTTTTTTAAGCTGACTTGAAGACATGCTAATCACAGCGTTTTGGTATCCACTGTCGTTTAAAATTAACACATAATGATATGCTGTTTGAACAATATTATTACCATTCGGCAATACTTGTTTTCCAGACATAGGATCACGTGTAGTCTGTCCTAAGATTCCACTATCTGCATCATGTGATGCAATAAAACCACCACCTTGCTCTCTAGGTTTCCACTCTACATATTTTAGAGTATAGAAAACAGGGATGACTTCAATAGAGTCAAAAGTTTCTTGTGTAACTGTATTAAACAGTTGCCCAGCTTTAGCAGTTTCTATGTGTTCTGCTTTAGATGGATTTACTTGTGGGCTAGAAGTTTGCAAAATACTAATATAAGGAATAGCTGTATCCCTTGCTAGATTAAGCTTACCAAAGCCACTCATTTTTTTGGCATCATCTGCGATCACCGCAAGATCAAGGCCATTAGTTTTATTTTTTTCAATTTTAGACATTATTAATTACCTCATTCAGATTTAATTGTTGTTTTTTGACCAACATAAGCTCCAAGTAGTTCCATAGGAAGATCTACCCCTTTCTCATATTGTTCTCTTACGAAAGCGCGAAGGGTGGAAGGTTCGACCCATTCACGTTGTGCAGGCTCTAGTCCCTTATCACTAAGTTCAGACATAAGTCCACTAGCTTTCTCATCTTCATTCCTTCCAAAGCTACAAGTGACTTGGTTCTTTACTAAATCCCCAAATCCATTGTCTCTTAACCAAGTATAAGCAAGCTGTCTATTTTCTGCTTTTATAGAAGCTCTAAAATACTCGGAAACTTTTAATTTACGACCATCAGATAATTTTAATTCTGATAATCCCACCTCTGAAAATAGTGTAGGTAACACTTGTTCAGAAAGTTTTGTTATATAATCTTCTTTCTTTTTTAACTGTGATTTTAATTGTGCAATTTCTTCTTCTGTTTCTGCAATGTCAGTTGCTACTGCACCAATCTTACCTAAATTATCTTCAGGAACGGCAGAAGCATCTTCTTGCATTTGTTTTAATAATTCGTTCATTTAACCTCTCAAATCTATTTCTAAATCGTAATATTTCTTTTCGTTACGGTCCCATTTAAGTACCTTAAATTTACCGTTATTAACTTTTGCAGCTAAAGCACCACAAATTGCTATTATAGCAGGATCTCCAATTAAAAGCAAGTAATCATCGTCATTAAAATCTTTTAATTCTTGTTTTAATTTGTGAGCAATGGGCCCAGCAGCCAAAACTATTTGTTTTCTATCTGGTAACATAACTTTTAAATCGCCAAAACTTTCAGCAGATCTAACGTTATAATCCATTACTTGCGGTATATAAACTGTCATAATTTTATTTCTTGATTCGGATTATAACATATGTTATAATTAAAAGCAAGAATAAAGAAATATAAAATGTATAAATTTAAAACTGAGCCATATGAGCATCAGAAAGATGCTTTAAAAAAATGTTGGAATAAAGAAGCGTTTGCTATCTTTGCTGAGATGGGTACAGGTAAAACTAAAATTGCATTAGATAATGCATGCATATTATATAATAAAGGTAAAATAGATCGGTTACTTGTGGTTGCTCCAAAAGGTACATATATGAATTGGGTGGACCAGGAAATACCTACCCACATTCCTGATTATATAGAAAGAGAAGTTTTAGCATGGAAGCCTTCTAATAGTGAAAAGTATAAAGCAGAATTAAGAAAATTTAGAGAATTTGATTATAAATTAAAAATATTTGTAATGAATGTAGAAGCTTTATCCACAGTTAAAGGATTAAAACAAGCTGAATTATTTTTAATTGGTAAATCTATGATGATAGTGGACGAAAGCACAACTATTAAAAATCCACAAGCTAAGAGAACTAAAAATATTTTAGCTTTAGCAAAAGAGTCTAAATATCGCAGAATATTAACAGGATCTCCAGTAACACAATCTCCTATGGATTTATGGGCTCAAATGGATTTTTTAGATCCTGAAATTCTAGGTCAATCTAGCTTTTATGCATTTCGTACTAAATATGCAGTAATGATAACAGCAACAGCTGCCGGAGGAACTCATAAATATCAAAAAATAGTTAAGTTTAGAAATTTAAAGCAATTAGGGCAGGCAGTATCTCCACATTCTTACCGTATTTTAAAAAAAGATTGCTTAGATTTACCGGAAAAATCTTTTGTAAAAAGAGAGGTAGAGTTAAGTGATGAACAAAAACAAGCATATGCTGAAATGAAAGTGAACGCCACAACCATGTTAAAAGGTCAATCTGCTACTGCTTTAAATGTACTTACACAATTAATAAGATTACATCAAATAACATGTGGACATATGAAAACAGACGATGGAGAGATAATTAATCTTAAAAACTCTAGGTTAAATGAATTAATGCAAATTTTAGGAGAAACTACAGGTAAAGTAATTATCTGGGCCAACTACGTGCATGATATTTTAAATATAGAAAGAGCCATAAAAGATGAATATGGTTCTACTTCTTACTGCACATATTATGGTGCAACTAAATCAGAAGATAGACAAAAGTGTATTAAAAAGTTTCAAGAACCTAGTAATCCAGTTAGATTTTTTATAGGTAATACACAAACTGGTGGATATGGAATCACACTTACAGAGGCAAGCACAGTTATATATTATTCAAATAATTATGATTTAGAAAAAAGAATACAGTCAGAAGATAGAGCTCATAGAATAGGTCAAAAAAATCCAGTTTTATATATAGACCTAGTAGCAAAAGGGACTGTAGATGAAAAAATCATACAGTCCCTTAGAAATAAAATCAACATCGCTAGAGAAATTAGCGGTGAAGAATTAGTTACTTGGATTTAATTTTAATTTGTTTTGGTTTTTCAGCCTCAGGTATATCCCTGTGATAAGCAACTTTTAAAAGACCATCCTTCAACTCTGCACCATTAATTTTAATGTGTTCGTGAAGTCTAAAACTTTTTTGAAAAGTTCTATCAGATATTCCTTTATGATAAAAATCATCTAATTTTTTTTCTTCTTTACACCCATAAACGTATAAAGTTTGATCTTTAACCTCAACCTTCAAATCTTTTTCAGTGAACCCCGCAACAGCAAATTCAATGACACCTAAGTCATTTTTTTCTTTAATGTTGTATGGTGGATAAGTTGAGACTCTTCTGAAACTATCAAAAAAGTCATTGTGAAAACCAAGAAAATGGTTACGTATTAGCTCTAATTCGTTCATATTTACCTCCTATTAAAGCAAGATTTAATATAAGACCCATTATGGCATCCTATTTTTGTCCGATGGCGCATCGGGCTTTTCGTCATTTTCAAGATCTCCTTGAATTAAAATGGTTCTTGCCTTACGCCACCTAGTATTAATACTTGTATGTATTATATGATACTTTGATTGTATAAGTCAAGTTTTTTCATAAAAGCATCGCCTGCTCTTACAAAGTTTTCACCAGTTAGTTCAAATCGTTGAAATATCAAATCACGAGAGCACATTAACACCACACCTTGATCTATTTCTGTATTAAATATTTTATTATGTGCGTGAGCATATGCGGCTAATTGCATAAGGTAATCTTGTACCCATTCTCTTTTCTTTGGTTTATTTGTCTGTTTAAAGTCAATAATGGCAGGCCTTCCTTTGTATAGTCCAACCATGTCAGTAGTCCCAGCATACTTGCCAGGATAATACAAATGAACTTCAGAACCCCATATTTCATCAATATCTTTAAGTCCTTCATCAATAATGACCTGGGCCATTTTCTGCGCTTGAATGCCAATTTCTGTAAGATCTTTGTATGCATGTTCGTTCACATAATGTTCTATATATAGGTGGAGCGCGGTTCCAATTTTACCGGCATCAGATATAATTTTTTCAGCAGCTTTTTCCCCTACGCGTTTTCGCCATTGGTCTAATCCACTCTTATCTTTGGTTTTTGAAAGTATTGTTGTAACAGAAGGAAGACTTTCCCCGTCAGGTGTAACGTATAACCTTTTGGGTCCATCTTTTCTTTTAAGGTCTGCGTAATTATATTTCTGTATAATTTTCACAACACATTATATCATAAGTGCTGCAATTCCGCCAGTATTAAATTTTTTCTTAGGGAAAGGTAATATCTTAGCACCTTTCATAGCATCTTGTCTTCTTTGTTTTGCCACTGCAAGTAAGTATTTTTCTTGATCAGTTAATTGACGAAGTGTGAAATTTGTTTTTGCCATTTCTGCTATATCATTTTGAATCATTTTATCCATAAATCCTTGTGACCATGGTCCTTTACTGCCCATTTCCATGTGCCAGTCATTCATAACTTTCATTTTTTCTGGATTTAATCTGTACCAATTAGCGAGGTCTCCAAACATTTCAGGATTTTTAACTTTGTGTCTTACATAATTCATGAAGGTCCCTGGATAAGGATTAAGATATCTATCAGATCCTTCAGCCATGTGCACAGCATTAGCAAGTCTAGACTCATCTGTGAAAGCAGGGTTTCTTAGATTTCTAACTGCTCTGGAATCAGGATGTTTTTGAGTTATCTGTAACACCCTGCGCATTGCATCTTTTCCTTTTAAAGATTTTAGAAGTGATAATATGCCGTACATTCTTCCCCTAAGCGGCCCCTAATTATTCATTGCGTCAAGTTTTTTATTTATATTCTTGACCTCTGTTTCTATCACTGCAATGCGCGATTCCATTTTAGTAAATAAAATTATTGCATTTTCCAAACGATCCACGTCTTTTTCCATGGCGTTAATTCTTTGCGATGTCATACCCCATGTGGCACCCATCGCTATTAATATTCCTGCTGCCCAAATTAAATCTTTAATACTCATCACCAGCCAGTTCCCCAATTAAGATATCCACCTGACTGTTGATCATCTATATCAAACCCATATCCAAAACTTAAATCTCCACCCATAAATGGTCGATTAAAATTATAACCTAGTGTCTGATCATTTAAATTAATATCAGGAATGTATGGCCTAGCTTGGTTATAAATATTTTTTAATTTGTTAAGAGCAGAAGTGTCATTTAATGCCAACATAATTCCTGAGTTATCAAGTTGATTTGCTTTGACGTTCCAAAAAGAATCTGAACCCATTCCTTCTCTACCTTCTTCAGGTCTTCCTGGTCGTTGTATAAATCCTTCTCCAGGTATTCCATACTCTTGAATTAGATTTCTTCTTCTTTCTTCAAGTTCTCTATGTATACCTCTTAATCTTGGAAAATTACCTTCCTGTGCATATCTATCTATATGTTTGCTAATAACATCTAAATTTCTTGGTTGTAATTTTTGTCTATATTGTGGTCCAGCCATTATAATACTCCTAATATTCCTTTGTTCTGTGCTTTTTGAAATGGATTGTCGTTGATCCCTTTTTGAGGATCAACGTATTTTCCTTGATTATTCATCACAGGATTTAATTCCATTAGCCCACCTCCAGCAGCGTATTGTGTTCCGCCACCATATTGTGCAGCAAGTGCTGCATCTGTATTACCTGTATATAGTGCTTGCGCAGCACCAGGATTCATTGTTTGACTATTCATTATTGACGATCCAGCTTGGGATGTATCATATGCACCTGCTTCATCTGCGTATGGTGCATCAACACCACCTTGAGGTACATCTGGTTTTCTCATTTGTTTTAATAAATTTGGATTGTAAGGTGAATCAATTATATTTCCTGGAATTGATTTTAAATCTTCCATGGATGGAATATTTTCTACGATTGCATCCTTAACTTTTTCTCCAACACTCGCACCTTTTGTTTGTAGTCTTCCTGATCTATCATATATTCTTTGTTGTTGTTCCATTTCAGCAAGATCTGCATCAAATGCTGTAAATTCTTCTGGAAACATTCTTATAATTCTAGCGATGTTTGCTAATCTAATTGTCTCTGGTAAATTTGAATCAAGTGAATTTTTAAATACTCGCATAGAAACTGGATTTGTAAGAATTCTACCACCATAGTTTGCAAGCCATGTTAATCCAATCATTGGCCATACACCAAGTGCACCTGTACCAACAGCACCTATTGCTGTTGTAGGAGAAAGAGATCTTAATGCACCTCTAACACCTCCCATAATACCACGACGCATCATGTATTTGGAAGTAGAAGGAACGCCTTGTTTGTATAGTCTTTCTAAAATAGTAATTAGATCTTCAAATTCTTTAACGGTAGGTAGTTTAGTTTTTTCTGCTCTTAACATTCCTTCAGGAATTTCTTCTCCAAGCATTTCTTTAAGTCCTTGGTTCCTTCCTGCTGCATATAATTCATCATCAAAATGATCCCATTTTCCAGTTTTAGGATTAAATATTTTCAGTTTAGTAACCTCTGGTCCTGGTAATGCTTCACGCATAAATGCTCTAAGTGATGCACCTTCTTCACCTAATCCAAGTGCAGCTCTAAATGCATTTGCATCAAAGTTCATCATTCCTTGATCAGTTTCTGATAATGATTTGTGAAATGCGTTTCTAATATATGTGCCAACACCGTTATGATAAGCACGGTCACCAACTATTCTTTTAATTGATGCTAATTCTTCATACGCTCTTTTTGGTGTATTCTTTGCTGCTGCTACAGCAACTTCAAATAATCCTTGTCCTGCACGAGTCGAACTTGTATCAAGTGTTATATTGAATCCTCTTTGACCAACTTTAACAGCTGATTGTCCAACGTCAGTTCCCCATAATAGTAATCCTTTACTTACAAAATTATCATAATCTTGAAATGCTTTCGCTACTTCAGGGTATCCCATTTTAGAAACAGATCCAACGTCCGCTTCCCACGCTTTAAATAATCTTGTTATATCATCCGCATACGTAGTATTAGCTAAAGTTTGATCTTGTAATGGTTTAAGTAGGTCATCCATTTGTTCACGAAGACCTTTCATTTGAAACACATCACGCATTGTGTGTGTTTTACCTTCACCAACAGGTTTTATTATTTGGTTTTCTAAAAATCTAATTAATCTATTACTTACTTCTTGAGGAATTAATTGTTTTTCTCCTCCTTCTCCTGCTGCTATTTGAAGTTTTTTACGGTATTCTTTTAATGTTTGTTTAGCAACAGATACTAAATTTTCATCAGAAAATCCTTTACCCATTCCTTCCGCAGCATTAGTAAATTCTTTTTCTAAGAATTTAGCGTGTGCTTTAAATCCTCTAGCGTTTGCCGATGCAAGTTTTTGCCAATCAATTGCCATGTCCACTGTATTTGCATATGGTGCAAATGTTCCAAGCATCTTGTTCATTACACCTTCAATGTAAAAATCACTTTGCTTTGCCATGTTATCTCTAATTCCAGATCCAAGTAGAGGAGTAGGCGAGAAAGTTGCCGCAGCACCTTTGCCTATTGTTCCTCCAACCATTGTTCTTGCAAGCATTGTTCCCATTTCTTCCGTTGGTTCAGGCCACCATTCATTTGATCCCTTCTTTATTGGTCCAGGACCACCTAGCCATCTAAATAATCTTGAGTTAGAAGCTTTCCATATAGCTTCGCCTAGTTTTGGAATTCCAAGTGGATTTGCAAACACTACTTTTTCCATTGGTGCTTTATACAATCCTTCTTTTGGTGCCCAGTTTCGTAATAAATTTTGCTCCATTGTAAGAAGTTCATTTGAACTTACAATGCCTGGTGCTTTACTTGGTTTATCTTTAAACATTCTAAACGGAACAGAACCAATACCTTTTCGCACTGCATAATATGCAGGACGTGCACCAAAGAACATTGATGATATCATTGCGTCCCATTTAAATGCATCTAGTGCACTTTCTACTCTTGCTTTTTGATCTGGTCTATTAATTCCTTCACCCCCAAATGTCCATGATTCTGGCATAACTTCTGCAAGCATTGAGTCCATTAATCCTGCACGAATGTTTGGATCTTCTCTCCATTTTTTGGCTTGTCCTGCACGGTTCATGATATCAAGCATTCCTTCATAACCATAATCCGAAACTGCAGCACCACTCGCTCCTCCAACAATAGCACCTCCAATACGTGCGAGATAACCTAATTTTCCTTTTGGATATTTTTTTCCGTAACCTGATTTTAAAAATTTATCACGTGCTAATTTTTCACCCTTGATTGCGCCGTAAGTTCCTGCACCTATATACCCATAAGCTTCTAGTATTGGATAAGGATTAGGTTGATTACTAAATAACATTGAGCCATCTCGCATATCAAATACTTCAGGATCAACAGTTACAAAATCTTTGTATTGTAATCCAGAACTATTAAGCATATCGGAAACACCTTGTGTTACCAGATTAAGGTATTTTTCATCACCCGTTTTTTCATATTTTTCTTTTCCAGCATCCGCCATTTCCAATATCATATCACGTACATCATCACGTTTTTTACGGTATAATTTAAAATTGTCTAACTCTGCTTTTCTCTGTGCTTTATCCGCCTTGCTCTGTAATAGCCAGTTATTTTTTCCTGCTTCCCATCCAGTATCTTTAAACCCTAAATTCCAAAGAGCGGAAGGTCCAGCTTTTAAAATGTCTAGTGGACCTTTAACCATATATTTATGCTGCCATTTTGATCCTGCTTCTATTTTTTCTTGTGATTCTGTTCTTGGTATATCACCCTTAGTTGGAGTACCTTTGTATTCTTGATACGCATTCTTATGATCTATAAAAGGCTTAATCGCCTCATTATATGCTTGTGTTGATGATAATTTTTTATTAGCCATTATTTAAGTTGATCCATAATATTAGAATGTATATCGGTAGTATTACCCATATTCTCATTGTTATCCATTTGTATATTTCCACCAATTGATTGTACCCATGCACCATATAACGGTCCACCTTCAATCTCTTGATTGTATCTTTCATCATTGTAACGAAGCTGGTAATAAGATGAAACAAACTTATCTAATCCATCAATTTTAAATGAAATTGGATCGTATGTCCATCCAGGTTGATTTCCTACATCTTCATCATCAGTTACTCCTGCAGCGCTAAATGCATTATTCATGTTTTTATATAACTGTCCGTATATTCTTACATAGTTGTTAATAACTTGTACTGGTGAAGTTGAAAGATCGCCACCTAGTCCAGTCATTTTTGTTTCTTCAAATGATCTTCGAAGAACGTCTGCTAACATACGACCAGTTGGCTGTCTGTCTCTTGCTAACATTAAACCAAGAGTTGTTTCAAATGTTTTTGTTGCTAAACGGTTAGGGTTATCAAGAAGCATTTCAATACCACTTCTTGTAGGTATCCACGCTGCTTCACCTGGATCAAGTAATGTTTTACCATCATCAGAATATCTTGCCCCATCATTAAATCCGTATTTGTTATTTTTATCAATAAAGAACCCAACTTCAACACCACCTATTACCTGTGTAGCATTTGCACCTTCATAAACAATGTAATTACTTGCTTCCATATCAGCAAGTGTATCTTTTTGTATGGTGTCAAATTTTGCATTAAATTCTTTTTCGCCTCCAGCACTATTAAATAATGCTTGGTTAAATGAATCAAGCAATGCTTTTTTAGGTCCTACAAGTCTACCTACTTCGCCCCAGAAACCTGTTAATGTATCACGTTGCTCAATAATAAGTGGCATAATGTAATCTGCCATTGTATTCAATCCACGTCTTACATATTTTGCATATTTTTTCTGTGCATCTCTTGCAGCTTTAGATTGCATTGTAGTTTCAAATCCTCCACCTAATCCACTAGCTTCAATTCCTTCTTTACTAGCTGTAGTATCAACAAAGGTAAATCTTTCGTAGCCAAGTTGTGCATTCATATCCATAAAGTTCATCATTTCTGGGCTCATACGATAGTACGTTCCAACTCTTTGTCTATCAACTGGTATAGGATCACCATTAGCATCATAAACTAAATTTTTATTACCATCAGTTTTATACACGTTTTCATAAGCAACAGTAAGTGGTCCACTACGATCAGATGCTTTATCTAATTGATCCATATAAAGATTAAGAGCTGCTGCTCCTATTTCACGCTCTGCCTTTCCTTTTTCTACACCCATTTGAAATAGCGTTGGTGCAACTTGCATTCCTGCTTGACCTACTACTTCCATAAATCCTTTAAGACCTGGGTCCCTTGACTTACCAGCCATAAGAGCTGATCCTAATTGCAATAACAATCCAGTCTTTTGCATTTGTTCGCCCGCATCGCCGCTTCCAATAAACTGCCTTATAACATCTTTGTACCCTTCTATTCTTCGAAGGCTGTCATTGTCTATTAAATCTGCATAAATATTAGATTGTTCTACTAATGATTGGTTATTGCTTGAATCATCACTTACATTGGAATCATCCGTAAGTGTTTCTTCATTTACATCTGTGCTTTCATCAACTGTTTCTTTCTTATCTTTTTCGGTAACTAATAAATTATCATCTTTTTCTTTTACAGTAATATCTTTTTGCTTTTCTACTTCTTTTTCAGGTTCTGTTGCCCTAAAAGGCATATCAGGTATTTGTGTATAGGCAAAAAGTGGCGTACCAATTGCAACTGCTTGTTTAAATTTACCTTCTTTTCCTCTTGCCGCATCCATGTATGCTTTGTAGTAAGGACTGTTGTATATTTTTTGTCCTGCTGCATCCGCTGCTTTTGAAAATTCACCAGCAGAACCACGCATTCTGTATGCTGAACGTGATGCTTTATCTAAGATTGGTTTAAAAAGAGACCTGTATAAGGGATTCAAGTTAGCCTCCTAGTTTCCTTTAATTGCTTGATAGCCTGCTAGTCCGGTTATTCCAGCTCCTACGGTCTGTGCCAATGGATTACTTCCAGGAGAAGTACCCATTGAAATCGCCATAGCACTGGAAGGCATACCCTGATAAATATCAGAAGTAAACCCTAGTCGTTGGTAAGGTTCATACAGCTGTTGCAATTGTTGTTGATATGTAGCATCTAATTCTTGCTGTGCTCTTTGTTGTTGTACAGAGCCAGCTGACATTAATGATGCAATATCACCTAATTGTTGTTGCTGTTGTTGCCCACCAAGACCAGCCGACATTTTAGCTGCCTCGCCATATCTCCCCATTTGTGATGCAAATTGTTGTTGTGCTTGTGCCTGTGCTTGTCCATAATTCTGCGCTTGTGCTTGCCCTACAGTTTTTGCCTGTTGCGCTGCTAACTCAGCAGATTGAATACCTTGTCTAGCACCCCCAAACGCTCCTGTTTGAGCTGCCTGTTGTGCTTGTAAATTTTGTGCTTTTGCAAATTGATCTTCTATTGCTCCTATTACTTCATCTTGGTATGGATTCATATAAGGTTTATATGCTTCTGAAGGGTCATATGCTTGTGTTGCTTGTTGTGTAAATTGTGAAGCTGCATTTAAATAAGGTTGAAATGATCCAAGTCCTGTTTGTGCTAATCCAAATGCTTGTGTTTGCATAGGATCAAATGCTGCAACTTGTTGTGCTGGAATTCCACCAGCGCCACCAGCTTGTCCTTCACGTGCTCTTTGTTCACGTGTTAGATCACCAAATTTTGTTCCTGTTGCATAACGTCCATCAGCACCTGTATATTCATATTCACCATAACCTGTTTCTCCAGGTTTTGCATCTGGTGCAATTGCTTCCCAAGGGTTCATACCAAAACGAGTATAATCTTGAGCAGTTTTCATTAACCCAAGTTTTGCTGCCTCTATTTGAGGTGCATCTCTTGTGTATTGCGTCTGAAATGTCGTATTTTGAGGACTATCGCCGCCACCAAAACTCATAATTTTCTCCTATAAGCGTTCGCGAAATGTTCCATACCTAAACGTTTTGCCATCGCATCAAATTTTTTTATTGTTCCATCGGAAAGGCGTGGTTCAAAAAGCACCTCACGCACTCCTTTCACCGTTGACCATTCTATAAATTTTTTCATCATAAATATTCCTGCCATTCCGTTTCTATGCTTAGGTTCTACATACAAATCTAGTTCCCTCGCAAATGTTTCTTTGCTAAAAGGATACTCCAATATCCTTCCGCACATAAATCCAATTCTTTTGTCGTCTTCTTCAACGATGATCGCAAAATAATTTGGATCTTTTAAAGCAGTGGTGATGTAACCCTTTACTTTATCCTCACTGTATTCAACCTCACTCCAGTCTGATTCTTTGTGGTGCTCTTTAGATACATCCAGCATCCACTCAAAATCTTTAGGTCCTAAGAACCTCCATTTCACTATTTATTGCCTTTTCCACCTCTGTCTTTATATTGTTTCTTTTTGCCTTTTTTAATATGTTCATCTGCTGCTTTTTTTAATTTATCTTTTTCTTGTTTTTTTTTACTTCTACTTGCAGCAAGTCCCATTAATGTCGGTGGTGTTATCAACGCACCAGCCGCTATTAGACTAGCAATCTTATCTCTTTTAGTCTTACCAAATAGAGATGTAGATTCCTTTTTTAATCCAGATCTTACACCTTTTGGTGCTCTTACACCTTTTGGTACTGACATTTTCCTATCATATGCACCTGCTTTTGGAGCACCTTTTACTCTTCTATTTAAAAACTTTTGACCAGTCTTAGGATCTGTACGATACCTAGGAATTGGTTTTGATTTTACTTTTAACTTAGATGGTCCAGTTATCACCTCTTTTATATATTTTGCAATTGCTTTTTTTACCATTATACTACCTCACTCATGGTTTCTGATTGTGGATCTAACATGTTCATCATTTGATACATTTTTCTTGCACCTTCGTAGCGATCCCCACCACCAAAGTTTTCAACAGCCTTTGCTGTCATCACAAACTCACCGTCTGATAATTTTGCATCAATCATATCATCTTTTGGTCCACCTGGGCCACTGACGTCGCCCCCATAGCTCATATCAAGTGATGCAATGCCACCAGCATTGAACATGCCTCCAGTATACCATGGGTTTTGCATTTCCCCTTCAATCATATCTTCAGGTACTCCGTAAAGCCATGCTAATTCTTTTTTTCTTTTCTTTCTTGCTGCTTCCCATTCTTCTTCAGGCGTATCTCTTCCACCATAAAGTGCTGCAGCTTGTGATACTGCTGTCGGTAACCAGTCAGATGTTCTTCTTCCTGTTGCAATACCCTCTAGTTTTTCTGGTTTACTAAATATACTTGCATCCAACGGAACAGTTTTTCCTTCTACTAATTTTTTATAAGTATTTCCTCTAGTTTTTGGGTCTTGTACTAGTATTCCATCAGCTGAAGTTGCATCAGCAAGTGTTGATGGTAATGCCATATCACGAGTTCTACCTGTCATAATATCCCATGCACTAACTTTAGGTACACCCCCTCCTGGAATATCTCGAAATCCATATTTTGGAGGAATTGAAGGTACTACTTTTTGTCCTGCAGGGAAAAAGTCCGCAGCAAGATCAGGTTCTAGATACCCAGTTATTCTTCCTGGCCTTCCTTTATCTATTAAATATTTTTCAGAACCTTTTAGTCCTGCATAATCTTGATTAAATTGATTTGCCGCATTCGCTGCACTCATGTAAGAGAAAGGTATTGATGTTAATCCTGCATACATCGCACCTTTCCATGGACGTTTAGATCCACTAAGTGCTGCTGTACCATACCCAAGTGCTGATTGCTTAAGGGCGTTTGCCATAAGTGGTGACATGTTTTTAAACATGCCCATAGTGCCAAATTTAGCACCTATTGGTCCCATCGCATAAGTCATAGCCATTGGTAGTGCCATCTGCACTAGTGGGTTCTTCATTAATTTACTTAAAAATCCCATGTTATGTTACCCAGTTTCCTGCTGTGCCTGCTTGTAATTGTCTGTAATAGTCTTCAAATTCTTCTCTAGTAGTTGGTTCTTGTGCACCCCAACCAAAAAATCCTTGATCTTCCATATCTTTAGTTCTATTCCAAAGGTCTTCTTTTGATACTCCGAAATCAGGAGTGTTAAGAGGATTTCCCATCATGTTCATTTGATCTTGAGTTAATTCTGCCATCTGTCTTTCTTCAGGCATTGCGCCCATTATTCCTGCTGTCTGTACATAGTCATCAGGATCTCCTCCTGCATTTAAAATTTGTTGTATTACTCTCCAGTCTGATGGATCAACAGCTGCTTCTTCTTGTTCATAAGGCATCGTATCATAGTCAGGCATCAAACTACCAATGCCTTTCCTCATGCTCACGTTAGGGTATCCACCTTGTGTGGCTGCTATGTATCTTTCTTTTCTACGGTCACCTATACCCAACGCGTCAGTAATTTGATCTACCATATAAGTTGGTGTTGCATGTGGTAATGGTATAGGAGATTTAAATTTTGACTGTTTTGTAAAAATATCTCTTAAACTACGACCTGTTGGTGGAAGTGGTCCTCCTGCTGGCCCTAATGATCTTCCTGTTTCACCTGGCATAGGTGGTCTACCAATTGTTCCAGGAGGACGGTATGGACCTAATCCACGTTTTAGATAATCTCCATAAGAAGATGAATCTCCTGGTCTACTATAACTCATTGCACTTCCCCCGAAACGATCTCTATCTGCCATTATGAACTCCCTCCAAATATATCTGGTAATTTGTTTACGCTTATTGCCACGTCTCTTTTTATATCCTCTTGTTTTGTATCTGTTGCAGGGTTAATGACATCGGCTTCTGCTTCTGATTCACTTGCATAAACCTTCCCTGTTGTGGCGTGCTTGATTGTAGATTTAGTTTCTACATCCGGTGCTGAAGTTGTTGTCTTTCCAGCTAGCACGGTAGTATCTTCATTTATAGCCATTTTTTCTCCTCATTGCAATAATTAACTTATCTCTAGCACACTTAGAATAACATGTAAATCGCCGCCATTTTCCGCTTGTACCTTGATTACCTCAGATTCCTTGAGTACTACAGGTGATGTGGAAAAAGAATAACTATTAAATAACTCCTCAGATGTACCTTTTTGTATGTTTCTATTTGCCTCTATAGTATAGCTTACACTACTAGAATCTACAAGAAAAGTCCTAATTTTACAATCATTTTCCTCATCTATATTTGTGACACGTAGTGATTTAATGATCGCTGTTGTAGCGGAAGATACTGTATATAGTGTAGTAAGCTCACTAGTAGTCAAAACAGCTTTATAATTTGTATATACGTTTGCCATTTATTCTAAAAACCATGCCACTGCTTCATTATCATTTCTAAGTGGCTCCGAAGTATATGTGTTATTTAAAGCAAAAATTAATTGTTCTAATGTTTGAATCATTTGTGCCATTTGTGCTTGATCATATTCTGGTGTTGCATGTGGTAATAGTGGTACTGTTATTTTTGCCATGTTATCCTCTCATTCCATCTGGTTTACCATCAAAACGCATTGTTCCATAACGCCAGTTATCACTTGTTGCATCACTTGATACGCGCAGTGCGAGTTGTCTTCCTCTTATACGTGTATCTTGTTTAGTTGTTGAAGTTGAAACGACGTATGGTCCGTGTGTTGTTTGTGATGATGCTGGGTAAGAGCGTGATTTAACTGTTATATCAACATTACCAACTTGATTTTTAAAATCAGGAATAAATCTTGATATAGACATAAAGTTATCACCATCTCCAATATCAATATCAGCTGATTCAATGTATGCTGTCATTGCTGATCCTGCTGCATCAACACCTTTTTCCTGTGCATAGACAAATGTTCTTCCAACTTTATTTCCGTAAATTGTAGAAATTGTTGCAGTAGAATCTGAAGAACTATATTCAGTTGCATATGGATTTGGATAAACACCACGGTCTGCCCACGTGCTTCTTGCAAGTGATCCAGTATACCATAAATTTTCTGCATAATTAAATGTTACATGACGATCTATTTGTAATGAATCTGCTGATGGATAAAACCAGATAACTTCACTAAAATCTGAATTTGATGCACAAAAAACTTCATTTAATGCGTTTTTATTTATATCATCAAAAACATAATCTTGGACACTACACGGTATTTTTTTAACCGCACCATCAAATGTGAAAAATGAATCATTACCCATCCAAAATGCTCGACCACTTACATCAAGTGCTGCGTCAAGTCCTACAGCTCCACAGTTATCACCTAGTTGTTTAAATCCAAAAGTAAAAGGAGGACCAACAAATTGCATTTGGTATAATGCTGTATCACTCCAAATAAGAACAGCACCCCTAGATCTAACAGCAGCGTTTATTTTATTTCCTGATGTTAATCTTTGTGATCCAGCTGTATTCGTTGCCGAAGGTGTCCACGTATTTACTGTTTCTTGATCAGACCAACGAATAAACATATTATCTTGTGTAGTCGTTGTTCCAATTGTTGTTTCTGTTCCAAAACAAATTACATGACGATCATCACCAGATACTAACATAAATCGTGATTTAGTTGGTGCATTAGATACATTTGTAGTTGCTGCAACATTACTAGATAATCCAGAAGAAGTATCCCAGTAATATAAACCACCATCAAATTTCTGTGCCAATACATCTTCACCCCAGTTATCAAGTGACCAGTTTTCTGCTACTAATTTTGCTTCTTGAGCTCCTGTTAATCCTTCACGAGTATTATTCCATGTTCCTTTATCTGAATCACCTGTTGAATCCCAAACACTAGCACCCCATCCATATCCATAGATTGATGTAGCTGGTCCTGAATTAATTTCATAAGTTGCGGTGGCTGTTGCACCTGTAGCTGTGGATGTCGCTGCAGCTGGTGATTCAATTGTATACGTATTATCATCAACCGCTGTTAATATTTCAAATTCATTTTGTAAATTAGCTTGTGTAATTCCACCAACAGCTCCACTTACACTTGAAATAGTAACATGATCACCAATTAAACATCCATGTGATGCGTCTGTAACTGTTACTGTTTTTGATCCTGATGTCGTTCCAAATTCTGTTATGCTTCCTGTTCCACGTGTTGGTGTTATATCACCATAACTTCCTTCAGAATATGCATAGAGTTTCTTATTAGTTCCGTACATTGCGTAGTTAACACCGGCATTACTGGACCATGTAAGTATAGCGCGAGTTGCACCCAAGAGCGCGTCGCTTGAAACTTTTTCCCAACCACCAATTTTTTCAGGTTGTCCATAACGAAAGCGCACATTATCACTATCTATCCATTTACCTTCTGCACCGTATTCGGTATTTTGTTTATCTATACCAGGTGCTACTTGCAGTTTTTGTAACGGCATTAAAGCTCCTAACTAGTTGCGTAATATGGTATCCAGCGATCTGTTCCAGCAACATCAACACGAATATATCCTGTTAATGA